>ERZ1740062.923-NODE-923-length-13140-cov-11.799465_pt1 | contig 13140 bp, 9 predicted proteins | sample MGYA00581741_ERZ1740062 | MGnify/ENA primary metagenome ERZ1740062 (study PRJEB43018, sample SAMN04849747) | marine metagenome | isolation source: floating plastic debris | place: Pacific Ocean | collected 2008-09-01 | study: EMG produced TPA metagenomics assembly...
CGACGTCCCCGTCCGCGGCCGCGGCCTTCGCTGCGGTCTCGGCGGCCGCCGCGATCCCCGCGTCCACGACCACGTCGTCCGCCAGACTCTTCCGGTAGATCTTCCAATTCCGCGACCAGGCCGTCCGGCATATAGTCTGCGACATCGGTATTGATCAGCATCATCACGCCGCGCCAGCCTTTGGCGTCGTCAGGCCCGACAATGGTAAAGCTTTCGCCTTCTCGACCGGCGCGGCCGGTGCGACCGATCCGGTGCACATAATCCTCATCCTTGGGCGGCGGCGCATAGTTGAAGACATGCCCGACATCCGGAATGTCCAGTCCGCGCGCTGCCACATCTGACGCGACCAGCAATTGCAGTTCGCCGTCGCGGAACTTGTTCAAAGTGTCCATACGCGCGCTTTGCGGCAGGTCACCATGAATGGGCGCGGCGCTGAACCCGTGCTTGGCCAGCGATTTCGCGACGATATCGACTTCGCGCTTGCGGTTACAGAACACGATGCCGTTCTTCACATCCCGGCTTTCAATGATCCGCCGCAGGGCCGTGCGTTTCGCCTTGTCATCTCCGCGCGGCAGTTTGACCACGTGCTGAGCGATGGTTTCAGCCGTCTTGGATTCTCGTGCAACTTCGATGCGGACCGGGTCCTTCTGGAAGGTCTTGGCAAGTCGCGCGATCTCTTTGGGCATGGTGGCCGAGAAGAGCAGGGTCTGCCGGCGCGGCGGGAGCAGCTTGCAGATCTTCTCAATGTCCGGGATGAAGCCCATGTCGAGCATCCGGTCGGCTTCATCAATGGTGAAGACTTCGACGCCGGTGAGCAGGATCTTGCCGCGCTCGAACTGGTCGATCAGGCGCCCCGGCGTGGCGATCAGAACATCGACGCCGCGCATGAGTTTCTGTTCCTGTTCCTTGAAACTGACGCCGCCAATCAGCAGCGCCATGTTGAGTTTCAGGTCCTTGCCATAAGTCTCGAAATTCTCTGACACCTGAGCCGCCAGTTCGCGGGTGGGGCAAAGGATCAGGCTGCGCGGCATGCGCGCCCGCGCCCGGCCTTTGGTCAGGCGGTGCATCATGGGCAGCGTGAAAGCGGCGGTCTTGCCGGTTCCAGTCTGGGCGATGCCGGTGACATCGCCGCCTTTCTTGATGACCGGAATGGCTTGTTCCTGAATCGGGGTCGGGTGTTCATAGCCAGCCGCATCAATTGCGCTTTGAATGCGCGGGTCGAGATTGAGCTCGGCAAATGTAATCTTGTTTTCGTCCGTCAATGTATTGTCCAGCTGAAGATTGAAAGGTCGGTCACATCAAGCTGCTCCGTATTGAACAGCGGGGCCGACTTCGAATCACTGCGCCGGCAAACATGTTGCGCTGCACATAGTGCAAAAACGCCCACCGGCAAAGGTAGGCGTTTCAGTCAGAGATTGTGTGTGGTGTTTAGGACGCATCCGCCAGGTTCTGGTTGGCGAAGTCCCAATTGACCAGATTGTCGAGGAAGCTCGCCATATAGTTCGGGCGCGAATTCTGGTAATCGAGATAATAGGCGTGTTCCCAGACATCCATGGTCAGGAGCGGTGTGACGCCATCTTCCGTCAGAGGCGTTTCGGCGTTCGGCGTTTTGGTGATGGCCAATTTGCCGTCTTTCAGCACCAGCCAGGCCCAGCCTGAGCCGAACTGGCCGCCGCCAGCCGCTTTGAACTGGGTCGCGAACTCGTCATAGGAGCCAAAGTCGCGATCGATCAGTTCGGCAACCTTGCCATGCGGTGCGCCGCCGCCACCTGGCTTCATGGAGTGCCAATAGAAGGTGTGATTCCAGACCTGCGCCGCATTGTTGAACAGGCCCGCCTTCGAAGCGTCACCCGCTGCAGCTTTGACAATCGCCTCGAGCGATGCATCGGCGAGATCCGTCCCGTCGATCAGCTTGTTGAGGTTTACGACATACGCATTGTGGTGCTTCCCATGGTGGAAGTTCAGCGTGTCTTCTGAAATATGCGGTACGAGGCCATCGCGGCCATATGGAAGCTCGGGAAGGTCAAAAGCCATGTCATTGGTCTCCTTGCAGAATTTTTTGTGCTTTTCTAGCTGAGCGCTTGCCACAGATATGGGTGTCATGACCAGTCCTGCCAGTGATTCTTTGAAAGAAATTCATCTTCGCCTGGATGCGCGGATTCGGTCGGTCGATGAGCCACGCTGGCTTTCCAGTCGTTATGCCGATCAAGAGGCGCGGACGACACTCGTCATTCTGTATGCGTTTTACTATGAATTGGCGCGCGTGCGGCTGGTCGTGACGGATCAGACCATGGGTAATATTCGTTTTCAATGGTGGCGCGATGCGCTTGAAGAGCTAGCGACAGGCAAGGTGCGTCAGCATGATGTCGTTCTGGCTCTGGCGGAAGAAATCCAGAACGAGCGCCTGCATACAGCTGATTTGCTGCCGATGATCGACCAACATGAGGCGGCTTACCTGGCCCATGACCGATCGCAGGAGCCTGAAGATCAGCTGATCCAGGTTGCCGCAAAGGTTTGCGATCCGCAGATCGCGTTGGATGACAAGCTTGGTGCGCTCGCCAGGGAATGGGCCGCATCCAGGCGAGGAGAGGGGGGCTCTCAACTTTCTGCCCGTCTCGCCACTGCGTCCCAGATCAGACCGGCCGTCGCGCATTTGCGGCTACGCCATGTTTGGGCGCGCAAAGCCGAACCCTCGGCCTTGCAAATCCGCGCGTCCATCCTGCTGGCCATGCTGAGCGGCCGGGTCTGATCGGCTTTGCGCGACAAAATGGTGAACAGTGTTCACTTTTTTTAATCAAACGCTACATAAGGCTGACCGCATCGAAGAAATGAGGCCTCCCATGCTCCGCAAATCGCTTCTGGTTTCCGTCGCCGCCCTGCTGCTGGTGTCGCCAGGTCAGACCGAGACATTGCAAGACGCGCTTGATCTTGCCTTCCAGACAAATCCGGCTTTGGCCGCGCAGCGGGCCGAGCTTGGCGTTGCCCGCGAACAGCTGAACCAGGCCCGCGGTGCACGGGCGCCGACGGTCGATCTCACTGGCTCGGCCGGCTATGAATCGACAGACACAAATCAGCCGATTGCGTTTGGCGTCGGTGATCGACCCTTGGCGCGCGCACAGGTGCAGGCGAGTCTTCCGGTCTATACGGGCGGACGCATCGCTGCCGGAATTGATCAGGCGCAAGCGGGTATTCTGTCCGCGGATGCCCAGCTGGACGGCGTTTCTCAGGATCTAATCCTGAGTGTCGTGACCGCCTATGTCGACGTATTGCGGGACCGCGAAGCCTTGCTGATCCGCGCCAATAGTGTCGCCTTGCTTCAGGAGCAATTGCGCGCCGCCACGGATCGGTTCGAAGTCGGCGTCGCGACCCGCACCGATGTCAAACAGGCAGAGGCCAGATTGCAAGGCGCAAAGGCGTCTTATGCCGGTGCTGAATCACAGTTGGAAGCGTCGCTGTCGATTTATGAAGTCTTTGTCGGTCAATCCGCCGGTGATCTGGCGCCTGCGCCCGACGCCCCATCAGCACCGGCGGATTATGACGTCGCTTTGCAGATGGCCTTGGCAGATAATCCCGATCTCAAAGCACTGCGTCAGGCAGAACGCGCAGCAGAACAGGCCGTCCGCGCTGCGAAAGGGGAAACCCGCCCAAGCTTGTCAATCGTCGGCACGGCCAATGTGCAGGAAACCTTCGATCAGGAAGCCCTGGGCGTCGGACCAACCGGCGAATTCGTGAATTTGCCGCCAGACAACTATCGCGATACCTCGCTCAGCGTCTTCGCGCAGGCCAGTGTCCCGCTTTTCCAGGGCGGAGTGTTGCGCAGCCGGATTCGTGCCGCCCGCCTTGAGCGAGAACAGGCCCGCTTGCAGACAATCAATGCCGAGCGTCAGGTTACAGCCAGTATTGCCCAGTCCTGGTATGGCAATATTGCCGCCGAACAGGCCATCACCGCGTCTGAATTGCAGGTCGAGGCGGCGGAAATTGCTTATGAGGGCGCGCAGGAAGAGTTGAGCGTTGGCACGCGGACGACTCTGGACGTGCTGGATCAGGAACAGCAGCTGCTGGAAGCCCGGCTTGGCCTCGTCAATGCGCGCCGCGACGCCTATGTCGCGACCCATCAATTGCTGCGTGCCATGGGCGATCTCAGCCTTTAGAATTGGCCGTTTCCGGACGAATCGGACAATAGTTAATTTCGTAATCGCTTATTAACCGGCCTCCGGTAGCGGTTAGGGGTGAAGCTAATTTGATGGGACCGGCTATGGCGGAGCAAGCTCAGAACGAACCGACCATGGAAGAAATTCTCTCTTCCATCAGGAAGATTATTGCAGATGATGACGCCCCCGCGGCGCAAGTCTCCGCGGCGGCGGAACCTGAAGTGCCTGTCGATGATCTGGGCATGTTCGATGATGAAGACCTTCTGAGTGCGGATGCAGCCCCGATTGAATCGGAAGAGGACGTCCTCGCAGCGATCAGCCAGTCCATGGAAGATGCGACCAGCGAACTCGAAGCGGATGCGGTTGAAGCCGCCGTGGAAGAGGAAGTGTTCGATCTCGCTATCGAAGAAGACAGTTTTGAAGCGTTCGAAGAGGACGCATTTGAAGGCGTTGAGGATTTTGCAGACGTGGAAGCGGCTGCGGATCCGGTTGAAGACACGTTCGAACCGGTCGAAGAGATTGCGCTCGAGCCAGCAACCGAGCCTGAGCCTCAGCCTCAGCCTGAACCTGTGATTGAAGAGGAAAAACCGATGGCAGCAACAGCCGCACCACTCACTGATACGGCCACCGTTACCGCAGCTGCTGGGGCCCTCAGCAAACTGCTCTCAAATGTCGAATTTGGCGAAGATGCCGGCGGCGCCACGACAATTGAAGGTCTGGTTCGCGAAATGATGCGTCCAATGCTGAAAGAATGGCTCGACGAGAACCTGCCAGGCATTGTCGAGAAGCAAGTGGAAGCTTATGTGCAGCGCATTGCGCGCATGGCTGGCTAGACCAAAACAATTCCTCTGCTAAAGAGACGGGCGCGCCAGAAATGGCGCGCCTTTTCTATTTTCTGACCGACCGGACGTATTTTGATGATCGACCAGCGTTTTGACCCCAAGGCCCACGAACAGCGTATCTATCAGCGCTGGGAAGAGAGCGGCTGTTTCCGGCCCAGCATGGACACGTCGGCTGAGCCCTATGCGATCATGATCCCGCCGCCTAATGTGACAGGCAGCCTGCATATGGGCCACGCGCTCAATAATACGGTCCAGGACATCTTGTGCCGGTTTGAGCGGATGCGCGGCAAGAATGTCCGCTGGCAGCCCGGCATGGACCATGCCGGCATTGCGACCCAGATGGTCGTCGAACGGCAATTGGCGGCTTCTGGCGGCAATCAGGATCGCCGCAGCATGGGCCGTGACGCCTTCATCGAGAAAGTCTGGGAATGGAAAGAGGAATCCGGCGGGACGATCCTCAACCAGCTCAAACGCCTTGGCGCCTCCTGCGACTGGGAGAATACCAAATTTACCCTCGACGAGGACATGAACAAGGCCGTCAACAAGGTCTTTGTCGATCTCTATAATGAGGGTCTGATCTATCGTGCCAAGCGCCTGGTCAATTGGGACCCGCATTTCCAGACAGCGATTTCCAATCTCGAAGTCGAGAATAAGGAAGTCGACGGCCATATGTGGCATTTCAAATACCCGCTCGCGGGCGGTGAGACCTATACCTATGTCGAGAAGGATGAGGATGGGAATGTCACCCTGGAAGAGACGCGCGACTATATCTCCATCGCCACGACGCGGCCTGAGACCATGCTGGGTGATGGTGCCGTGGCCGTTCACCCGAGTGATCAGCGCTATTCGCCGATTGTTGGCAAGCTGTGCGAGATCCCGGTTGGACCGAAAGAGCATCGCCGTCTGATCCCGATCATCACGGATGAGTATCCGGATCCGGACTTCGGCTCAGGCGCCGTGAAGATTACCGGCGCGCACGACTTCAACGACTATCAGGTCGCCAAGCGCGGCGGCATTCCGATGTATGCGCTGATGGACGAGAAGGGCTTCATGCGCGCGGATGGCGAGGCCTATGCCGCCGTCGCAGAGGTCGCGCAGCGGATTGCTGAGGGCCAGGAGGACTTTGACGAAGCCAAGATCGCGGCAATGAACCTGGTCCCGGATCTCTATCGCGGCATGGATCGGTTCGAAGCGCGCAAGGCAGTGGTCGCGGACATCACGGCTGAGGGCAATGCGGTGATGATCGCGGATCCGAAACATGAGGATGAGGAGACCGAGGCGCCGCGTGTTCCGCTGGTCGAGAACAAGAAGATCATGCAGCCCTTTGGCGACCGCTCCGGCGTCGTTATCGAGCCGATGCTAACCGATCAATGGTTCGTTGATGCCGAGACGCTGGCCAAGCCGGCGATTGAAGCGGTGCGTTCTGGCGCAACCAAATTCGTGCCGGAAAATTGGGACCGGACCTATTATAACTGGATGGAAAATATCGAGCCGTGGTGCATCTCCCGCCAGCTCTGGTGGGGGCATCGGATCCCGGTGTGGTATGGGCCTGACAAGCGACACTTCAGCGATCTTCCAGAGCACAGCGACTTCGTGAAGCCCGGATCCGAAAAAGGGGTGGAAGCGATCAGAGGCAAGATTAACTGGGTGCCGTTCGCTGCCGCGTCTGAGGCAGAACTGTTGAACTTAGTCGTTAAATATTATGAGCAATGGATTGAGCACGTTGGCGATACATTCGAAAAAACGAGCGCTCTAATTGTATCAACGATCGACGAAGCGTTATTAGAGCTGAATGAGTTTCCTGCAGGTCACTCTGAAGTACCTTTGATACAAGACGAAGACGTGCTCGACACCTGGTTCAGCTCTGGCCTTTGGCCCTTCTCGACCCAGGGCTGGCCGGAAGAAACAGATGGCCTGAAGACTTTCTATCCCGGCGCCACGCTCGTTACCGCGTTCGACATTATCTTCTTCTGGGTGGCCCGGATGATGATGCTCGGGATCAAGTTCATGGATGGGGAAGTGCCGTTCAGGGATGTCTATATCCACGCCATCGTGCGCGACGAGAATGGGAAGAAAATGTCCAAGTCCGAGGGCAATGTCATCGATCCGGTCGACCTGATTGATGGGATCGAGGCGGATGCTCTGGTCGCCAAACGCACCACAGGCCTGCGCCAACCCGAAAAGGCGCCGCAAGTCGAGAAGGCGACCCGCAAACGCTATCCGAACGGTTTTGACGCCTATGGCGCTGATGCCTTGCGCTTCACGCTGGCCGCCATGGCGACCAAGGGGCGCGACATCAATCTGTCGGTCGAGCGCGTTGCAGGTTACCGAAATTTCGGCACAAAATTGTGGAACGCAACCCGGTTCGCACAAATGAACGAGGCAAAATTCGGGGTGAGTATCGCGCCGCAATCCCTTGAATTATCAGTGAATAAGTGGATTGTGAGCGAGCTGTACAAATGTACGGCAGCGGTTTCTGAGGCGATTGAGGATTATCGCTTCAATGATGCCGCGAGCGCCGCGTACCACTTCACCTGGGACGTCTTGTGCGACTGGTATCTGGAATTGTCGAAGCCGATTCTGAATGGCGACGACGCTGAAGCCAAAAATGAGACTCAGGCTGTGCTTGGATGGGTTCTGGAGCAGACTTTTGTCGCTCTGCACCCCTTCATGCCCTTCATCACGGAAGTTTTGTGGGAGCAAACGGCCGAGCGCTCTGATTTCCTGATGCAACAGACCTGGCCTGGCCTGAACGGATCGTTTGACGACGAAAAGGCGGGTGAGGAGCTCGATTGGGTTCTGAAAACCATCTCGCAAATCCGGTCGGTTCGGTCTGACGTCAACGTCCCTGCTGGGGCCAAGGTTCCGGTCAGTCTGGTGGGCGCAAATGATGAGACGGGTCGCCGCGTCGCAGCGCATCGCGATGTCATCATGCGCATGGCCCGGCTCGACAAGCTCGACATGGCCGACGCTGCCCCGGCCGGTTCGGTCAAGACTGTGGTCGATGAAGCGACGGTCGTGCTGGAGATCGCTGACCTGATTGATGCTGGCGAGGAAGTCGCGCGGCTGGACAAACAACTCGGCAAGTTGAGCGGTGAGATTACCGGTCTCGAAAAACGTCTTGGAAATGAGGCGTTTGTCGCCAAGGCCCCGCCGGAAGTCGTGGCCGAACAGCGCACACGCCTATCCGAACTTCAAGGCACGCGCGATAAACTTAGCCAGGCCCGGGAACAGCTGGCAGCCCTTTAATCCGTCTTCACATGCTCGGCGTGACAGCTTGCGGACTACAAAATGCGTCGGTCCGCTCAAATGTCGTGGGTTGAACCTCGAGTGTGATCAGGTCCGTCGTGGTCCAGCGCCAAATGTTCGCAGAATCCAGATTCTCGACCAGATCGCCTGCGGATGTGAAGCTCGGATCAGCGAGACGTTCCGGTGTGGGGTATTCAAACTCCGGTCGCCCAAGAAACATCACGTCACGCCCTTTGACGTGTAGCAGAAAAGACTGATCCGCAAGGCAATGTGAAACAGTTTGCAGATCCGGACTGCCATAGGCGGAGCTTTGTCGGAACGTGACTTCCGAAAGAACATAATAGCCGCGCGGCAGAATGACCGCCTGAGTAAAATAGTCTTTCGCTGTGTCCTCAAACGGAATGCCTTCCGGACGGTCGGGCAATTCAGTCACCAATCGCAGATAGTCGCGATTTTCTTCGCCCAGAAGCGGTTCCAGCGCGCCCTCTATGATCGCGACAGGAACGAAGACCAGTTCCATTTCGGAAAAACCGGGACGTTGAAAGTCCTGCGGTCGGCGAATGATCGGGTTGATATGCAAGGCGCCTTTGTCTGGCGGCAAGGCTGTGACGGTAATCGTATTCAGGCGGCGCTCACGCTCTGCTGGTTCTGCTTGCACGTGGCTTGCCCAAGCGAAAGTCAGTACTGCCGACAGTCCATATTTTATCATCATCTCGCCCCGAGAATTCAACTCTGGTGTTGATATGGCAAACTCGATAGATCTGTGTAGTCACTTTTTCAGGAGCGCGTTTCGCAAATGCATTTTCAACGCCTTGCAATTTTTCTCGCCTGCGTGGTCATAGCGGCCTGTCAGACCCCGATTCAATCCGTCGCTGAGGAGGTTGAGACCATGTCAGACGTGGACCGCCCGGAATGGCGCCTGGTCATCCATGGCGGAGCCGGCGTGATCCTGCGCGAGAATATGACGCCGGAACGTGAAGCCGCGTTCACAGCCGCTCTCGAAACTGCCCTGGAAGCTGGTGCAAACGTGCTTCAAAATGGTGGAAGTGCGGTAGATGCCGTGCAAGCTGCGGTGATTCCGATGGAAGATGATCCGCTCTTCAATGCCGGGCAGGGCGCGGTGTTCACCGCCGCCGCAGAACACGAACTCGATGCCTCGATCATGAGCGGTGCCGAGCGCGATGCCGGCGCCGTGGCGGGCGTGAAGCGGGTGAAGAATCCGATCCTCGCGGCGCGGGCGGTGATGGACCAGTCCGAGCATGTGATGTTTGCGGGAAACGGCGCGGATCTATTTGCGGAATCCGTTGGACTTGAGATGGTCGAGAACAGCTATTTCGACACCGAACGACGGCGCCAGTCGCTGGAACGGGTGCTGCGCGAGCGGACGCGGAATGATGCCGATCGGCATGGCACGGTCGGAGCCGTTGCGATTGATGTGAATGGCAATCTCGCCGCCGCGACCACGACCGGTGGGATGACGGCCAAGGCGGCTGGGCGTATCGGCGACTCGCCGCTTATCGGCGCCGCGACGTATGCCCAGAACGGTGTTTGTGCGGTCTCTGCCACCGGGCATGGCGAGTATTTCATTCGCGTGGCTGTGGCCAAGACGATTTGTGCACGCGTGGAACTGGCGGGTGAAAGCGTTGGCGCGGCGGCCCAGAGCGCGCTCGACCAGGTCGCTGAACTGGGCGGTGATGGCGGTGTCGTCGTGATCGACGGCGACGGCCAATATGAGTATGTTTTCAACTCAAAAGGCATGTATCGCGGCATGATCGACCCGAACGGCATGGAAACCGCCATTTTCGAGCAAGAATAACCCCTTTTGAGCGGGTGACAGCTTTGTGCGGACCGGCTAAGCGTCGGCGCAGTAAAGGAATACCAAAATGAGCAAGACCTGGGATAAATCCAAACTGCCGTCCCGGCACGTCACCGAGGGCCCGGCGCGGGCCCCGCATCGCAGCTATTATTACGCCATGGGCCTGTCGACCAAGGACATTCAGAAGCCCTTCGTGGGCGTGGCCAGTTGCTGGAATGAGGCGGCGCCCTGTAACACCGCCTTGATGCGCCAGGCGCATGCGGTGTCGGAAGGCGTGAAGGCGGCGGACGGCACGCCGCGCGAATTCTGTACCATCACGGTGACCGACGGCATTGCGATGGGCCATGAAGGCATGCGCTCGTCCCTGGTCAGCCGTGACTGGATCGCTGACACGGTCGAGCTGACCATGCGTGGCCATTCCTATGATGCGCTGGTCGGCGTGGCGGGATGCGACAAGTCGCTGCCCGGCATGATGATGGCCATGCTGCGCCTGAACGTGCCGTCTGTCTTCCTCTATGGCGGTTCGATCATGCCCGGCAGTTTCGAAGGCCGGGATGTCACGGTGCTGGATGTGTTTGAAGCGGTTGGCGCGCACGCCGCCGGATCAAACGATATGGATGGCGACAAGTTGCGGGCGCTCGAGAAAGTCGCGTGTCCAGGCGATGGCGCTTGCGGCGGTCAGTTCACGGCCAACACGATGGCTTGTGTCAGCGAGGCGATTGGTCTGGCGCTGCCGCTTTCGTCTGCCATGCCAGCGCCTTGGACGGACCGCGATGGCTATGCGCGGGAATCCGGGCGTGTGGTGATGGATCTCGTGGCCGAGAATTTGCGGCCGCGTGAGATCTGCACGCGTGAGGCGTTCGAGAATGCCGCCATCGTGGTCGCTGCCACGGGCGGGTCGACGAACGCGGCGCTGCACCTGCCCGCTATGGCACATGAGTGCGGCGTCGAATTCACATTGCGCCACGTTGCGGAAGTGTTTCAGCGCACGCCTTATATCGCCGACCTGAAGCCCGGCGGGAACTATGTCGCCAAGGATTTCGGCGAAGCGGGCGGTGTGCCGATGCTGATGCGGACTCTGATGGATGAGAAGATCGTCAATCCGGATTGCAAGACGGTCACTGGCAAGAGCTGGGGCGATTTCCTCGAAGGGATGACATTCGATGAAACCCAGGAAGTCATCTATCCGGCGGGCAAACCGATCACCGAAAATGGCGGCGTGGTCGGCCTGTGGGGATCGCTGGCACCAGACGGCGCGATTGTAAAAGTCGCCGGGTTGGAAAAGCTTCAATTCACGGGCAAGGCGCGCGTCTTTGATGGTGAGGAAGCCTGTTTCGAGGCGGTTACCAATCGCGAATATGACGCCGGCGACGTGCTGGTCATCCGCTATGAAGGCCCGAAAGGCGGGCCCGGTATGCGCGAAATGCTGTCCACGACCGCGGCGATTTATGGCCAGGGCATGGGTGACAAGGTGGCGCTGATCACGGATGGGCGGTTCTCTGGTGCGACGCGGGGCTTCTGCATCGGTCATGTCGGACCGGAAGCCCAGGAAGGCGGACCGATCGGCCTGCTCGAAGATGGTGACATCATCACGATCGATGCCGAAGCCGGCACCATCGATGTGAAATTGTCGCCAGCCGAACTGGCAGAGCGCAAGCGCAAATGGTCGCCGCGCGTCACCGCTTATGGCAATGGCACGCTGTCAAAATTTGCGAAATTGGTTGGTCCTGCCCATCTTGGCGCGGTAACCCATGAAGGGTTTGCCGGAGAACGCCATGTCTACGCCGACATCTAAAGGGCCTTGGGATCAGGACTCTGAAATCGATCCGCTGATCCTGCAATCCATGCGGGGCCTGCCAAAGGATTTTGCAGACTTTCCGCGCGTCTATCAGGACGAGTTGCGGCCAGCCTTGCGGGCCCAGGAGGCGGAACGGCAAGCGGTGGCAAAAGCCGCTGTGCGCTGGTCCTGGATTGGCGGGGCGATTGCGCTGATCGGGGCGTTGCTGGGCTTTCTGGCGTTTCGGGTGCCGCAGCTGGCCGCGGTGGCTGCTGTGATCGGATTCGCCGTCCATGGAGCCGGGCGGGGGCCGTTGAATCAGATGGGCAAGCGCGCCAAGCGCATGATTGTGGATCCAGTCGCGGCGAAATTTGCCATGCGGTTTGATCCGGAGCCTGGCCATCAGGATACAATCATGGATGTGCATGCCGCTGGCCTGGTGCCGAGCTGGGATCGATCGGAATTTGAAGATCGCCTGACTGGGTCGCGCAATGGCGTCGAGTTTGAATTTTTCGAAGCGCATCTGAAAGAGCGGCGCCGTTCAACGGATTCGCGGGGGCGCACACGGACGCGCTGGGTGACCGTGTTCGATGGCCAGTGTCTGCGGTTCCGCTTTCACAAGAATTTCCATGGCCGCACCACGGTGATGCGCGATGCAGGGCTGTTCAATCGCTTTGGCGGAGGGCGTGGCCTGGAACGGGTGCGGCTGGAATCGAAAGCCTTTGAGCAGGCGTTTGAAGTCTATTCCACGGATCAGGTTGAAGCGCGCTTTTTGCTGACGCCGGACCTGATGCAGCGCCTGATCGAGTTGGAAAAAGTGTTTCGGGGCGGGCGGTTACGCTGCGCTTTTCAATCGAATGAATTACTGATCGCTTTGGAGGGCGGCGACCTGTTTGAACCAGGCTCCATGTTCACGCCGCTGGATAATCCGGATCGCGTGCGGGAATTGCTTGACGATTTCGCGGCCATCTTCAATTTGATTGACAGTTTCGCGGATCCCGAACGGGTGGCGCGGGCGCGCCGGGATTTGGACAAGGACTAGGTCTTACACGGCTTGGTCACACTTTGGACCAGATCTGGGCGTTTACGTTCAGAAAGGCTTCAGCTCCGATTGCGTAGAGAAACTTGCATGAAACCAATGATTTCCTCCCTGAGCGCCCTCGCGGCGATGATTGTTCTTACCGCGCCAGCCGCAAGTGCGCTGACTTGCGCCGAACAAGCCGCAGACCTGCAAAACCGACAGATCAAGGCGCAAGAGATTGCCGATGCCCGTCTGGCCCTGGTCGATGAGGTCGAAGCCGCGGG
>ERZ1740062.924-NODE-924-length-13122-cov-3.915895_pt1 | contig 13122 bp, 11 predicted proteins | sample MGYA00581741_ERZ1740062 | MGnify/ENA primary metagenome ERZ1740062 (study PRJEB43018, sample SAMN04849747) | marine metagenome | isolation source: floating plastic debris | place: Pacific Ocean | collected 2008-09-01 | study: EMG produced TPA metagenomics assembly...
AGCGTACCCAACACAAACACGATACCGAGCACGCCAGAATAATCACCGAGCAGGTGCCCCATCGCCCCGGTCGTCCATTCTCCGCCGGACATTGCAGTCAACACAGCGAGCCCGGGCAAGGCGACCGCAACCAGCAACATCATGACGGCCTGCACCGCACCGCCCACACTCACAGCCCACCACCCGCCCCGTACCGCGCAAACCCCCACGACCGCCGCGCCACTCAGAATACTCTCCGCTGCTGGCCAACCGAAGTTCGCACTGAACGCCTTGCCCGCACCATCGAATTGCGCGGCGATGTAAAACAGAAAACAAAAAACGATGATCACCGTCGACAGCCTCAACAGGGGCAGCTGCCAGCGACCAAGGTGCGCCGGTAGGATGACCTCGGACAGCGTCAACGCGCGCTCCTTGCGTGCGATTGTCGCGAGGCGAGGAGCGACGATTAGCCAGTTGAGCAGAAAGCCACCGAGCGTTGCTGGAAACAACCACACGGCGGACAAGCCCCATGCGTAGGCCGCACCGCTGACACCGAGTAGCGTCCAGGCGGACGATGAGCTTGCGCTGGCACTGAGACCGGCCACCCAGCCACCCAGTTTGCCACCCGCTAACAGGTAATCGTGGGCATCACTGTTTCGGCGCGCGGCCCACAAACCGATGGCGACGAGAACGAGCTTGTAGGCGACCAGCGTTGTCAGAACTATGGCGTCGCGCGTCATGCGACTATGGTAGCCGATCGCGCGGCGCGACGGTAATCGCTGCGGTCTGGTCAGCTGGTTAGCAAACAGTGAATCGTCGCCAATAGCGCGCCAGCATAAAGCGCTGCCAACAGCAGCATCGACGGAGACAGCGTGCGTGTTGCATCGCGTTGTGATTGATGGGACATGGCTTGGCCCTTGATCAGTTCTGAGTCAGGTTTTTCGCCATGGCCGGCTGCATGGATGCAGTCACGACAGTTCAGGATAAGCGAAGGCCGTGCGACAGGCCGTTGTGCCGTCGCTGTGTTGTGTGATCGCGAACATGATGGGCGATTCTCCATTGATCGTGCGAAAGCCAATCAGCAGCCGAACGCCATCGACGCCAGCATTGGTCTCGGCATCACAACGCACCGACCAGCCACGCGCGGGACCTTCGGCAAAAGCACCGCGCTCCGCGAGAGACCCCATGAAGGTCGAGACTTGCTCAGCCACCTGCGCCCACAGTGTTTGATCACGATCACGAAACACCGCCCAGCGAGTACCTCGTTCAATTTGACGCAGCACGAATTTCTTCAGTCGCTGGTCCGGCAATGAACCTTGCCGTCGTTCACGACGGTTGGCCGCCGTGACCAGTGCAGGGAACACCAAACGGCGGCGCTCGCCGACCACCAACGGAGTGACGCCGACCCGCAGCAGCGTCAGCGCATCGTCGGTCGTCAGTGTCGCGCTCGGTAGCCAGTCTCGATGCAGCAAGGCAGCATTTTGGTGAGGACTGTCTGCCAACGCAGTAAATACATGGTGTTGGGCATCATGGCGTAGCAATAAACCCATCAATGCGCCGGCGGCCGAGCAGGCGGGCAGCGCAGGATCGTCGCGGCGTCGCAGGCGCGGAAAATACGTCATGACATGCTCGCTATCCAAAGCCCCGCCACGACGCCAATCCACAACCGACTCCGCATCATCGGCGAGCGGTGGATCGACGAGCAACATGGCATTGCGAGAAGCACAGTACTGGGCAGCCGCAGCGACAAAGGTCGGACCGGGCATCGAATCGCCCGCATCCGCGCAGGCGTACAGCGCATCAAAATCAGGCGCGAGGTCGAGCGCAAACAAACCGGCGTGGGTGCGTTCCGAACCCACGAAGTCGTAGTCGGTCAGTGCTGCCCCGTCATCGCCGAGCTGAGACATCGGTTGGTATGCGACGCCGCCATGCGCGGATTGCGAACGCGTCGCTTGTGGTCGCACTGTCAGCGCCGGCTGCGCCGTGAGACGCACCAGCGCTGAATCCACCAATGCGTGGCCAAACCAAACACTGGAATCGGCGTCGATGCTCAGATTGGCGTAAATCTCCTGATCGAGAATATGCCGCGCGAGTGCGTCAACCCGCTGTAACGTCAGGTTAAAGTGTTTGTCATCGGCAACACCATCATAGTCGACAGAGGCTCTGACGCGTTCCGCGCTGCCCGGATGCCGGATGGTCAATCGCAAATCAGCACCATCCGCCGGCAGCGTCAGCTCACCGCAACGCGCCGCGTTACAGAGACGAACGATGATCGCGCGCTGGCCGCCGTGCTGAAAAAACAAACGCACTTGCTCGGCCAGCGTGTTGCCAGACCATTCACCACCAAAGGTGCGATCAAATGCCGTGACGCTATCCACAACGACTGGCGTGTTGACCGGACCGGCGGTCCCGCGCCCAAGAAACGCAGCTGTCGGCGTCGGGGCAATGGCGATTGGCTGATCGCCAATCGGTGCTTCGATTACTGTCATTCCGTTACCGGACAATGCAGCCAATCACACCCCTCCCCGTTTGCTATGGTCTTGCAGTCGCCCTATTCTAGTGCCTGCTGATACGGGATGCGAGCACGGCGGTACGCGCGTGCGCTTACGATGAGGAGACCACCAGCGTGGCAAGCGCGGTACACAATCAGCCGACCGGCTTCAGCTTTCTTGAATCCCGCTACAGTGGTTTGGCACGACGCATTGCACGTCTGCCAATCGGCGACTTCCCGACGCCATTGCAATCATTGCAAGCCGCGCAACATGGGCTTTGGATCAAACGCGATGACCAGACCCACAGCATTTACGGCGGCAATAAGGTCCGCAAACTAGAATACTTACTCGGCGATGCCGCAGCCAAAGGTCGCGGCGGTCTCGTGACATTCGGCGGTGTCGGTTCCAATCACGCGCTAGCAACCGCATTGCATGCGCGACAAGTTGATATCGACTGCACGTGCATGCTCATGCGACAACGCATGACCGACTTCGTCGAAACGACGCTGCAGCGTCATCAATCCAACGGGACTGCGCTGGAGGCATCCGCAGACCGGCGGCGTGATCGTGTCGCGCAAATGCGTCGCCTGCGAGATGCCAGTGCTGATGGTCTGTCGGTCGTGCCACTCGGCGGTACATCCGCGATTGGCAGTATCGGCTACGTCAATGCGGCATTTGAACTCGCCGAACAGTGGCGCGCAGCGGCCCCACCTGAACGCATCTATGTCGCCTCCGGCACGATGGGCACAGCAGCCGGACTGACCGTCGGTCTGGCGCTACTCGGCTGGCCAACACACGTGGTCGCGGTGCGTGTCACGGCCGCTCATCAATGCAATATGCCTGCGTTGCAAAAGCTCTGCCGAAAAATCACGCGGCGTCTGCAAGCGGCAGAACCACGCATTCGTCTGGCCGATGGGGATTTCGCTAATGTTAGTATTCGCGATGAATTCTATGGGGATGACTACGCACATGCCACCGATGCGTCCAAGGCTGCCGTCGCCACCGCCATGACGCGTTGGCAACTACCGCTGGAAACGACCTACACTGGTAAAGCCATGGCTTGTCTGCTGTACGATCAGGATAACAATGAGCAACGCGGCGAGTCGTTGTTCTGGCACACCTACAACGGCAGGCCGGCCGGTCACCAACCAGAATTGAACGACAACTACGCGTCCTTCTTGTCCTTGTGCGCTGCGGTGGACTGAGCCTCTCGCTGTTCACGTTTCTGACGCAGATTTTGCTGCGCTTGTTCTAACACGACACGCATCCAATCGTCTTTTCTGGCCTCTTTAGATGCACTCATGGCGCCCCATCCTCGGCCGCCTCATCCATCAGTGTCTCCAACATGTCGGCGACCTCGGCCCGACTCGGCGCATCTTCCGGTGGTGCCGTGACGTTGTTAACCCAGGCAGCTTCCGCGGACAAGGCTTTTTCCGTGTAGCGGTAGGCAACCCCGTCCGCTGCAGCCATGCGCGCAGCAAGCCAGGCCTGCCCATCTTCCTGACGTAGCATCCAGTGTCTGTCTCGAACGTAATCGAGACCGTCACGAATGATAACCTCGGCGCTGCGCTCGTCGTCTTCAAGCCGTGGATAGGCAACCACATAGAAGGATCGATCTCTCCATCCAGCGACCAACGGCTCATTGACGATTCTTACCGGTGTACCAATCGATGCGACGTCAAACAGAGCGGCAATATTCTCAGGATACAGACGCACACAGCCATGGCTGACGCGCATTCCGACACCGTATGGCTGATTGGTCCCGTGCAGCAGGTAACCGGGCATGTCCAGTTTCAGCACATGGCGACCCAGCGGATTGTCGGGGCCTGGCGGTACGACGGCTGGCAAAGGATCGCCCGCCTCGCGATGTTCCTTACGCACCGAAGCGGGCACATACCACGCTGGATCTTTCGCTTTCGCAATCACTGTTGACGACCCGGTCGGGGTTGCCCAACCGACGCGCCCAATACCGATTGGAAAGGTTTCGACAACGCGTGCATCACCGTCCTCGACAGGCGGAAACCAGAACAAGCGTTTGGCCGCGATGTTCAACACAATGCCCACCTGTTCAACATCGGGAATCACGAAACGTGTTGGCAATACGATACGTGTGCCCACACCTGGCAACCATGGGTCGACACCGGGATTAGCGAAAACGAGCTCGTCATATCCGAGACCATAGCTGCGCGCGATATCCGAAAAGGTGTCTTGCTCTCGCGCCTCAATAATCTGGACGTCACCGACGACGGTCTGCCCTGGCGCCAGCGTGTAGCGATGGGTCGTGACAGCGGTCTGTTGCTGGCTCAGTTCAGCCGATGCATCGCGCGGGCGATCCGGTATTGTCACGAAGGGGTCGCGCATCAGACTGCAGCCGGCGCATAGCTGCGCGAACACGGCAACAGCGAGCCACCAGCGCGGCGTCATCGTGTCACCGCCTGCCAAACGGCAGAGTAACCTGGCGCTACCGGCATTGCGTGCGCGTCGAGCAAACCCCGTTCGCGCAGCGCGCGGTGGATGACCGGCAATCGATAACAAGGGGTCCACATAAACAGGTGATGCTCTGCGTGATAATTGACGTAGTACGGCGCGATAAACGCCCGAGACAGCCAATTCGCCTGAGTCGTGCGCGCCACACGCCAGGGGTCGTTGTCGCGCGTCATGCCACCGTGTTCGGCGATATTGCGCAGGCGAACCACCAACATGTGCCAGGTCGCCGCAGGCAGTAGCCACAGCGTTAACCAGACCCAACCCGCGTCCAGCGCAAACGCCACCGTCGCGAACACGGCGTTATAGCCAACCAGCGCGATATCGGCTGATCTGAGTTTGTGGCGACCAATACCGGCCAGCAATAGCGGCAGCACACGCAACTTCAGGAAAGGCAGTCCCATGAGATCACGTGCGACTTTGCGGGCAAAGCGCGCCTTAGTCACCGGAAACGGCGCGGACAACGAGAGATCCGGGTCTTCGTCCTGCTGCGCGAATTGATGATGCTTGAGGTGGTAAGCCCGATAGGCGCGTAGATCCAGACCAACGGGATAGGCGCACAACCACTGTCCCACGCGATCGTTCCATGTGGTGTTGCGCAACAACAGACCATGGGCGGCGTCATGCATCAGAATTGACAAGCCAAGCTGGCGTGAACCGATGACCATGACCGCCAGCAGGATGCCCACGGGATGCGGCATCAACACCGCGGCGGTGATCGCCGCTATGATCACGACCCAGGCGTGCAGCACCAGCGCTATGCCGCGCCAGTCTGTGCGCGCATTTAACGCTGCCCAGCGCGACGCGCCGAACAACTGTTCACCATCGATGCGTGCCACTCTTGCCATGCCTGAATAGTAGCAAATCCTGTCACCGATGCCGTTCTGACCGCCGATTCGCCACGGAATAGATGGCGCATGAAGACCAGACGCTAAGCGTCTGGGAGGCGGAACGCGAACAACAGCAACGGCCAACGGACCTGCCGCACGCCGTCGCCCCACAACGGGGCCAGCCGTGCAGCGAGGTCTGCCACCGGATCCTCGCCATGCGCATTTTTGTAGCGTTGCACAGCCGACCAACTGGACAGATAACCGACAACATCGGCGAAACGCCAATCACACTGCATAAAAAATGGCGGTGATTCGACAGCTGGCCAGTCCGGCAATATCGATACGTAGGCTTCGTCAACGAAACGGCGCTCGGCAGGCCAGAACGGACCGATCGGACCGTCGAAAAACTCGGCGATAAGTGCGTCGATCGCTGGCTCCAGCTCGAACAGCTGGTAGGTCCAGACGGCAAGCATACCGGTCGGTTTCAGCACGACACGGGCATGCGCATAGAACGCATCGGTATCAAACCAGTGGAGCGCCTGCGCTACGGTGATCAGATCAACGCTGGCGGGCTGTAGACCACTCGCCTCCGCGGGCGCCACACGATACGTGACACCGGCCGCATCACCCGCGTTGTCGATTTGTGCGGCACTGGCATCCGTGGCGACTACCGCATCGAAATGCGTCGCGATCGCGCGCGCCGCTTGTCCGTTGCCAGTCGCACAATCCCAGGCAAACGCCTGTGTTGGCACTTGTGATGCGAGCCATGCATACAGTGCGTCAGGGTAGCGCGGCCGGTGCGCGGCATAGGTCGCCGCTTGTTGCGAAAAATGGTCCTTGAACGTCATCTCGGTGTGATCTCTACAACGCTGTCGGGTCCGGTCATGAAAACACGGTCGCCGCGTCCCGGTCGAATGTTATGGCCGCCCGTAAAGCTACCGAACGCCGGCAAAACCGCGTAGTCCTGCCTGAACCAGAACACCGGGCTGCGTACGCGATCGACACCGCTGGTCAGCCGTAAGGTCGGGTGCAGATGCCCGGCCAGCACGTAGCTATCCGCCAATGGCTCTGGCTCATGCGCAAGAACGATGGCCCCGACGCGACGATCCGCCGGGTACCAGTCGATGCGCCCAGCCAACGCCGCAGGTAGCTGCTCGGCGCTGATACGATCGTGGTTGCCGGCGACGACACTGAAACTGAGCTGCGCGTGTTTTGCAAGCCAATTCGCAAGACCCTGCGGCCAGTGATCCGTGGCGAGCGGCGGCGCGTGCATCAAGTCGCCAAGTACGATCAACTCTTCGGCGGCGTAGATGCTCAGCAGTCGATCGAGGCGTTGCATGTCGTGTTGCAGGTCCCCCTCGGGAATAGCGAGACCACGGCGGCCGAAAACGGCCGCTTTACCAATGTGCCAATCGGCGATCAACAGGGCGCCACGGGCAGGCCAGAAGATGGCGCGCTCGGGCAACAACAAAAGCGCCTCATCCGCGATGCAGACTTCAAGCGCACCACTCATGATGCGGCTGCCCGACGATTCAAAGTGTCCGCCATTTTGGCGACGCGCTCACGCCAGGTTTCGCTCGACATGATTTGGCTTTGTAAGCGCTCGGCCCACAACGGAAATGCAAACGGTGATAACCGCTCTGTCGTCACAATGCGAATCGGGAGTGTCGCGATTCGAGACATGGCGTCCTGCATGCGACGGGTTTCCATTTGTGCATCCAGGACCTCGCGACGCGATTGGTCGAGAAGCAAATTCTGGTCGTCGTAGCGGGTCAGCACATCGAAAATGAGGCCACTGGACGCTTGTATCTGGCGCGTCGACTTGCCACTGCCGGGGTAACCGCTGAAGACCAGACCGGCAATTCTCGCGATATCGCGAAACTGGCGCTTGGCGGCCTCTCCAACATTGATCGCCGCGAATAAATCATCCAACAGATTATCGGGGTCTGACCAACGGCGAAACGTGGATTCGTCAAACTCAAGCGCTTCGCGAGACAGTAGTTCGAAGCCGTAGTCGTTGACCGACAGCGTGAACGTGATCTTGATCTCCCGCGAGATGCGGTAAGCGATCAACGTCGCGAGCCCCTCATGGGCCAGACGACCGGCAAACGGGAACACGAAAATGCTGTGGCCTTCGCGACTCTTGCAGCGTTCGATGAGCAGCAGCGTCTCGCTCGGCAGGCACGATACCTGCTGTTGGTAGTTGAGCAGTGGCGCCAGCAAGGCAAGCTCATCGGGCATCGGATCACCGCACCGAAAAGACTGCAGCAATGCGAGCATACTGTGCGACAGCTCATTGGACAGTGGCATACGCCCACCCTGCCAACGCGGCACCGTTTTCTTGCCGGGCTTGGCACGCTTGACGTAGGCCGTCATGTCACGGATCTGCACCAATGCGACAAGCCGTCCGGCGAACAGGAAGCGATCCCCCGTCTTAAGTCGCGACACAAACGACTCTTCAATCGTGCCGAGCGTGCCCCCGGTCATCCATTTGACGCGCATCGCGGTGTCGCTGGTGATGGTGCCAACGGACATACGGTGCTGGCGACTCAACCTACGATCCGTCATGCGGTAAACCCCATTGGTTTCCACGACGCGCTGGAATTGCGGGTAGCCGGCGAGCGCCTGTCCTCCGCGCGTGATGAAATCGATCCACCAGCCCCAATGCGTCTCAAAGAGCTTTCCGGACGCATACGTCTGACGCACTTCGTCGAGCATCGCATCAGCCGTGAAACCACTGCCCAAAGCGATCGTGACGAGATGTTGCGACAACACATCGAGACACAAGCGCAGCGCTACGCGTGCCTCGATTTGACGTGCCTGCCACGCGGATCGCGCCGCCGCTATCTCGATCAACTCCAATGCGTAGGTCGGCACGCATAGAATGCGTGACACGGCATCGGGCTGATGACCGCTGCGTCCTGCGCGCTGCATCAGTCGCGCAACACCTTTCGGACTGCCGATCTGCATCACCTGATCGACCGGCGCAAAATCGACACCGAGATCGAGCGATGATGTACAGACGACTGCCAATAGATCGCCGTCGCGCAAACCCTGCTCAATGCGTTGGCGGAGCTTTCGATCGATCGATCCGTGATGCAACGCGATACGGCCAATCCAGTCCGGTCGCGCACCAAGCAACGCTTCAAACCATAGTTCAGATTGTGATCGCGTATTGGTAAACACGAGCGTCGAACGTGCCTGCTCGATCTGTTCGATGACCGGCTCAAGCAAACCGATACCAAGGCGTCCGGACCACGGAAACTGTTCGAGCGTCTCGGGCATGATGCTCAGCACATCGACGGCTTTCGGTGATTCACCGCGAATCAGCACCGGCTCCAACGGTGGTGGACACAGCACCTGCGCTGCCTGTTCCAGGTTTGCCAGTGTTGCCGACAGACCCCAGGTCACGAGTGACGGGCGCAGGCTGCGAAGGCGCGCCAAACAGAGTTCGAGCTGTACACCACGCTTATTGCCGAGCAGTTCGTGCCACTCGTCGACAATGACGGCGTCGAGTCTACGAAACGTCTTTGCCGCATCGGCGTAGCTCAGTAGCAGCGACAAACTCTCTGGCGTCGTGATCAATACTTGTGGTGGTTGCTTTTTTTGTCGGGCGCGCTCACTGGTCGACGTATCGCCGGTACGCAAGCCAACCTGCCATGGGCTGCCGAGGGCATCGATAGCCTGCTGCAAATTCTTGGCGGTGTCGTTGGCCAGCGCGCGCAACGGCGTGATCCAGAGCACGCGTAGTGCCGAATCCGCTTCGTGGCCCAAACGCATCAACGGTCCGAGCCAGGCGGCCAGAGTCTTACCACTACCCGTCGGTGAGTGGAGCAAACCAGATTGCCCTTCCTGGCACGCATCCCAGACAGCGGCCTGGAAATCGAAGACCTGCCAGCCGTTGCCCGCAAACCAGCGGTCGACGTCGTCACGCGTGATGCTGGTCAAATGAGCGCCTCCAGGGTCTCGAGGGTATCCGCGTCTTGTGCCGCAAGATCATGGCGCCAGCGCCTAATGCGCGGGAAGCGAAGCGCTACGCCGGACTTGTGCCGCGATGAATGCGCGATCGCTTCGAAAGCGAGCTCAAAAACTTGCTCGGGTTCGACGGATCGCACAGGACCAAAACGCTCCCGTGTATGGCGTCGAATCCACTTGTCGAGCGTATCGATCTCCTCATTGTTCAACCCGGAGTATGCCTTGGCAATCGGCACCAGCTCATCACCGCGCCAAACAGCGAACGTGTAGTCTGTGTGCAAGTTGGCGCGTCGGCCATGCCCTGCTTGTGCATACAACATGACGGCATCCACCGTGTACGGCTCGATTTTCCACTTCCACCAGACGCCGCGTTTGCGGCCGGCGACGTAGCGGCTCTCATGATGCTTCAGCATGAAACCCTCGACGCGCCGCCGACGTGCATCGGCGCGTTGCAATGCCAACGCCTGCCAATTATCGCCTGTCACCGTTTGCGACAACGCCAGCCGCTCGGGAAATGTTGCGGCCAGATGTTCGAGGAGTGCGCGACGTTCCGTTAGCGGCTCTTCGCGCAGATCGCGACCGTCGTGCTCAAGCAGGTCGTAGCAACGAAAAATACAGGGGAATTCCGCCAATGACTTTTTTCCGGGCCTCTTGCGGCCAATGCGTCGCTGCAGGGCAGAGAATGGCATTGGCTGATTGTCCTGCCAGGCCAGTATTTCACCGTCAAGCACCGTGCCATCGGCAAGGCCTGTGGACGCTGCTTCAATCTCGGGAAACTGCGTGGTGATCAAATCTTCGCCACGCGACCACAGAAAAGTCTGGCCATCGCGACGAATCAGCTGTCCGCGGATACCGTCCCATTTCCATTCAATCTGATAGTCGCTGACAGGCCCGAGCCGCGCAGCGATATCGTCTGCCGCGAGTTCACCTGGCAATTTCTCCAGTGGGCTGGCAAGACAGAACGGATAGGGTCGCGACAAACTCGCCTTTCCGTCATCCTGAGCCAGCAGCATGCCGGCGAATTCGGCATTCGGTGTCCACTGTCCCATCAGTCGATGCAAAATCACTGGCCGCGGCAGTCCTGCCACTTGCGCGAGCGCGGTCGCGACAAGCCCCTGCGAGACACCGACACGCAGCGCGCCCGTCAACAATTTATTGACCAGGTAGCAATCCTGATAAGGGAGGCTGCACCACCAGCCAACAACGCGGTCGCGCTGTGCGTCGTCATCCATCTTCCCAAGCGGTAGTAATTGCTCGACAACGAAATCGGCCAGCGACACATCAGCTAGCGGCGCGTCGTCGGTGCGATCGGCGAGCAGTAACGCGATAGTCTCTGCGAGGTCACCGACGTCCGCGTACGTCTGTTCCACAAGCCAGGCGGGTAACTCGGACGTCTCGCTGAGCCAGTGACGCAATTTGGCGGCACCAACCAATCGACGCAGGCGTCGACCCGACAGAAAGAACACTGCATAGGCCAAATCCGCAGGCGAGGCCTGCTCGAAGTAGTCGACCATCGCCGCCACTTTCGCATTCGTCGATTGCGTCTGATCCAGCGCGCTGTAGAGAGTGCTAAAGCGCCTCATCGACGGACTCCCGCTGCTGACCGAATTCCGCTGCATCGACACCACGCTCGCGAAGCAACCGCACCAGTGTGTCGGCGTGTCCGTGCATCAGCAGGATTCTGCTGGCGCCAGTGTCTGCGATCGTCGATAACAATCCCGGCCAATCGGCATGGTCCGATAACACGAAACCACGATCATAGCCGCGCCGACGACGATTACCGCGCACTCGCATCCAGCCCGAGCAAAATCCCGTCGATGCCGTTTTGAAGCGGCGCATCCAACGGGAGCCAGCTGCACCGGGCGGGGCGATGATCAACTCGCCCGAATAGTCGCGTTGCGTTCGCAGATCGACCGGCGTAGTCGGCAACATACGCACACCGGCTTCACGATACAGCGCCGTCAGTTTTTCAACCGCGCCATGCGTCAACACGGTCGCGTCGGTCAGGTGCGCAAGCGCTGCCAACACGCGTTGCGCTTTGCCAAACGCATAACAGAACAACACACTCGGTTGCCCGCTCGCTTTGTTCGACTGCCACCAGGCATAGATTTCTTCGGCCACAGTCGCCGGTGGTGGCCAGCGATAGACTGGCAACGCAAACGTCGCCTCGGTCACAAACGTATCGCAGGGTACAACCTCGAAAGGCGCACAGGTTGGGTCCGGGTCACGTTTGAAATCACCGGTCACCACCCACACCGAGTTGTCATGTTCGATACGGATCTGTGCGGAGCCGAGCACATGTCCGGCGGGATGAAACGAAACGCGCGTTGCGCCGAGATCGAGCGTCTCCCCGTAATCGACGCCCGAGATATTGATCGACTCACCGAGTCGGGCGCGCAGAATGGGCACGCTATCGTGTGTGGCGATGTAACGTGCCGCGCCACGCCGCGCATGGTCGGCATGGGCATGTGTGATCAGCGCGAGATCGCAGTCGCGCATCGGATCGATATGAAAACCGCCGGCTGCGCAATACAGACCAGCACTTGAAGCTGATACCAGCGCCACTCCGCTGGCTTTAGCCTTTGTTGGGTTTGACAGGCTCTGGAATATTCGGACGAGCGCAATAAGGCGTTTTGCCCGCCGCCTTGGCTTCGTTATAGATCAGCAGGGCGCGCGGCAACTGCCCGACCAGCTTGTCGATACGCGTCGCACTGCTCGGGTGCGTCGACATGAATTCTGGTGGCCCGCTGTCTTTGCTGTCCTGCATGTTCTGCCACAGTTTGACGCTTTCGCGGGGATCGAATCCCGCGCGCGCCATGTAGGTCAGACCGACGGTATCTGCCTCGGTCTCCTGGCCGCGGTTGAACGGTAACAACAAGCCAAGCTGTGCACCGATTTGCATCGCGGTAGAAGCGCTTTGCGCCGCAATAGCTGTGCCACCGACGATGCCTGACAAGACGTTGACACCGACCTGTGTCGCCGTCGTGCGCGCGATGCGCTCGGCGGGGTGACGCTCGGTCACATGCGCCACCTCGTGCCCCATCACAGCCGCGAGCTGATCATCGTTCTTGGTCACTGCCAGCAAGCCCTGATAGACGCCCATTTTGCCGCCGGGCAAGACAAACGCATTCACCTGATTCTGATCGAATACGGCCAGTTCCCATTCAAGGTTTGCGTACGGACCTTCAAGCTGGTTGACAATCGCATTGGCGACACATTCCACGAAACGCACTGTGTCGGCATCTTTGACCAACGGTATCTCGGCGCGCATCTGGTCATAGGCTGCCTGACCCTGCGCGTTCAACGTGTCATCCGACACCATCGACGCACAACCACCCAACAACAACGCGGTCAAAGACAGC
>ERZ1740062.925-NODE-925-length-13119-cov-5.058328_pt1 | contig 13119 bp, 9 predicted proteins | sample MGYA00581741_ERZ1740062 | MGnify/ENA primary metagenome ERZ1740062 (study PRJEB43018, sample SAMN04849747) | marine metagenome | isolation source: floating plastic debris | place: Pacific Ocean | collected 2008-09-01 | study: EMG produced TPA metagenomics assembly...
AACAACAGTCAAGAATAATCACCTGTCTCTGGGAACGGCTATCATTAATACTTTCGTGCAGAACCGATGCAGGGATGGACGAAGGTTTTACTAATTTTCCATTTTGCTTCCTCGTAGCACGGGTTGATAAATAAAGCTTTCCTTTCTCATCTTTGATTCCGTGACCGGAGAAATAAAATAATACTAGGTCATCTCTTTTACGATTAGCGAATAAATTATAGATTGCATTTCTAACTTTCTGAGGTTCGGGATTTTTTAACACCGTAATATCTTCATCCGCAAATCCACCCATTTCAGAGTCATGCAAAACACGCCGCATTGCTTCCACATCATGAACCGCAGCAGGTAAAGCGTTTAACCCCGGTTCATATTCACTAACCCCGATTAGTAAAGCTACCTTCGCCATCTCTATACCCTTTAAACTAAATACTTTTAGTATTGTTGAGAAAATTCTGAGCTTGTTGCATCGCAAATTCAAACTCTTCTCTACTGCTAGCTTCTAAATCCAATTCCCTACCATCGGGAGCTTTGAGAGTCATCTTGATTGGTTTATTTCCAAACCGGTCGCGCAAAAAGCCAAAAACATTTTCTATATCTGCTTTATCGAGCAAAACCGTTTTTAACATTCCCAAAACATAACCAGTCAGAGATTTAGAACTTTCGGGTACTTCTGAAACTTCCACTAAACCCGCTTCTTCTACCCCATCCACTTCTTGAATCTGAGGTAACAAATTTTCTACTTCTGCTTGCAATTCTTCTTCATCTAAATCCAGTTCAGACAGAGAAATATTTAGTTGAATATTTGATGTTCTTATGGTGACCATAACTGCAACCCTGATTCTGACTTAGAAATCTTTTGATACTGATATTACAATAAACAAACCGTAATTTCCACAGTTAAACCTTCAAATATTTTACTTTTCTCGGATGATAATTAAATCTTTTAATTACCACTATTTTTTATTCCCAATTCACTACAAACAATAGCAATGCTTTCAGATTTACCTGTAGTTTTGTACATCATATGAAAGCATTGCAATAAAACCACTAATTAGATTCCCGTATAATTAACGAAAGCTCAAATCTAACGCTTGTCGTGATAAACAAAGCCATTGTTGAGATTCTGAATATGCATTATTAGCTTGGTCTTTTAACATTTGTGCTTTATTGTAATTATGCTGTACTTCAGCTAGCTGCTTTTGTTTTTCAAAATCACGTTGATTTTTTTCTGCTTTTTCTTGCTGTTTTTCTGCTCTGTCTTGCAATTCTCGCACTTCACCTTTTACTTGTAATGGCTGTAATTGTTTCTCTACAACCTGATTTTCCAACTGTTTAAAAGTTACGTAATAACTTTTCATTTCCTGATTTTCTCTAACTCCATCTGAGTTGCAAATTGACATCTTTGTTTCTGCGTTATTTACATTACTCAAGACAGAATTACTAGCAATCTTTACCGAAATATCTTGATTAAATTTACTCTGAAGACTACTAGCATGTTTGTATGAAGTTTCTTTTAGATGATTAGAAGAGTCACAAAATTGTAGAATTCCAACACAAGTTAATATTCCCGCTGTAACAAAACAAGGAATAGCATCTCTAATATTAGAACTCAAACTTTTTCTTTTTTCTCGATGGTCGCTACAAGCAACAGCTGAGTGAGGAAACAGAATTAAATTATCATCTTTATTATTCTCTACCACAGATAGATAACTTGATTTCTCTAACTCTAAACTCGAAGACTCAATTAAACCATTTTCCTCCGCATACTTTATATCTTCTCGATTGATTAAATCATCTAGCTCAATATCATAAACAGCTAACTCCATAATTTCGAGAATGCGGTCATTTTCAATATCAGATGGAAATTCTATTCTGATTAATTTACCGTATTCTTCAATTATCTTGAATATATCGTTTTTACCACCGTAATCTCTTATTTTTATTGCGCTCATAGAATATTCCTAGCTCCTAGAATAAATAGCAGTTTATTGCAAGTTACTTACCGTTAAGTCTAGATACATATAAAGCTGGTAAATACATAGTTTTGCGTTTATTACGCTTACATATTAGTAGTGTCACTTAGATAGTAAAGTGTGACATTTTTATAGTTAAAAAATGTAAATTTTCTCGTAATTATTTACCAAAAGTTTTGACTGTTTTTTATTCTCTTTCTGAATAAATTTATCACTACCAAAATACCAGTATGACAATTGAGTAACTGGCTGATTGTTAGTGTTAATAGTCACATATTTATTAAACAACGACACTAGTAAATAATAAGCGAGTTAAATGGAGCTGAAACGCAACTTAGAAAGGTTTCTCGGAAAATATTCAGGTTTAAAATCTCTCTCTTTAGGCTGATATTGATGTCATAGTTTGATACAACGGTCACACTTTTATCAGCGATAGATACTAATTAGTTAATCATCTGTTCCCTAATTTATAAGCACGGAGATTTAGGTAAATTGTTTCTTCAGGGAAAAATTTAAAAATGTTGAATCCCGATTGTAATGATTTTATTCAAGTACGTCAAGGAGTCAGTCAAGAAGTAAGCGAAGCGGTAAATCAAGTATTACAAGCTGAGTGGTTGAGAATTCACATTCGGAATAGCATTCACAGGTTAAAGCTTAGTAGCTTGGTATCAGAAGAGGACATTATCCAGTATGTTGTGAAATGCTTGACCGAAGCAATTAATTCCGGAACCACAATAAATCATCCGGTAGCTTGGTCAAAACTAGTTGGCCAACGTCAGATTCAGAAGCTGTACAAAAAAAATAAGTTTAGCGAAGCTACTGAATCGGAAACACTTGAATATTTAGCAAGTCAATGTTCTGATGACAATAGTTTTTACAATAATGAAGAAATAAATAAAAAGATTGAGCTACTCAAACCTAGTAGTAGGAACATTATTAAGATGCGCTTTTTTGAAGATTTGTCCTGGGACAAAATTGCTGATAGCCTATCGGAGCGGGAAGGAAAGAGAGTTCATGTAGCAACAGCACGTAAACGTGGTGAAAGAGCATTAAAGGAATTACGACAGATATATTTTCATAAGTTAGTTGAGTAACGAAATATATAGTTTGATTATTTATTAGTTCTATCAGTGATTTGTATGTTTTTATCCTCCAATAGTATTTGGGGGGTTTTTACATTTTTATCTATCTATCTCTATATCAAGCAATTAAAACAATTTCTATTTTTATTTGAGAAAATAATAATGTGGCATTTCACATTGATTCGGATAACCGTCCGTCACAATTTGTTTGTAATTTGTACTTAATTAGTGAAGGTCATAAAACATGGCCAATAAAATAACCCAGCAATGATTCGTAGTCATTTCCGGGTCAATGTTTCACCTGCTAAAACTAATTCGTAGTTAGTGATAGCAGAAATATCAAATTTTTTCTTCTATCTTATGATATCAAATAATTCTCAAGAAATCATTAGTGTTCCTGCGACAAATAATCCTTCAGTACCCCAGGTTACAAAACCCCCAACATATTATGATTACCTCACATTAATTCCAGCAATTTTAACTGCTGCAACTCCGCTGATTTTAGGTTTAAGGAAGAAGGATAAGAATAAGAAAGATAATAGCTAGATAACTTTCCCCGTCCGGTTTATAAAAAATCTCCCCGGAGTGAGTATATGACTTCGGGGAGGTCGTATTTTATATATAAATCAAATCTACTTTCGATTTCTTCTGTCCCCGTCCTAACTACGATTTTCAAGACCGACTTATTTAATTGAATATTTCTAACAAAAACTTTTTGTCTTTTTTTATCTGAGATTTAAATTTTATTATAGATATAAAGTACATAACTCCCATCCACAAAGGAAAAAATACAAAGAATATAGGAGCTTCTCTTGCGTTATCCTGGATGCTCGACCAAATATCAAAACCCATAAATAGAATTACAGGTATATAGAGTAATGCTAGAAATAACATAATCCGATTATAGTTTTTATTCGGCTTAATCTTTACTTCTATCAGACTTCCCGTATCTTCAGAAAATATTTTTCCTTCAACAATAGGTAATGTATATCTATTGTTATTCCTCGAAATTTTTTGCACCTGGAAATAATCATTTTGAACCCAACCCTCATAGGGTTTGTTTGGTAGAGGAGAGCCAGAAAAATAAACTCTATCCAATTTAACTGGTTCAATATGGCTTAATAACTGATTTTCAACTCTGTCTATTTTAAGATGAGTTGTAATTGTAAACTTTTCTATAGGGAATATTCTTATCATTATCCAATGTTTTATCTATACAATCGTTGCAATTCATAAAATTTAGAGACGTTGTAGTGCTAAACTTGTGCCTGTTTTTATCAAGATTTATTATTTAGTAACTCTGATGAATTAAACCAACTTAATAGTCTCCGAATTACTGCTAGCTAACGGTTCCCCTTAGATTGCTATAATTCTCTACTTTTGCCATGAAAATTACTTTTACAAAAGTCAATTTTGGCAGTTAATCATTCAAGCTTAACTTTCTATAAATGTTATAATTTTTACTTGTCTTCTAAATAAGTTTTTGGCATTTATAAATAAACCTATTCTAGATATAGGATTACTATTTGATTTTTGTTAGCGGAGCGTGTCCGGAGGACATAATATACGTAGTGTTGTCGCGAAGCGCAACGCACCACTATATAAAGGTTTCGGTGCGTTAGACTAGCGTCGTGACGCAACGGCAATATTGGGGGAAGAAAATCTACACCCCAATTTGCCTCCCCTACAAATACCTAATTTTTTATGTCCTGACGGACACGCTCCCCTAACAATATTCAAAACGGATTCCTATATAACATTTTTAATTTAAATCAAATATATAAATAGATTGTAGATTGCAGTTAAAAAATTATTTTTTCAGGGCGCTTTTCTGATATTATTATTTCATGAGAGTAATTTTAAATAATGGGGAGGTATGCCTGCTCTAAAAATTTCAGTACCACTCCATTATAAAAAAAATAACTTTATATTCCTATCATCCCATGCCGCGAGCATTTATTATCAATTTTTTTAATTCAAATCAATTAGTAATTCAATTTTTAATTTTAATTGGAGTTAATAAAATCGGGAACTGCATTTTCCTCAACAATATAATGCAATTCCCGATTTCTTAACCCTTACTAAAAATCCGATAGTACAACCAAGTAGTAAATTCCTTAATCGGGAAAAAGATGTACGTTAAAGGATTAACAGTAACGATAATATTGCGAAAATCTCTTCGAGCTAACAACATAATTCCCTTAGCAACCTGTTCCGCTGACATAACCCCATAAGGATTCAACTGACTTTTGAAAGGTCCCAATATCAACTTCCGAACCGTACAAGGGGAATCCAACCTTTTCAAAGTAATAATATTCCCCAAAGTTCTTTTACTCAACTCATACAAAGGACTCAAAGCAGGGGATACTTCAGCTTCAGAGGTATTAATCCAAATTTCCTTCGTTGCTTTTGCATCCGCTCCAGTTACAGTAGAGAAAAATAAATCCATTAATCTCACCGCTGAAAACGTATTTACTTCAAAGGATTTATCAATATCAGAACCACTCCGACTACCATAAACATTGACTCCATGGTTAATAATCAAAATATCAACCTTGTGTAAATGCTCTAATAATTCAGATTCTTGACCGGATTCCCAAGCTAAGGCTTTAACTCTCGGTTGTTCTACAATATTTTCGGGATTAGTAGTTAACGCAATAACCTTGGCATTTTTTGCAGTTAATTCCGCTGTTAAAGCTTGTCCTAAACTACCGGATGCTCCAGTTAGAGCGACAGTTTTACCTTTTACAGAAAGTGCAGTTCCCAAAACTTTATCAACTAAAGGAAATACACCACTATAATAAGCGTTTACGTCATCAAAATGATGCCTCCAATGGTAGGTTCGATTTACCCACCATACAGAAGGAATTACATCCAAAGCTCCCGGTCTATGAGTATAGTCGGTTTCAACCTTTCCCAAAAAATATCTTAACGATGCTCCATAAAGAAAAGTCGCAGCGTAAAGTACACCCAACCATAACCCTACCGGACGAAATATAATTGCGATCGCACTGATTACGATTAAAAGTAAAATCGATTCAACAATATCGTGATAAAGCTGAGAATCCTTATAAGCTTCCAGAGAAATAATCGATAAATCTCGTTTGTAGACCTGATGGTGTTTGTTGTGCCATTTCGATAACCATTTTACCTGATGACAAGCAGCGTGATAGCTATCTCTAACCACCTCAGCAATCAAAATTGAGAGAAATCCCCAAGCAGCGAACTGTACACCAGCATACATCGCTACAACCCAATTAATTTGTAATCCTGCTCCCATCACGGTTTTAATCTCAGCTAACGTTTATAACATTATGTATTTTTGTTAAATACACCATATATTTTATTTATCACTTAAGAAGCAGGAATATTAAGGATACATAGGAACAGTTTAATATTCTCCGATGGTAGGATACTAAGAAACGGGAAAAACAATAACGTATCCGTAATTAGCGCTTAGAAGATGGTAGCGGTGAAAAAAAATTCAGTTAGAAGATTATATATTTTTATTTGTATTTGGTTAATCGTGATATCAAGTTTAGTTTTTTCTAATATTTCTCATGCTCGGATAACTAACCCAATTCCCGAAAAAATCGAAAAATCCAAATTAATTATCGGTTTTGAAGACATAGCTCAAATTCCTGGTAGTGGAACCGGAAGAAATAAGGTAGCTCGATTAAATTTTTTAACTAATGCTGGTGACGGTAGCGGTAGATTATTTGTTAATGATATGCGAGGGAAATTGTATGTAATTAACAACGGTAAAGTTGATTTATACATGAATTTTAAAAATTTAGTCTGTTCTGGATTTAGCTATCAAACTAACCAACAGGGTTTTGGTTATTTTGCTTTTCATCCAGATTTTGCTAAGAATGGACTTTTCTATACAGTTCATACTGAAGAGAAAAATAATCGGATTGCAGATTTTACTATTAAAAAAAGAATCTTTGACAATGAAAATAAAACTATTGAAAGTTCTCACCACGATGTAATTCTAGAGTGGAAAGCTAATAATCCTGCTGCAAATTATTTTACGGGAAGATTTCGGGAAATAATGCGTGTGGAGGAACCTTATGAAGACCATAATGTTGGACAATTAGGATTTAATCCCAATGCTAAACCTGGAGATAATGATTATGGAATGTTATATATTGCTTTAGCTGACGGAGGTAGTGATGGTTTTCCCGTCAGCGAAACAGACCCCCTCGACAACGGACAAAATTTAAATACACCTTTGGGTAAAATTCTGAGAATAAATCCAAATGGTAAAAACAGTGCTAATGGTAAATATGGTATTCCAGAAGATAATCCTTTTGCTAATGATGGAGATTCAACATTAGGGGAAATTTGGGCTTATGGTTTACGAAATCCCCACCGTTTTAGTTGGGATACTGGTGGTAACGTTAAAATGCTGGCTGCTGATACCGGACAAGCTTTTATCGAAGAAGTGAATCTGATTGTTAAAGGTAGTAATTATGGATGGGGAAATCGTGAGGGGACTTGGGTTATCAAAGAAGATAACGAAAATGAACTTTTTGATTTACCTAAAAATGATGCCAGGTATAATTACACCTATCCGGTAGCTCAATATGACCATGATATTCCTCAAGATTATGAGGGTTTTTATGCGATTGCGATTACGGGTGGTTATGTATATCGAGGTAAAGCTATTCCCGAGTTAGTTGGTGAATATATTTTCGCTGATTTTGGTAGCGATGCTCGTTTTTTTCACGTACCTGTAGATGAACTTGTAAATGGTAAACAAGCACAAATAAAAGAACTCAGACTTTTTGATGGTCAAAAATCAGCTAGTTTTTTAGAAATTATTGGTAGCAAGCGTTCTGATGTAAGATTTGGAATAGGTGAGGACGAAGAAATTTATGTCACATCTAAGAGCGATGGAAAAGTAAGAAAACTCGTATCTGTGAAGAATAAGGGAGTAATGAGTAACGAGTAGTGATTAGCGGGTAAGATTTTAATTTTACTGTAAAATAATTTCAGAATTTTTCTCCGAGATTTAAATATTCCTTTTCACTGAAGAAACAAAAAAATCAATAAAATTAGATTTTCTCTATTACCAATTACCAATTGAATTATAAAAATGATAAAAAATACTTTCCGAATAGCCACATACAGTTTATTACTGGGATTATTAAGTTTACAGTCAAGCTGTGGGAATACTTCTGCTAATACATCAGAAACGTCTGAAACATCAGATATTGTTGGTGATAATAGCAAAGAAGAAAAGTTATTCGATGGATTCAAGTTTACGGAAGGTCCTGTTTGGAATCCTGAAGGATTTTTACTTTTTAGCGATATTCCAGCAGATACTATATATAAGTGGAATACTAAAGATAAAAATCAAAATCAAAATAAACCAACTATATTTCGTCGTCCTTCTGGAAATACCAACGGTAATGCTTATGATAATCAAGGACGTTTAATTAGCGCTCAACATAACCGTAAATTAACCCGGACTGAAAAAGATGGTAAGATCACCGTTCTAGCAGAACGCTATGAGAATAAACTTCTTAATAGTCCTAATGATATTGCAGTGAAGTCGGATGGTAGTATTTATTTTACTGACCCTCCCTACGGAATTAAGAAGGAAGAAGAAGAGTTAGGATTTTATGGTATTTATCATTGGAAAAATGGGAATCTAACTCTGTTAAATAAAGAAATGGTTCGTCCCAATGGAATTGCTTTCTCTCCCGATGAAAAAAAATTATATGTTAGCGATTCAGAAAAGTTACATATTCTCGTTTTTGATGTTAAATCAGATGGGACTTTGAGTGAAGGTAAAGTATTTGCAGAATTAACTGGCCCCACAGATAAAGGTGTACCAGATGGAATGAAAGTAGATACTAAAGGTAATATTTACTGTACTGGTTCTGGAGGTGTTTGGATTTTTTCACCGACAGGTAAACTTATCGACAAAATAAGCGTTCCTGAAAAAACGACAAATGTAGCTTGGGGAAATCAAGACTATAAAACACTTTATATTACAGCTGGTAATAGCGTTTATCGGATTCCATTAAATGCTGCTGGGATTAAACCTGGAAAGAGGGAGTAGAGAGTAGAGAATTGGAAGTAACGGAAAAATTAATAAGTAATAATCAATAATTGAATTGTTTTTATATCAGCTTAATTTTTTAGTTAGTTGATGATAAAGTTCCTTTTTTGACAACCTCTATTTATAAAATAGTGAATTTGTCTGAATAAAAATACTGATTTTGTAATTTTTGAGTATTTTTCATTACTGATAAATTTAAATTGCTAATCAACAATCAATTCCAATCTTCTTCCCTCTTCCTGTATGAAACATTATACCCGCTACAATCAACTGCTTGTATTGTTCTCAAAGACCTATTTTCCAGAGCTACAAGTTCAATTTCTCCTTTTTGATTACGTGTAAAACCAGTAGCTTCTATAATATGAGGCTGATTAAAAATCTGAGTAGTTTTAACAAAATTAGTACTCTGCTGGAGATGTTTTATAAAATTAAAAGGTTCCGACCAAGTGCTAATCGAATTCAACCACTGAGTGGGGTTATGAGGTATTCCACCCCTTCCAATAACAACAAACTTATTTTTACCTTGATTAGAACATCCCCTAGCAATTTTTTGTGAAGGATTTATCAAATCTACGGGTAACTCGACTAAACCAGAAGCAGGGTCAATTCCAAAATTATTGATTTCCACCGTACCATTAACACCAAACTGGGAACTCGCAGAAATATCGCTTTCATCAGTTGATTGTTGGCGAAATTTTAAACCAAAAATACCTTGAGTTGTAATATCAATGTTACCCCCATCTCCATCAACAGCATTGGCAATGATATCGCTGTTTTCAAAACCTGAAATTACGGCAGAATTAATGGTGATATTACCACCTTTAGAAGCATTAGTCGCATTCGTTGTAATCGAACTTCCCCGTCGTAAAAGCGTAAATTTACCAATATCAAGATTAATATTACACTGCTGACCGCCATTTACTTCGGCTTTGATTCTTCCAGCATTATCAAGAAGAAGATTGTCAGCTGTTAAGTTAAAGTTACCTGCTTGTCCCGAACTTTGATTGCTAACATTAATTTCAGCACCATTACGAATGCTAATGTTCTTGGCTGTGATGTTAATCGAACCAGCAGCAAAATTATTATTAGATAAAGCCGAAATTTGACTGAGTAATTGTTGTTGTGATGAAACACCATTTACATCAACACTGCGAGCATTAATAGAAATATCTCCTGCATTCCCTTCTCCAAATGTATTCGCAGCGATAGAACCTCCGTCGAAAACGCGTAAATTGTCAGCGAAGATATCTATATTTCCACCATTACCACTAGCAAATTGCTCCACCGTACTGTCAATACCGGTACGAATCGATGATTCATCAGTAATTGAATTGCTCACCTCAATGTTGTTGGCAATAATCGTAATATTACCAGCATTACCCAAACCCAGAGTACCACTTGTAATAATTCCTCCATCATTGATTTGTAAATTAGCAGTTTCTATAATCAAAATTCCTCCATTTCCAGAAGACCCAAACTCAGTACTTACTAATAAACCGCTAGAAAGTAAGTCAGCTTCATCCTCCAGTTCGGGATTTGAAGATAGTTTATTACCTGATATGGATATTGACTCGGATGCATTAATCTTTAAGCTTCCAGAATTACCCGAATCAAAAGTTCCACTGCTAATTTGTCCAGCATTAGTTAACTCAAGATTACGAACGGTTATATTTGTATTTCCAGCATCACCAGAACCATATGTATCTGAGCTAATAAAACCACTATTATTAACGAACAATTTTGTTGCTGTAATTACTACATTCCCACCATCTCCGGAATCGAAGTTATCCGAACTAATATAACCATCATTATCAACGGATAATTCTTCTGCTGTGACTACTACATTCCCAGCATTACCCGAATCAAAGGAATCTGAACTAATAAAACCACTATTATTAATGGATAATTCTTCTGCTGTAACTACTACATTCCCAGCATTACCCGAATCAAAGGAATCTGAACTAATAAAACCACTATTATTAATGGATAATTCTTCTGCTGTAACTACTACATTCCCAGCATTACCCGAATCAAAGGAATCTGAACTAATATTACCACTGTCGCTAATAAATAAATTTTTAGCATTAATAGTGGTATTTCCTCCATTTCCTTCTCCGAAGGTAGAAGTTTGGATTATTGATGAGTTAACAATGGTCAATTGCGGAGTTTCAATAGCTATATCTCCCCCATTTCCCGTACCTCTAAATTCAACTAGACTGTGTATTCCAGTTAGAAATGGAATATTCTCGTTACCAATTACAGTTAAAGACTCAGAACCTCGGATAGAAAATAATCCACCGTTTTCTGTTCCTAGTGTATTTCCTAAAGCTACCGAGTCTTCGACAATGGAAATATTTTGTCCTTGAATTTGAATGTTTCCTCCACCTTCTCCACTTACTTCTACTGATGCAGCTTTTTCAAGACTGATATTGCCAAAATCGAGGATATCTTTGTATTCATTTGTAAATCCATCTGAGGTCGGAATCAGTTCTACTCTCGCAGAATTCGCGACACTACCTAACTCTATACGTCCTCCCCGAGCAGTTAAATTTCCTCCTTGTAGGGAAATATCACCACCAATTAAAGCTAGAGTTTTACCATCTGGAACCTGTAAACCTACAGGTCTAGCATCTCTGATTAAGGAAGATTTGGAATAATCTATGATTAACTGATGACCGCTTCCTTTTACTTCTATTTTTCCTGGATTATTACCAAATTGGATACCCAAAGGAACATTGATACTTAATAATGGTGGTTCATCCAGACTATTTGCACTGAATTCAATACCGTTTTCAAATAAAATACTTTCAGCAGTTGTCGCAAAGAATGAACCACCAATATTTAAAGACGCATTCTCACCAAATATAATTCCCGCAGGATTAATTAAAAATAAATTGGCATTACCAGAAGCTTTGATTAACCCATCAATGGACGATATATTTCCACCCGTTACTCGATTAATAATATAAACCACATCGGTAGTATTATTGAAAATAGCCGCTCCACCTTTGTGTATAGAAAATTCTTTGAAGCAGTGAAATAGATTATTACCTTTTTGAATACCGTTAAGAATATTAAAATTATTACCGCTTCTATTAACAGTTGTATTAGTGCTTCCATCAGATGTAACTTGAGAAGATGCTGGTAAAATTGCCGCCAAGCTTAATAAGCCACTTATGAATCCAGATAGAATTGCAATTCCCTTCATTTTGAAAATTTTATATCGTCTGGAGTTATAGTTCCCTAATCGTGGCTGATTTTAACAATAATCAAAAAAGGGAGTACGAAATAGAGAGTAGGAAGAAGCAATTCATTAGTAATAATCAATAATTTAATTACTTTTATATCTAAGGTTTTCTAGTTATGTATTTGATAAATTTGTTTATTTTATGACAAAGTGTATTTATCAAACAGTTCATTTTTCTGAATATAAATACTGGTTTTGCACTTTGAAAGTATTTTTAGTCACAAAATAATTTATATTGCTAATCAACAATCAATAATTGCAATATTTTTAAATCGTATTTTAAAAACAATTATATTTTTCAATTTAAATTTACCTCAAATATAAGGATGAATATTCCGAGTAATATCAAGTTTAAGCATTTTAACCTTAGAGCCAGAGTTAATAATCTAATTGCTTTGATATAAAAGGTTTTTAGTGAGATACTTGATATCAATGTTTATTTTGTGACAATCAAGATTTATATAATCCCAGCCTTTTTCTCAATACAAATACTTATTTTTTGCTTATATAGTTATTTTAGTTACTTATAAAATTAATGAAACAACAGTAATTAAAAATCAATTATATTTTTCAATTTTTATAAATTTAGAAATAAAAATCAAAAAATGAATATTCCCAAGCTCATGAAGCTCAAAGGTTTACTACTGGTTTGTGTGGGATTGTTTTTCACTGTTGTTTGCTATTTAATGGTTAACGTGAATATTTCAAAAGAAATGACTATCAAAAAAATCAATTACCAAGGTT
>ERZ1740062.926-NODE-926-length-13107-cov-4.142354_pt1 | contig 13107 bp, 14 predicted proteins | sample MGYA00581741_ERZ1740062 | MGnify/ENA primary metagenome ERZ1740062 (study PRJEB43018, sample SAMN04849747) | marine metagenome | isolation source: floating plastic debris | place: Pacific Ocean | collected 2008-09-01 | study: EMG produced TPA metagenomics assembly...
TGGACCAGCGACACGACGCTGACTGCTCCTGGAGATGTGACCGATGGCATCGTGTTTGGCGGTGTGGCTTATACCAGCCGAATCGAATTCTCTGAGCAGTTCTTCAAACCTGTGGATCCTGTCACAACTCTCTGCCGTCTACAGCTGAGTACCTTCTCGTTCTAGTAGACGGATACCGATTTCTTCTCGACAGAAGTTTCTCCGTACGGAAGAGACCCACAGATCGAAGCAATCGTACCGAGTCAGCTATCGGCATTCACCGGCAAGACCGTTGGTGCTGACTCGCTGACGCTGGGTGAACCCAACTTCGCCACCGGCGATTACAGCTTCCAGATCTACGGCGAAAGTACCCAAGCCAAAATCGCACTGCTCAATAACAGCCACGTCCAATCCAAGATTCAATCTGCGGAATGGGAAGGGCTGTACTTCAGCCGTGCTCGTCCAACATAGAGGAGAGACTATGCTGACTCTGACAACGGATGTCGGAAAAGAGCACTACGTACACATCGGCACTCACATGCGCGAGTGTGACCAGCGTGAATGCTTCGCCGCCGTCGGTGAAGACCCCACGACTGCACTCGCCAAGAGTCATGAAACCTCTTTGAACTGCTATGTGTTCAGCTGGAACGATGTCCCTGTCGCGTTGACAGGCGTTGGTTCCTTGACAGAGTCGATCGGTGTTCCATGGATGCTGGGCACCGATCAGCTTGAAGAAGTCCCAAAGAGAATCTTCTGGAGAGCCTCCAAGGCTGTCGTTGAAGATTTCCACCGTGACTTCACCGTGCTCACGAACTACATCGATGAGCGCAACACGGTGTCGCGCCGGTGGATCAAGCACCTCGGATTCGAGGAGCGTGAGACCACGCCATTCGGACACCTTCAACTACCCTTCATCCGCTTCGAGAGAACCCAATGTGTGAACCCACAACTATTATAGGTTTGACTTCGCTCGCCATCGGTGCGGTAGGTCAGAACATGCAAGCGAATGCACAGAGGGACTCTCTCGAGGCCTCCGCACGCACGCAGGCAGACGAAGTGTCAGCCAGTGCAACCCAACAGGTTGGAGAGCGTGTGGCGCAAGCCAGGCGTGAACGAGCCCGATTGCGAGTCTCAGCCGGGGAGGCAGGCATCGGCCTGAACTCCAACTCCTTCGAAGCTCAGATCGAAAACAACTTTGGCAATGAAAGCCGTGACGTGAGCCTCATCCGGAGGAACACTGAGCTAGCCGGTAGACGCATCAACCAGCAGCTCCAGATCGGCTTTGCGAACACCGCGAGTCCGCTGCAGATCCTCGCCAACACTGGCGGCCAAGCTGCAGGTGTACTCGCGGGCCGCCCACCGCAGCCTTCAAGTCTTCAAATTCCCACGTAAGGAATATCCATGCGCTCAACCTCAAAGAACCGCCGGGTTCGTGTTGCTGAAACAATCGGTGACACTGTTGGGCTTAGCGTTGCCACGCAGGTGCGAGGATCGGCACGGAGTAATGGCGCAGATGCAGCCTTTGCTTTGGCCTCCGCACTCAATGGCGGAGCTAGACTCTCCGCACGGCGCGATGCCGACCTGACTCGACAAGCCGAGGCTGACTTCCAGCAAGGCAACGTCGATGAAAGCATCGGCAATCGGAACTACCGGAACCGAGTCAATCAACTGACGGCGGAGGCGCAGTGGCTCGAGGACAGAGAGAACATCCGGGCAAAGCTCCGCGATGTTGACCTTGCCAATGTGTCTCAGCAAGAGCTGGACGAATTCCTAGACAATGAGTACCGCAGCCTCTACGGCGGTTTGGAACTGGAAGATCGGGCAGTGCAGGATGTACTGGTGCCACGGCTGCAGCAATTCCGCCAACAAGTTTACCAACAGGCTGCCGAAGTGCAGCTTGAAGCTGAAACTCGAGAGATCGGGTCAAGCCTCACGCAGATCGCAGAAGAGGCCTACACCAACCAAGGTGAGAGCGGCTTTTCATACGAAGAGCTGCACGCAAAGGCCCGCTCGGTGCTGCCTAATGGTGCCGAGCTGAACGAGGTCTACTTCAATCTGATCAAGGACATTGCTATTCGCAATGGTGATCCTGACCTCATCCGAAACATGCCAGAGCGCTGGGAAGGCGGTGTGCCGACCTTTGCGATCGACCCTAAGTTCAACGAAAGGGTTCTCAATGCTGAGCTTCGAGCTGAGCAAGCAAGGGTCGCGAAGATTACCCAGGCTGCTCGAGAAGCGGATGCTCTGGATAAGGAAAACCTCAACCGAGCCGGTCTGGCGGCGTGGGACTTCGTGAGCAACGGCCAGTTTGCCGAGGCTCAGCAGATGGTACAGCTGTACAGAGAGCTTCCTGGAGCCGACTACACCTCTGTGATCGCCTTGGACAAGGCCATGGAGTCACTCCAAAGCACAGCCGAAGAACGAGCCGCAGATGAGCTCAGAGCTGGCGCTGTGACACTCCAAGTCTACTCAGGTGACATCACAGCGCAGCAGCTGTTCACTGAGTTTGCGGTTGGCACCTTCGGCGCTGGCAAGCAGGCTACCCAGCGATTCGCTTCACTGGCCCGGGCTCTCACGAGCCAAGAGGGCGCTGACGGCGGTACTCAACGTGCTTACACACAGTACGCCAAGAGCATTCGAGACAGCTACCGGCCTGATCGCAATGGACCGCTGGAAGCTATCGATAGCACGCTGGCAGAGATTCAGCGAGTAGCCAGCCTTGAGTATTACCAGCTTGTGCATGAGCAAGGCGCAGACCCTGCCGATGCTTATCAACAGGTGATTGAGAAGTACGACCCCAGGAAAGACCGAGCTTTCACGATTAAAGAGAGCCAAGCTTTCGCGACACCTGCCGAGGCAATCGACGCTTTCGTCAGCGGTCAAATCTCAGTCAGTCGAGCTCGAGAAGCCAACGTCGATGTCGACGCAGTCCAAGAGGCTCTCGACAACCAAGCCATCACTGCAGAGCAAGCAATCCAGCTCCTAGACAACCTATAAGGAATAGCGAATGCCTGATACAGATCGTCTCGACGAAGACTATTTGCAGGCAGAGCAGCCCTCATTGCAAGAAGCCTTCGCTGCGGCCCGACGAAGGGAACAAGAGCGAGAGCAAAAAGCTGCTCAAGTACGGAAGCAGGCCGAGCTCCAGCAGGAGATCAAGGGAGCGTGGCTCAAGCGGACCTTTGGTGCTACTCAAGAGCAGGACGACAGCTTCCTGGACAACACCAAGGAAGTCGGCCTGACGGCCCTCGAGACTGCTGCTGAGCAGGTTGTCCGCACTGTGGGCGACATCGGCCAATCACTGACCGACGAAGAGGACGAAAGCACGCTGTCCCTGAACAGTTACTTCTTTGTTGGTGATGGCGAATTTATCGGTGATGCCGGGATTGGGATTCCATTCACTGGGAAACGCTTTGGGCTGACCTCAGCTGCCAAGTACAACCGTATGAGGGAGCTCTACGAGATCTCCTCAGGTGAGAAGGCAGCCAGTCTATCCAGCTTTGACATCCCTGACGCCGACCGGCCGGACAGCGTTGCAGGCAACGTAGCGGCCGATATCGTCAAGTGGACAGCTGTATTCGCAGCTACCCGCCGATCCCTCGGTACAGCTGACAGCACGGCCGGCAACGTAGCCCGAGGTTTCGCTGCAGGTGCAGCCACAGACTTCACTGTGTTCGATCCTCACGAGCAGCGTCTGTCGAACCTTCTAAAGGACATCGGCGACGGCGACACTGTGTTCAACAACGCGGTGACTCAATACCTGGCTGCGGACGCGACCGACAGCGGTCTCGAAGGCCGCTTGAAGAACGCTATCGAAGGTGCTGTCGTAGGCGGAGCGGTAGACGGCCTGTTTGCCGCCGTGAAGTGGCTCCGAGTTCGACAGCAGCAGCGTAAGCTGGCGACGACGAAGACTGACAAAGCCACGAAGCTGCGTGAGTCTGCGGAAGAAGTGGATGAGGTAGTTGACGACTCCGTCGACATTGCCAAGGAAGCTGAACCAAACCCAGAGCAGATCGATGCGCTGGACGAAGGCCTGCAGACACCTGCGAAGGAAGCTACCCCGGAAAAGGTCGTAGCCAAGCAGGTAGAGAAACCTGAGATTGCACAAGTAGTCCGCCAGGAGTTGCAGCTCAAAGCTGAGCTCTCGGAAGATGCTGTCCAAGCCCTGGCACGCTCGATTCAAGAAGGTCGACTGTCCGACGCGACAGAGCTTGTCAACTTCAACGAGACCAAGATCGATTGGGACTCGATGGACGACGGCGACTCAGTGCAACAGCTGTTCTACGCATTTGAGGAAGCTGCCGCTGACATGCTCGGCGAAGCTGCCAATGCACCCGTATCACTCAAGACTACGAAGTCGATCGCAGAGAGCATTGGGTTCAACGCCGAGAACGCAGAAAGTCTGTTTGGTACGCTGACCCGCGAAGGCGGCATCAGTGCCCGTATGTTCGCTGCTCACCAAGCTATGGTGGCAAGTGGACGGCAAGCTGTCCGCTTGGCGAAGCAAGCCAAGAAGACAGGCGCCAACGAAGATACCTTCCGGCTTCACCGTCATATCGAAATGCATGCTGCTCTCATGGCTCAGGTGAAGGGCTCACAGACAGAGATTGCCCGGGCACTGTCAGCCATGCGGCTGATGAAGGATGCCGCGGCAGAGTCCTTTGGTGAGTTCGAGGAAGTCAAACGGCTGATGGGTGGCCACAAGGCTACTGACGCAGTTCTGGACAGTGTTCTCGCTGGTAAAGACGACTTAACCAAACTCAATCGAGCTGTGCTCAGGACCACCGGTAGAAAGATCTGGGATGTGATCTCAGAGGTGTCTATCAACGGCCTTCTCAGCTCTGTGAAGACCCATGTGATCAACACGGCCTCAAACGCCGGCATGTTGGTTCTGGGACCACTGGAGCGCTACATTGCTGCTGGTGTCGGCGCCTTCAGCCGAAATGCTGACCGCATCACTCTACGTGAGGCCAACGCGGCCATGCTGGGACAGATCAATTCGTTCACCAAGGCCTTCCGCCTTGCAGCTCAAGCAGCACGCGAGGGACGGCCAGTAAGTGACATCCGGCAGCGTATTGAGTTCGACGCGAGGAAGGCTATCCGCGCAGGTGAGGGCGACACGCTGTTCACACGCGGCGGCACCGACAATACTCTACAGCGTGGCATTAACACGCTCGGTGAGTTGGTCCGGATTCCTGGCAGAGCGTTGCTCGCAGGTGATGAATTCTTCAAGACCATCAGCCGAGAGTCAGAGCTCTACGCTCAGGGTTACCGAAGAGCTGCACAAGCGGCCAGCGCTCGCAAGTTCAAGTCTTCGTCAGCTAAACGTGACTGGATTGCCAAAGAGACAAAGCGACTTGTGGCCAACCCTTCTCCAGCAATGGAAGAGGCAGCCCTCCGCTTTGCCCGCCGGCAGACCTTTCAGGAGAACGCTGAGACAGGCTTTGGGCCGCGTGTAGAACGACTGTTGAACTTCCATCCAGCCTTCAAGCTGATGGTGGCTCCGTTCGTCCGAACACCAATGAACCTGCTACGGCAAGCGTTCGTCGACCGTAACCCTGTGCTGTTCGCTTTCGTGTCAAAGAACCGGGAGATCCTACGACAGGGTGGTCCCGAAGCCCAGGCTGTAATCGCCCGTACCATCTCAGGTACAGGTGCAATGATGACGGCTTTCGGCTTGGTTCAATCAGGACTGATTACCGGTAAAGGCGAGAGATTCACCAACTCAGAGAAGCTCGACAAGATCCCCGAGTACAGCATCAAGATCGGCGATAGGTACTACCAGTACAACCGCTTTGATCCGCTGGGCTCGGTGTTTGGATTGGTTGCCGATCTGGACTTCGCATTCAAGCATGGATACGACCCTGCAGACCCTGACTCAGGAACAGCTTTGGCTGAACTGGCGCAGGCTACAGGCATCGCCTTCATGCAGAACGCGCTGAACAAGACGTGGACCAAATCGCTTGCGGACCTGATGGACACTGCTACTACTCTCGCGGAGGGCGGCAGCGACGTGGCTGAAAGAACAGCCGCTAGGTTCACAGCGGATCAACTCGGGAAAGCAATTCCCTACAGCTCATTCCTACGTGGTCTGGCGCAGTCTATCGACCCAACCGTGAGAGAGGCCTGGACAGTCCGTGATCGGATTTTCCGGCAGCTACCAGGGCTCAGCGACGAGCTACCCCCGGTGCGCGATCTGCTTGGCCGTGAGGTCACCAGAGAGAACGCTGAGTGGTTCTGGATTACCCCTTTCGGTGCCAACCCAGAGTCTGACAACAAGCTGGACCAAGAGCTGGCCAGGCTGTCGTTTGACGCGACGCTGTTGCCGAAGAAGGTCGACAACGTTGTCCTGACTACAGAGCAGTATTCGGAGTACAAGCGGCTCATGTTCGATATGAACGGCCGAGGTCCGAATCTCGAAGAGATCCTAACGGACGTGATCGAGAGTGACGGCTATCAGCGGCTACCTACGGATGGCCTAAAGGCTGATCTTGTGAAGTCAATCATCGCAGACCGACGTGAATCAGCCAAAGGGCTGCTGCTACTCGAGAATGATGGCGAGCTTCTACGGAAGGTACTCGATAGAGAAGCCTTCGAGCAATCCGAGATCACTGGACGAGACCTGTCCGAGCTCCGAGAGGAAATCCAAGAGCTCTCCTTCAACTAACTCAAGGAACACTTAATGGCGCAGACCAAAGTTACCTACCAAGGCAACGGTTCTACCAGAACTTTCTCCGTGCCTTTTCCTTACCTATCGACAACGCATGTCCGTGTGGCTGTCAACGAAACCCCACTCGAGTTTGGTCTGGAGTGGGAGCTTTCTACCCCATCTACTGTTCAGTTCCTGATCAACGCTCCCGGTGACGGCGACCTCGTAAAGATCTACCGTGAGACGGCGATCGATCAGCGCGAAGTCGACTTTCAGAACGGCGCTGTGCTGACTGAGGAAGAGCTGGACCGAGACAGCCTCCAGGCTTTCTACTTGCTCCAGGAAACAGTCGAGAACTACAGCGACTTGGTCAACAACGCTTTGACTGACCTCGCTACCAACAACGGCGTGATCCCGGTTGAGCCCGATCAAATCATTGGGCAGCTGGTCAATACCGTGCTCAACAGCCAGCTCGCCGCTTCCCTGCAGCAGCGTATCACCGATATCGATACAAACGCTGCAAACGTGCTTGCGGCTCTACAGGCGGTGAACCAAGAGATCCTAGACCGTGTAGCAGGCGATACGAGCCTGCAGGCGCAGATCGATGGTATCAACACTGGGGCGGCCCAGTCGGTCTTCGTTCAAGGCGAAGAGCCTGAGGCAGGCGTCAACGGCATCCCGAATCCAATTCCAACGTTCGCCAGATGGTACGACTCAGACAACGGCTATAAGCCGCACATCTGGGACTCCGTTGGTGATTAGTGGGTAGAGATTTCAGACCCTCAGGTAGCAATCAACGAAGCAGCTATCACCTCGCTCCAAGCTGCCCTAACATCCGCCGAGAACGGCGTGTCTGTGAACGCTGCGGCTATCTCTACGCTGGACGCTACGGTGGTGTCACTAAACAACACTGTGGCCTCTATCTCAGCGGCGGTGACTCAGCTCACATCTGATCTGACATCTGCTGAAGGCGATATCGCAGCCAACGCTGCTGCTACGACAGCAATCGAGTCTCGTGTAACCGCGGCCGAGGGACAGATCAGTTCACAGGCGACCGACATCACGACTCTGCAGTCAGACATTACTGATGCTGAGAATGCTACAGCAGCGAATGCTTCAGCGATCTCAACGCTCCAGACTGATGTGACTCAGAATGGCACGGACATTGCGACCAACGCCACTGACATCACCGCTATCCAAACAACTCTGGCACAGGGTGGTGATCCCTCGGCAAACGCCGCGGCGATCCAGCAGCTCACCACAGAGTTGGACGCGGCGGAGTCCAACATTGCAGCCAATGCCTCGAGCATCACGCAGCTGCAAGCGGATGTATCCTCGGCTCAGTCCGATGCGACGGCGAATGCCTCGGCTATCTCTGGACTGGATGCAGAAGTGACTGCCAACGAGAATGCGATCGCAGCAGCGGCCTCGGATATCACCTCGCTGACTGCTGCCCAAGCAGCCACCGACTCTGCCGCTCAGGCCAACTCGTCAGCTATCTCTTCGCTGGACACTCGGGTCACTGCAGCAGAAGGCGTCAACAGCACGCAAGCCTCTCAAATCACCACACTCCAGAGCGACTTGACCTCAGCTGAAGGCGACATTGCGGCTAACGCTTCCGCAGCTGCGGGTCTTCAGACCTCAGTTACTGATAACGCCAACTCGATCTCAGCCCAGGCCACCCAAGTGTCCTCTCTGAGCTCATCTGTGGGCTCTTTGAGCTCTACCGTATCCAGCCTGAGCACAACAACGTCATCGATCGCTGGGGACGTTGCAACGCTCCAAGCTGAGTACGGTGTAACACTCAACGTCAACGGCTACATCACCGGTTTCCGGCAGTTCAACAACGGAAGCTCGGGTAGCTTCGATATCCTTGCCGATCGGTTCGCCATCATCGACCCGACCAACGATGGTCAAGGTGCGCCTGTCATTCCGTTCGCAGTAACAGGCGGGCAGGTGGTCATGCAGAACGTGATCATCTCCGGAGACCTCTTCGTCGGCGGTGCGATCCAGAATGACGACCTTGGCAATGACTGTGTGGGCTCACTAGAGCTGATTGCAGGCTCTATTGCCCAACGAAGGACAATTGATCTAGGTGCAGGTTCGCCGACGTTAGACGGGACTTGGCGGGAGATCGCAACATTTGCGCCCGCGTTCCAAATGACAGCCAAACACCGCCTTGTCTTTGATTCATCCGGACTGTTGCCGAACTTCAGTAACGGCGCCAACACCAACGAGTACGAGATGCGTCTTCTACGCGATGGTTCTCTGGTCTGGCAGCGAGACTTCGACCACGTCTTCAGCCTGTTCTCTCCTACTGACGGAGAGGACGAATTCATCGATAACGTCGAGCCAGAAGGCGAGTTTACGTACACCCTTGAGTGTCGCGTAGATACGAGCCGAGGAGGCAACACGCTTGCCGGTCTGGAATTGGTCGGAGAAGTCAAACTCGATAAGGAGTTCTTGTAATGCATAGGTACACCATCTGTGACGCAGAAGGTAACCCACAGCAGAATCTGACAAGCACCGAGCGGGTCTCTTCGAAAGACATCCTGGCTTACCGGGAAGCGGGCCACAGGCTGCGTAAGGGCCATCAGGCTCCCAAGCGGCCCGACCCGAACTCACCCGGGTTCATTCAGGAAGCTGTCCAGAAGGCAGTCGCCGGCGAGACTGAGGATCTCGTAGGTCTCCTTTACGCCCTAACCAAACGGAGGAAGTAGTGGCTAACAGCATCTTCCGAAGAGGCTTCGGGACCAGCATCGCGGCGATTCTAAAGCGCGGCTTTGGTGACTTCAGTGACTCCAGCGGTGGTGGCGGTGAAACGCCCGAAGTGCCTAACACGACGCTGCCTAGTGATCTGATCTACACCAACGCGGCGTTGGCCGAGCTTATCGCTGAGCTCGTCCTTGAGCGTCAGCGGTTCGACAAGGAGTTCAGAGACTGGCTGACAGGGGCGGCCGGTGGCGGTGACTTCAACAACGGCACCTACCCGCTGACCGACTGGCTCACCAAGCAACCTGTGTACACCAAGTCACCTGCCCAAATGCAGGCGGAAGTTGATGCGCTTGTTAGCCAGGCAAGCGGTGCAGTGGCGCAGTCTCAGTCCGCTCGCGACGAAGCCCAGCTGGCAGAGACAAACGCAGACGCATTCAGCCAGGCAGCTGACGGGTACCGCCTGGCAGCCTTGGATGCGCAGACCGCCGCAGAGGCGGCACAGCTTGCGGCTGAGACAGCCGCGGCAAACTCGGCAGGGTCGGCTGAATCATCAGCTGCAGCTGCTCGGGCTAGAGGAGTAGGTACCGAGCTCTACGGAGCGATCGTTTCAGCCCCGCCCACGGGGAACTACAGAGTCACAACCCTCTTCGTCGATGCCGCCACTTCAGGTCTTGAGGTGGAATTCGACGACACACCGGAGCCCTAACCACATGGCAATTCAATCTTTCCAGCTCGATCCGAACGCATCGGCACCCACTGACGACCAAATTGTAGATGCGATCAACAACGCGAGTAACACCATCACCCGTGCAGGTGCAGTGTCCAGCACTGCTCGGCCAATCCAGGCAAACGAGATCACTGCAGCCGAGCTCGCCTCTGGTGTTGCCAAAGCCAACCTTGACTCAATGTCCGACACAGCCCGGGGCTACGTTCAGTCAGCACCGGTGACCGGCCAGTTCCCCGTCACGGCCTTGGCTCGGAGCAGCACTGGTGAACTCCAAGTCAGCTACGACGACGTTGCTATCTCGTAATGGCGAGAATCGATCAGACCTTCACGGACATCGAAGCGTTAACGGATCTCGCTAACGTCACAGGTGCGCCGACTGAAGGCCAAGTGCTGCGCTTTCGGACAGCTTCTGGTCACTATGAACATGAAGACCTCCCCGCAGGGGGAGGAGCTTCTCCGTACATGGTCCCGATCTGGGCTGAAGAGAACTCTACGCTAGGCAACAACACCTACGAGTGGGCTTTCGGTAACGGTGCCAACACGCCGTCCAACGCCGGTATCGCTATATATGTGCCATCAGGTTACACATGCGCAATCGTGGCAATGACTGCTTGCACCAACAGTGCCAGCGGAAGCTCAGTGATCGAGGCGAATATCAATGGAGTGTTGCAGGGTGCTAACTGCAACGTGACGCTCTCCGGCCGAAGCGGCTCTAACGACAGCTTCACCCCAGTAGCCCTCGTGACGGGCGACAGGCTGACCTTCAGAACAACCACGGCTGGCACAACTGGCAACCCGAACACGGTGACCGCATGGCTTCTATTTTCACCCGTCTAGTTAAAGGACAAACGATGACACAAGGCAAGGCAAACGCTGCCTCTGCTACTTCGCTGGCAAGCGGCGGAGTGGCGTGGCTCGATGTACTCCAGAGTGCCCTTGAGTGGGGCGTGTTGATCCTGGGGTTCATCTCAGGATGCTTTGCGCTCTACTGGAACATCAACCGATGGAGGACTCAAAGTGAACTCAAGGGCGACTGAAGATCTCCTGGACCAGCTCCACGGAATGCAGTGTGAGCAGCTGATCAAGTACCTGAAAGATCTCAAAGACAATAAAGCGGAGTACACGCCGGCCATGTTTTCTCAGATCAACAAGTATCTCAAAGACAACGGCGTGGACCGGCCTTTCAAGCCTGGCAACCCTACCGACCTACTCAGCAAAGAGCTGGACGATTTCGACACCGAAAACGTCTCTCTGCTCCACGGAAGGTAGACCTCACAGATTGGCTTCTAAGAGCCGATATTTTCCTACCAGTACCTTTGCATATGTGGAGATGTTCCACGGCCGTGTACCCCCGTTCCACGGGCTAACTCGAGGAGATTTAGAGTGTATCGAGTATTCGATTTCAAGTGTTTGGACTGTGGAGCGGTCGAAGAGCGGTTTGTGAAGGCTTCTCAAGTCCACTCCCAGCTCTGCGGTTGCCGGACAAGCTTGCAGAAGACCTACGGCCCAATGAAGCCCCTCCCAGCCGGCACCCGAACTCACTTCAAGTTCGCCGACAGTAAGCTCAAACCATGAGACACGTCAAGCGGTTCCAGATACTGGGACACACCATCAAGGTGAAGAAAGTGCGTGGGCTCATGAAAAAGCACGGCTGCTACGGCAGGTGGAGCGAGCTCAACCAGCACATAGAGATCGACCCGGCACAGCCTGACACGCTCTATGCCCACACGCTGTGGCATGAGATCACCCACGCCATTCTGGCAAACCTGCACTACCTTGAGCTCAACGCTAACGAACAACTCGTGGACGGAATTGGAGGAGCGCTGGCACAGATCCATGCATCGATGAAATGAGATACCCCAAACATGTCGTGAATAAATCCGACAAGATGGTCTACGACAACTTCGGGTACTTCCTCAAGCTCATCTGGAACCACCTGAAGCTTCCCGAACCTACACCGATCCAGCTCGACATTGCCCTGTACCTCCAGAACGGACCACGCCGGAGAATCATCCAGGCGTTCCGCGGATGCGGGAAGAGCTGGATCACAGCGGCGTACGTCCTCTGGCTGCTCTACCGAGATCCTCAACACAAGATCATGGTGGTCTCAGCGTCGAAAGACCGGGCCGATGCATTCAGCATCTTCTGTAAACGCCTGATCGCTGATGTCCCATTGCTCAGCTTCTTGAAGCCTCGAGAAGACCAGAGGAACTCCAACATCTCCTTCGACGTTGGACCGGCTGAGCCTGATCAGTCACCCTCCGTGAAGTCGGTGGGTATAACAGGACAGCTGACAGGTTCTCGTGCCGACACAATCGTTGCTGACGACATCGAGATCCCGAAGAACTCCTACACAGAGCTGCAGCGCGAGAAGCTCGCTGAGCTCGTCAAAGAGTTTGACGCTGTCCTCAAGCCGAACGGCCAAGTGGTCTACTTGGGCACACCCCAAGTGGCCCAGTCGCTGTACTCGGCGGATAACCTGCAGTCGCGCGGCTATGAGTGCAAGATCTGGCCGGCACGATTCACCCTCGGCCTGAATGACCAGGGCGGCGATATCTACAACGGCTGTCTTGCTGATTCTGTTCTCGAGGTTGCCAAGTCTCGGCCAGACATGCTTGGTCTGACCACAGAGCCTGGACGATTCACCGACATCGACCTGACAGAGCGGGAAGTCTCCTATGGCCGATCAGGGTTTGCCTTGCAGTTCATGCTGGACACCAGCCTCAATGATGCCAACCGCTATCCTCTGAAGACCTCAGACCTGATTGTCTTCGACTGTGATCGCAAACTGGCACCTGTCCAGATCACCTGGGCCTCTGGCACCACGCAGATCATCGAGGGGCTACCTAATGTCGGCCTAAACGGTGACCGTTACCACAGGCCAATGTACATCTCCAATGACTTCCTGGAATACCAGGGGTCCGTCATGGTGATCGATCCTTCCGGCCGCGGCGCCGACGAGACCGCTTACTGTGTCGGTAAGATGCTCAACGGTATGATCTTCGTCACTCGGGGGGGGTGCCTGAAAGGCGGCTAC
>ERZ1740062.927-NODE-927-length-13095-cov-4.433282_pt1 | contig 13095 bp, 12 predicted proteins | sample MGYA00581741_ERZ1740062 | MGnify/ENA primary metagenome ERZ1740062 (study PRJEB43018, sample SAMN04849747) | marine metagenome | isolation source: floating plastic debris | place: Pacific Ocean | collected 2008-09-01 | study: EMG produced TPA metagenomics assembly...
AATTGCCTACAGCAGTTTTGACGGGCGATGGAGAGCTGGATTCAACATTTCCAATTTAGGAGGCAAAATTCAATACGATGAAGGCGGACAAGAAAACTTTCTACCTACCAATTTAAGGTTTGGAGCAGGTTTCGACTTCATTTTTGATGCTGACAACGTATTGGGTCTTCATACAGAATTCAACAAACTTTTGGTGCCTACCCCACGTGACTTTACGGGTGACGGGGTAATTACCGCTGAAGATAATGACGAATACCAGCAAATTGGATTCTTGAACGGTGCTTTTGAGTCTTTTGGAGATGCTCCTGATGGTTTCAGTGAAGAACTAAAAGAAATTACATGGTCCTTTGGTGCCGAGTACCGTTTCCGTGAAGCTTTTATGCTTCGAGGGGGCTATTTCAACGAAAGTGAAGAAAAAGGGGCAAGACAGTTCGCCACTTTGGGTGCTGGATTCAAATTTAAGTCGGCGCAAATCGATTTGTCCTATTTATTCTCGACTTCCCAAATACGAAATCCTTTGGAAAACACCTTACGCTTCTCGCTTACCTTTAACTTTGGCGAGGAATTTTTCAACGACTAAGCGTTTACCACATAATAAAATCATAAGAAAACCTGTTCACGAACAGGTTTTTTTATTTTTGGGATATAGCCAAGCTACACCATGAAAAAACACCACATACAATTTGAATTTACGGAGTGTAGTAGCACTGCCGAACTTGCGGCACCCGACAAACGACTTTTGGAGGCCGCAATAAAGGCACGAAAAAATGCCTATGCACCTTATTCTGGATTTAAGGTAGGCGCAGCGGTGCTTCTGGAAAATGGTGAAATTGTGGTTGGGAATAATCAAGAAAACGCTTCGTATCCTGCAGGTCTTTGCGCAGAAAGGGTTGCCATATTCCAAGCAGGTGCGATTTACCCTAATGTTGCGGTTTTATCAGTGGCGATAAGTGCGGCGGCAGAGGCCCATGTAGTTGACCGTCCGGCAGGACCTTGCGGCAGTTGCCGACAAGCGATGATGGAGTATGAACAGAAGCAGAATTCACCCATTCGCCTATTGATGCAAGGAGAAGAAGGCCCTATTTATATCTGTAACGCCATTGCAGATATATTGCCCCTCGCCTTCGGCAATTCTTTTTTGGATAATTCTTGAAGTTCAAACCTTTTTACAAAACAGATATTAGTGTATTTTTGCTTTTCTTGTTTAGGAAGCCTTTAATTAATACAACCATTAATGAAGAAGATAACAAAGGAAGTATATCTTAAGTGGTATGAAGACATGCTATTTTGGAGAAAGTTCGAAGATAAATTAGCCGCCGTCTACATTCAGCAAAAAGTTCGTGGATTTCTCCACTTGTACAATGGGCAAGAAGCGGTTTTGGCAGGTTCGCTTCACGCTATGGACCTTACCAAAGACCGTATGATTACAGCTTATCGTAATCACGTGCAACCCATTGGTATGGGCGTTGACCCTAGAAAAGTGATGGCCGAGTTGTTCGGGAAAGTTACGGGAACATCCAAGGGTAATGGAGGCTCCATGCACATTTTTTCCAAAGAACACCGTTTCTACGGAGGTCATGGCATTGTAGGAGGTCAAATTCCTTTGGGAGCTGGTTTGGCTTTCGCGGACAAGTATTTCAAAAGAGATGCAGTAACCCTTTGTTATATGGGAGATGGAGCGGTGCGTCAAGGTTCCTTGCACGAAACCTTTAATTTGGCCATGTTATGGCAACTTCCTGTCGTATTCATCTGTGAGAACAATGGATATGCTATGGGAACCTCCGTTGCAAGAACGGCTTACACCACCGAAATCTGGAAACTTGGGCTGGGCTACGAAATGCCTTGCGCTCCAGTAGATGGAATGGACCCAGCAATCGTTGCGAAGGAAGTAGACAAAGCAGTTGAACGCGCCAGAACAGGAGGTGGACCTACCTTCTTGGAAATGAAAACATATCGTTACCGCGGGCATTCAATGTCTGATGCGCAACATTATAGAACCAAAGAAGAGGTTGAAGAATACAAAAAACTAGACCCTATCACTCATGTGAAGGATGTATTGCTGGAAAAAGTCTATGCTAGCGAAGACGAAATCAAAGAAATGGATGCTCGCGTAAAAGCATTGGTTTCCGAATGTGAGAAGTTTGCTGAAGATTCAGATTTTCCACCAATCGAACAATTGTACGATTCCGTATACGAACAAGAAAACTATCCATTTTTACAACATAAACTCTAGAGAAAATGGCAGAAGTAATCAACATGCCCAGGTTGAGCGATACCATGGAAGAAGGTACCGTGGCCAAATGGCTCAAAAATGTAGGGGATAAAGTGGAAGAAGGTGACATTCTCGCTGAGATTGAAACGGACAAGGCCACTATGGAGTTTGAATCCTTTCATGAAGGGACCTTGTTGCACATTGGTATTCAAGAAGGCGAAGGTGCACCTGTAGATTCACTTTTGGCCATTATTGGTGAAGATGGAGAAGACATTGCTTCCCTTTTGAATGGAAGTGCTTCAGAAGCTGCTCCGGCTGAAGCAGCACCTGTGGCCGAAAAAGAAGAGCCCGTTAGTGAAGCGGCACCTGCACCTGTGGCAAGCGCAGCGATTCCTGATGGTGTTGAAATTATTAAAATGCCCCGTTTGAGTGATACCATGGAGGAAGGTACTGTCGCTTCTTGGTTGAAAAAAGTGGGAGATGAAGTAGAAGAGGGTGATATTTTGGCCGAAATCGAAACTGATAAGGCTACAATGGAGTTTGAGTCTTTCTATTCAGGGACATTACTGCATATCGGCATACAAGAAGGCGAAGGTGCTCCTGTAGACTCCTTACTTGCTGTGATTGGACCGGCGGGCACGGATGTTTCTGCCGTATTGAATGCTCCAATGGAAGCTACCGCTGATTCAGCTCCCGAGGTTGCTGCCGAGACCAAAGCTGAAACAACTGAAAATACAAGTGCTCCTGAGACTCCGGTATCGGACGGACAACGCGTTTTCGCTTCGCCATTGGCCAAGAAAATGGCTGCGGATAAGGGTATCAATCTGGCAACGGTAAAAGGTTCGGGAGACCATGGCCGTATCGTTAAAAGAGATATTGAAAATTATACGCCTGCTGCGGCGACCGCTGCTCCTGTGGAGAAAGTAGTGACGGAAACAGTAGCTGAAGCACCGCAACAGCCTACCGTGCAAGTATATACTCCAGTAGGTGAAGAAATGGTGGAAGAGGTCAAAAACTCTTCCATGCGTAAAGCCATTACGAAGCATTTAGGTGCTTCCAAATTTAGCGCACCCCACTTTTATCTTACCATTGAAGTGGATATGGACAATGCAAAAGCTTCTCGTGCGCAAATCAACAATTTGCCCGATACCAAAGTATCTTTCAACGATATGGTTTTGAAGGCATGTGCCATGGCTTTGCGGAAACATTCGCAAGTCAACACCACTTGGACTGATGACGCTACGCTGTTTAAAAAGCATATCCATATGGGTGTTGCAGTGGCGGTGGATGAAGGTTTGGTCGTACCAGTAATCAAATTTGCGGACCAATTGGGCTTGACGCAAATCGGTGCTGCGGTAAAAGATTTGGCTGGACGTGCTCGTAGCAAAAAAATCAAACCGGACGAAATGGAAGGCAGCACGTTTACGGTTTCCAATTTGGGAATGTTTGGCATACTAGAATTCACTTCTATTATTAACAAACCCAACTCGGCGATTTTGTCGGTAGGAGCCATTGTTGAAAAACCAGTGGTCAAGAACGGAGAGATTGTCGTGGGCAGCACAATGAAAGTGACTTTGGCTTGTGACCACCGAACGGTTGATGGTGCGGTTGGAGCGCAATTCTTGCAAACCCTTCGTGCGTATTTGGAGAATCCAGTTACGATGTTGGCATAGCCACAGACGGCATTTAAATCAGATACATCAAAATAGAAGCACCCGACTCGGGTGCTTTTTTTATCTTTAATCACTAAGGAAAATGTAAATGACACTGAAAAAAATTGTCTTGGGAATACTGCTCATAAACATGGGATGTGGCACTTCGCAAATGACCTCGTCCAAAGAAAAGGATATAACATCGTACGAATCCAAAACAACTTTCACCTCCGAAGTAGAAGTTCGAGAGCTTATGGAGTTTTTAGCAGCTGATGACCTCAAAGGTCGTGACCCAGGGACGGAAGGTATTGAGACCGCTGCGGTTTATATAGAAGACTTTTTTAGGAAACATGGTATCCCGCCCTACTATACCACCTACAGGGATACTTTGAGCAACTTTCGAAAACCTGCCTTTAATGTGTTGGGTTGGCTGGAAGGGAGTGACCCTGAACTGAAAAAAGAAGTGATTATAGTTGGGGCGCACTACGACCATATTGGCATTATTAATTTGGATAGGGGAGATGCCATCGCCAACGGGGCTAATGACAATGCTACGGGTACTACAACCGTTATGGAAATCGCACGCTATTTTGCAGAGAAAGGCGGTGCCAAAAGAAGTTTGATATTTGCTTTGTTCAGTGCTGAGGAAAAAGGATTGCTAGGTTCCAAACATTTGGCTAAACGGATGAAAAACGAAGATTTGAATCTGTATCTCATGATTAATTTTGAGATGACCGGTGTTCCCATGATTGGAAAAGACTATGGCGTCTACATTACGGGTTACCATAAATCGAATTTTGCTGAAATCGCTAATGGATATTCCACTGAAGATGGTTGGGTAGGATACTTGCCCACCGCAGCGGAGTACAATTTATTCCAACGTTCCGATAATTATCCCTTTTATCAGGAATTTGGAGTTCCTTCCCATACCTTTTGTACGTTCGATTTCACCAATTTTATGTTTTACCATAAAGTGGATGATGAACTTGAAGCGCTGAACCTAAAACACATGACGGATTTAATCAACAAAGCCATTCCCATTGTGGATGGAATGGCCAACGCATCGACACAGGAAGTGAAAATCAAGTAATTTAACATCAAGCCTCAATGTAATTAAAGGGGTTATACTATGGCAAATATTATCATCACAGGGACCAGTAGAGGCATTGGTTTTGAAATGGTCAAGCAGTTTTCTGAAGAAGGGCATCAAGTGTTGGCCTTGTCTAGAAATGCCCAACCCATATTGGATTTGGAATCGGAAAACGTCATTGCGTTTCCATTTGACCTTTCCAGTAATGAGAGCTTTAGACAATTGAAAGCTGTTCTGGATTCTTGGGATACGGTGGACATTCTTATCAATAATGCCGGTAGTTTGGTAAACCAGCCTTTCTTGGAAATGTCCATGGAAGATTTTGAAAAAGTATATCAAGTTAATGTCTTTGGAGTGGCCAAAATTACACAGGCAGTTCTGCCCAAAATGAATAAAAAGGGTCATGTGGTTACAGTAAGTTCAATGGGAGGGGTACAGGGAAGCATGAAGTTTCCCGGTCTATCCGCGTATAGTTCCAGCAAGGGCGCTGTAATCACATTAACCGAGCTTTGGGCCGAGGAATTCAAAGAGACGGGCCCTTCATTTAATGTATTGGCGCTAGGTGCCGTACAAACGGAAATGTTGGAAGAGGCTTTCCCAGGATATCAAGCGCCTTTAACCGCCGAGGCAATGGCGAACTACATCAAAAACTTCGCGTTGACGGGACAGGAATTTTATAATGGAAAGCTGTTGCAAGTCAGTAGCTCTACTCCTTGACCACTAAGGAATTGCTACCCCTGTTTTTTTTCTTGGAAGTAAACCTCAAGTTCTTTTTCTAAAAGTTTAAATGGCGTTTTGTCCACAGTACAAAATCTATTTAGCTTGCTTCTGAACCGATAGGAAGCTAAGAAGAGCACGCAGCTCAGAAGTACAGTCGTAGGAAGGAATACGAAAAGTAAGAATTGGATAAACAAATCTAAGAAGTTGATTTCTTGGATATCCAGCAGCGCATAGTCACTTTCCAGACTGACCAACAAGGCGAAAACCGCAGTTGAAAGAATCCAGTACTTGAGCGTTTGTTGGATTTTTCGTTTTTGTAGATGGATTTTTTCTAGGCCTTTCAAATCCTCAATATGAATTCTATTGAGATAACCTCTGAGATTATGGAGCGTTTCGTTCATTCGGGTTTTTTTGGATGTTTCCCCAAGAACCGGAATAGAACAGAACTAAACAGTTCCAAATTGATGAAACCCTTCTTTCAATTCATGAATTGAAAGAATTCTCTTTCAGCAGGTTTATTGACAGCGAATCAAGTTTATAAAACCACGAGGTTTCTGTTAGTATCCCAACATAACCGATAAACCCCTAATTTTGGGGTAGTGAATGCAACTTTGCAAAAATACCTTCCGGAACGTGCGGTAGAACCCTGTTTTGAGCTTATCAAAACCCACGGGGTTCATTTAAAAGTGGTCAACCATCGGGTAACACGACATGGAGATTACAGGAGAATGCCGGGGGGTGGTCATCAAATCACCGTGAACGCATCCTTAAATCCATACCGTTTTTTGATAACCTTGGTGCATGAAATTGCGCACCTGGTCGCTTTTGAAAAGTTTGGACGTCGCATCAAACCCCATGGTTTGGAATGGAAACGAACGTTTCAACATTTGATGATTCCTTTTATCCGTCCTGAAATTTTTCCAAGCGCCCTACTTCCCTTGATTGCACAACATTTTAAAAACCCTAAAGCGAGTAGTAGTACGGATGCTAGACTATCCATTGCGTTAAAAGCGTATGATGCGAAAGAACGGGTAAACCAATACGTTTTTGAAATTCCTGAAGGCAGTACTTTCCGGATTTATAACGGTAAACTATTTAAAAAGGGAAATAAACGAATTAAACGCTACGAGTGCGTGGAGTTGGGTAGTGGAAAAGTATATTTGTTTCAACCCAATGCAGAGGTTGAATTGATTCAATAAGTTTATAGTTTGCACAAAAGCCAAGGCGCTATGTTTTGGAAATCGTGCACTACACATACTAGATTAAAACATGAACAAAAATTATTACGCCGTAATTATGGCAGGGGGTGTAGGTTCCCGATTTTGGCCAGTGAGTACCGCATCCTATCCCAAACAGTTCCATGATATGCTTGGTACAGGCAAAACACTCATCCAAAAAACCTTTGAGCGTTTGAACCGTTTTGTACCCACCGAAAACATTTTGGTGCTCACCAATGCCCGATACAACGACTTGGTCTTGGAGCAATTACCCATGATGCAACCTAATCAGGTGGTTTTGGAGCCTGCCATGCGGAATACCTCTCCCTGCATTCTGTATGCGGCGTTGAAGATTCGAAAAATGAATCCCGATGCGGTAATGGTGGTTGCGCCAAGTGACCATTGGATTGAGGATGAAGATTCTTTTGTTTCAGATGTGACGGCTTGTTTTGACAAATGTGAAAAAGAAGCAGTTTTGTGCACTTTGGGTATCCGTCCGACCTTTCCCAATACAGGTTTTGGGTATATTGAGTATGAAAAGGAAAGTGACCTGCCTATAAAAAAAGTGTCTCAATTTAGAGAAAAGCCTGACTACGAAACGGCCAAAGAGTTTTTACGTCAAGGAAATTTTCTCTGGAACGCAGGTATTTTCATGTGGGGTGTAAAAACCATAGTCGAAGCATTTAAGACCTATCAGCCCACACAGTATAGTCTTTTTGAGAAAGGGGAGTGGTGCTACAACACTAAAGATGAGCAGACCTTTATCGATGAGCATTACGGTCAAGCAGAAAATATTTCCATCGACTACGCGATTTTGGAGCAGTCCGACGCCATTTATACTTTGCCCGCGTCTTTTGATTGGAATGATTTGGGTACCTGGGGCGCCCTTTACGATAAGTTGGATAAAGACGATGCGGACAATGCCAGTGTGGGCGCAAGAGTTTTGATAGAAGATGCCAAAGGCAACATGATTCGAACTGCAAAAGATAAAATTGTGGTAGTGGATGGTGTTGAAGATTATATTATTGTGGATAAGGAAGATGTATTGCTTATTTATCCCAAAGCGAAACAACAAGACATCAAAAAAGTATTGAAAAAAGTAAAAGATACTTTTGGTGAACAATACACCTAAAGCATATGCAAACCAACCCGAACCAAAACCCGGCACAAACGCCAGATAGTGGAGAAGAAGTAAAAAAGGATTTCAAAGGACTTTTTGCCAGCGTTCGTAAGTTCCTTTCCGAACTTTTGGAAATTCGAACCAATACCGATGCGGCGGCCACTAAGGAATCCATTATTGCTGACATTCCTTTTAAAGGGCATACTTCGTGGATTCTGATTTGCTCCATTTTTATCGCCTCCATCGGCTTAAATGCAAATTCTACCGCAGTGGTTATCGGAGCGATGTTGATTTCGCCCCTAATGGGTCCTATTTTGGGTATGGGGCTTTCCTTGGCGATTAATGATATTGATACCTTACGGCGTTCCCTCAAGAACTTTGCAGTGATGGTAGTGCTTAGTGTGTTCACGGCATTCTTATTTTTCTATCTTTTTCCGCTACGGGATGAATCATCAGAGCTTTTAGCGCGGACCAAACCCGATATTCGCGATGTACTGATTGCTTTTTTCGGGGGATTGGCCTTGGTTATCGCTCGTGCAAAAAAGGGAACCATTGCCAGTGTGATTTTTGGTGTAGCCATCGCAACAGCACTGATGCCGCCACTGTGTACCGTCGGTTTTGGTTTGGCCATCAATAAGTTTGAATATGCTTGGGGGGCGATGTACCTCTTTACCATCAACACCATATTTATTGGTCTCGCGACCTTTTTGGTGGTGAAATTTCTTCGTTTCCCCATGGTGCGCTATGCCAATTCCAAACGGCGACGGTTTATTGCGCGGGTGGCGTCTGTCATTGGAATTGCGGTTATGATTCCGGCTGGGATAACCTTTTACAACGTTTTTCAAGAATCGCTTTTCAAAAAACAAGCACAAGTGTTTTTGAAGGAAACCATTGAGGTGTATCAATTTAATGGTGCGGGACGCTACGTAGACAATTTGACCAAAATCGAATTTCGTGAAGGCAAAGAACCCTTAATTGAGCTGGTATGTATGGGAGATGAATTGATTCCCGATAATGTCATCAATACCTGGCGTACCCAAAAAAACAAGTATTCTCGTTTGGTTGACACCGAGTTTCGGGTTTTACAAGGGGGGCGTGATGATTCGCAAGAAAAGTTCAACTACGTCAGTGAACTGTACGAACGCAACAAAGCGGAATTACTAAGCAAAGACCAGCAAATCGAATTGTTGGAGCAGACGATAGCAGAGCTTTCCAAAACTGCTGGAAAACAGATTCCCGTAGATGCTATTGGCGCCGAAATCAAGGCGAATTATCAAAATGTGGAAGGCATTGGTTTTGCGTATCAGGTGAGCACGAATTTCAAGAAGATGGACACTATTCCCATTATGGAAGTACGTTGGAAAAAAGAAACCCGTAGAAAAGACAAAAAAACTGATACGGAGAAATTGCAGAAATGGCTTAAGCTTCGTCTCAAAGATTCCACTTTGCGCGTGAGAGAAGCACTATAAGAAGTTTTTGGTCTGCGGAATTAGTTTCGCTCTTCTAGGTACATCTGACGAACCTTTTTGAAAAGCTCTGATGAATACACAAAGTTAGTGACCGCTTCGTTGTCGGTTTTGAAGATTTCTTTGTTAGTACCTTCCCATTCTTTGAATCCATTTTTCAAGAAGATAATCTTCTCACCAATTTCCATTACCGAATTCATGTCATGGGTGTTGATAACCGTGGTGATGTTGTATTCCCGAGTGATTTCTTGAATAAGGTTGTCGATAAGGATAGCCGTTTTAGGGTCAAGTCCCGAATTTGGTTCATCGCAAAACAAATATTTTGGATTCATCACAATCGCCCGGGCAATGGCAACCCTTTTTTGCATCCCCCCAGAAATCTCAGAAGGATATTTTTCGTGAGCATCCGATAAGTTTACCCGTTTGAGGACAAAATCCACGCGGTCATTCATTTCGCTCTTGCTCTGTTTGGTGAACATCTCCAAAGGGAACTTCACATTACCCTCTACCGTCATGGAGTCAAACAGGGCACTGCCTTGAAAAACCATTCCCATTTCTTGGCGCAAGTTCCGTTGTTCATCCAACTTCAATTCAGAGTAATTCTGTCCGTTGTATACGATATTCCCTTCTTCGGGCTGAAACAATCCCAAAAGACATTTTAGAAACACGGTCTTTCCCGAACCACTTTGTCCAATGATGAGGTTGGTCTTCCCCTGTTCAAAAGAAGTGGAAATTCCTTTTAAAATATGAGAATCTCCAAAAGACTTATGTACGTTTTCTACCTCAATCATTAGCCAAGCATTAATTGAGTTAATATATAATTAAGTATAATGATAACCACACTGGTCCAGACAAATGAGGTTGTACTGGCTTTACCTACTTCCAAAGCTCCACCTTTCATAAAAAACCCATGATAGGATGGTACTGTTGCAATTACAAAGGCAAATATTAAGGTCTTTATAAATGCATAGGTCACATGAAATGATTCAAATTCCATTTGTAGCCCCTTAATAAATTCTCCGCTTGGTGCATAACCACCAAAAACGGCAGCAATCCAACCGCCTAAAATACCCACATACATGGCAATGGCCACTGCAAAAGGGTACATTAACATGGCGATGATTTTTGGTAAAACCAAATAATTTAAGGAATTGACCCCCATAACTTCTAAGGCATCAATCTGTTCTGTAACACGCATGGTGCCAATACTGGAAGTGATATAAGAACCTACCTTACCTGCCATGATTATGGAAGTAAAGGTTGGTGCGAATTCCAAAATAACGGATTGTCTTGTGGCAAAACCAATAAGGCTTTTTGGTAAAAAAGGATTGTTGAGGTTTAACGCGGTCTGTATGGTCACAACACCGCCAATAAAAAACGCTATGAATACAATAATACCCAATGAACCAAAAATCAGCTCATCTATTTCCTTGAGAATCAAGGATCTCATAATGGACCATTTGGTTGGTTTTTTAAATACTTCCCAAACCATTATGAAGTATTTACCTATCGCTTCCAGATAATTCATGAACTAATAATCAGCTTCGGTGGATAAAAATAAGAATATTGCTGCGCATTTGGCCGTCAATTAAATTTTAACGAAGTAATATTGAAAGGATTTAATTCAACTTACACAGAATGAAGGGCAGTAAATGTTTTTTTTGGGGATTGGTTCTTTTTTTGGGATTGAATGTATCCGCCCAGCGCAAAAAGAAGAATAAGGTTGAAACCGTTCCCCCTCTAGAAATTGCTTCCAAACCCAAGTTGGTAGTGGGTGTTATCGTAGATCAAATGCGCTATGATTATTTAACCCGATTTTGGGACCACTACGGAGATGATGGTTTCAAACGTTTGATTCGGGAAGGTTTTACATGTAAAAACCATCACTATAATTATGCCCCTACAAGCACAGGACCTGGCCATGCTTCGGTATATACAGGTGCTACTCCCGGAACTCATGGAATTATTGGAAACAATTGGTATGATTCAGCTCATGATAAAGAAGTGTATTGTGCGGGAGATGAGACGTATAAATCTGTGGGTACGGATTCAAAAGCGGGCCAAATGTCACCACATCGTATGCTGTCTAGCACCATCACCGACCAATTGCGATTGCATACGCAAAAACGCGGAAAAGACTTTGAGGAGGATTTAAGGGATAGGGGTGGGGTGTTGCCCGGGGGGCATATGGCAAAGGCAGCCTATTGGTTTGAAGGAAATGCCGTCGGGAAATGGATAAGTAGTAGTTATTACATGGCAGAACTACCAAAATGGGTAAAGGAATTCAATGCCTCGGATGCGATTACCAAATACAAGAAACCTTGGAAAACGCTAAAAGATATCTCAACGTATACTGAAAGTGGTCCGGATAAAAGTCCTTATGAAACTCCATTTAAGGATGAAACGGCTCCGGTATTTCCCCATGCCACACCCAATATGCTAAGCAAGGAAAAAGATTTTGAAATTCTGAAGTATACAGCTTACGGCAATAGCATCACCATGGATTTTGCCCTAGAAGCCCTTGAAAATGAATCCCTAGGGAAAGATGCCATTACGGATTTTTTAGCGGTTAGTTTTTCAAGCACGGATTACATCGGTCATAAGTTTGGGGTCAATTCCAAAGAAATTCAAGACACGTATTTACGTTTGGATCAGGACCTGGCCAGACTGCTTACTACCTTGGATGAAAAAGTGGGCATTGGTGCGTATACTTTGTTTTTAACTGCGGACCATGGTGCCATTCATGTTCCAAATTATTTAAAGGACCAAAAAGTACCTGCCGGCTATTTCAATGACAAAAAAAGTAAGGAACGCCTTGAAGAGTTTTTGAAATATCATTATGGTACTACGGATATCGTCAAAAATATATCCAACAATCAAGTTTTTTTAGACCATAAGGTGGTAGCCAATCTTGATATTGATTTACGGAAGGCCCAAGAGACGATTGCACATGAAATTATAGACTACCCTGGAATCGATAAAGTATACACCGGGTATCAAATGTGGCAGCATGAATATACCAAAGGCGTGCCCTATGTGCTTCAGATGGGATATCATCCGAAACGCTCAGGCGATGTGCTGTTTGTACTTCGACCGGGTTTTGCCAGCTATTGGCCAACCGGTTCCACCCACGGTTCCCCAATGATTTACGACACTCATGTTCCTTTATTGTTTTTTGGAAATGGCATTCGAAAAGGAAGTACAGTTGACCGTACCGAGATTCCAGATATTGCACCAACAGTAGCTTCTTTGTTGGGAATTGCATTTCCAAATGGAACAACAGGAGAGACTATTCCGGCAGTTTTGGAGCAGGATTAAGCGAAAAGTTTGCGCCGAATACCAGACCACCGATACTTCCTGATAAAAGCGCCCTCTTCTGCGGTTACGTATCGAGGAACTTTGCCAAAAAATCCTTTACAATACCCCAGCAGGATTTGGAAGAACAACTTCGGACTTTTCGCTTGCATTGCCATTTTCAATGCGGCAATTTTGGTCAAAACCAATCCGTAGCGCATTCGATATAGGGCCTCTCCTTTCGCCTGTCGCTTTTTGATAGAATACCCATGTCCTGTTGGGCGCAGGTGTTTGACCCTTAACTCTGGGTCAGTCAAGGTTTCG
>ERZ1740062.928-NODE-928-length-13058-cov-4.702838_pt1 | contig 13058 bp, 6 predicted proteins | sample MGYA00581741_ERZ1740062 | MGnify/ENA primary metagenome ERZ1740062 (study PRJEB43018, sample SAMN04849747) | marine metagenome | isolation source: floating plastic debris | place: Pacific Ocean | collected 2008-09-01 | study: EMG produced TPA metagenomics assembly...
CAACAGAAGAAGTAATACGTAAAGTGATGGAAATGGTTTTAGTCAAAGGTTATTCAGGAATGGGTAAAACTTCTGTAGTCAATGAAATTCATAAACCAATTCTGAAAGAAAAAGGTTACTTTATCAAAGGTAAATTCAATCAATTTAAACGAGATATTCCCTTTTTAGGATGGGTAGAAGCTATAGGTGATTTAATTGAGCAATTACTAAGTGAAAGTAATGCTCAAGTTCAAGAATGGAAAGAAAATATTCTATCTAATTTAGGCGAACATGCTCAAGTTTTAGTTGATTTAATCCCCGAATTGGAATTGATTATTGGAAAACAACCAAAAGCAGCAGAATTATCTGGAACTGCTGCCCAAAATAGATTACAATTTTTATTTAATAAATTTATTCAAATTTTTGCGATTAGAAAGCATCCTTTAGTGATATTTTTAGATGACTTACAATGGGCAGATGCTTCATCTTTGAGTCTCATTCAAACATTAATGAATGAAAAAACTATAATCAAAACCCAGGAAATACCCAATAATCCAGAGAAATTAAACAATGGATTAGGTATTCAGATGCCTAATTTTAATCCAGAAACTAGAAATGAAAATGAAGATGCTCTTTTATTAATTGGGGCATATAGGAATAACGAAATTTCTGCAAGTCATTCACTTAATTTAACAATCAGAGAGATTCAGCAAAAAAAGATAGAAATTAGTTACATTAAGTTAGAGTCTTTAAATCAAACTAATCTTAATTTTTTAATTGCGGATACTTTAAGATGTGAATTAGATAATGCTATTCCATTAACTAATACAATATTTGCGAAAACCAAAGGAAATCCATTTTTCATTCGTCAATTTCTCAATACTCTATATGAAGAGAAAGCAATTAAGTTTAACTATGAAGTTGGTCGTTGGGAATGCGATGTTGCAGATGTCAAAAAATTAGCTTTGACAGATGATGTTGTTGAATTTATGGCCCTTAGGATAAAAAGACTGCCAGATTACAATCAAAGAGTACTGAAATTCGCTGCTTGTATTGGTAATAAGTTTGACATAAAAACTCTTTCTAAAATGAATAAGAAAGAACGTCACGATACAATATCAGATTTATGGGATTCAGTATTAGAAGGTTTAGTTTTACCTGTAGAGAAAAAACTCAGTTCATCAAATCAAGATAATCAAGTAGCAGCATTCATTATTGATAGTGATAGCGATAAAACAAAAATTTTAGGTCATTGTCAAGCAACTCATTTTAGATTTATACACGATAGACTTCAACAAGCAGCTTATTCTTTAATTCCCGAATCACAAAGACAAAAAATTCATTTGCAACTAGGAAAAATATTACTAGATAAAACTTCTGCTGAATCTTGGGAAGATGATATTTTCGAGATTGTCAATCAGTTCAATAAAGCGCTGGAATTAATTATACTTCAACACGAGCGCTACGAACTAGCAAAAATGAACTTAATGGCGGGTAAAAAAGCTATTTCAGCAACTGCTTATGAAGAAGGATTGAAATATTTAAATACAGGCAGAGAGCTACTTGCTCCTGATTGCTGGAAAACAGAATATAAATTAAGCCTGGGTTTGTATGAAGCTCTTGCAGAAGTTACATTCTTGACGGGTGATTTTGAGGCTGCAGAAGAATTTGTAGAAGTAGTATTAGCACAAGCAAAAACACTATTAGAAAAAATCAAAGTTTATGAAATTAAAATTCAAACTTATGGAGCACAAGGAAAAGCGGTAGAAGCAGTTAACACAGCGCTAAAGGTTCTTCAGCAATTGGGAATAGAATTTCCGGAAAATCCCAGTCAATCCGATGTTGAAAGAGCGATGGCGGAAACGCAGTCAAATCTTGCAGGAAGGGAAATAGAAGAGTTGGCTGATTTACCAGAAATGATGGAAGCTGAACCGCTAGCGGCAATGCGTATTCTTTCAAGTGGGATTGTTTTTGCTTATCAAGTAGCTGTTGAACTTTTTCTAATGTTCACTTGTAAACAAGTTTATCTATCAATAAAATACGGTAATGCTCCGTTATCTAGCTTTGCATATGTTGCTTATGCAGTAGTATTGTGTGGAGTATTAGGAGAGATTAATTTCGGTTATCAATTTGGTAATTTAGCTGAAAATTTACTTACTAAACTTAATTATAAAGAAGTCTCCATTAAAGTGAAGACGACATCTTATCAACTTTTAAAACCTTGGAAGGAAAATGTAAGAAATACGCTCAAACCTCTACAACAAATTTATTATGCCGGTCTAGAAAATGGAGATTTTGAATTTTCGGCTCATGCTCTTAATGCTTATTCTTATCATGCATATTTCTCCGGTAAAGAATTAAAATCACTGCAAGAAGATATTTCTATATACAGTATTAATATTAATCAAATAAAGCAAAAAAGAATTTTTTACTGGAATGAAATATATCGACAAGCAGTATTGAATTTACTTACAAAAGTTGAAGAACCATATAATTTTAATGGTGAAGCATATAAAGAAAAAGAGATAATACCAATTCATGTGGCAGCAAATGATGGAGTTGCACTTTTATCGTTACATACATGTAAGCTACAATTGTGTTACCTGTTCGAGAACTATCCTAAAGCCTTAGAAAATGGAGTAGAAGCAGAATCTTATTTGTATGGTGGGATTGCAAAACTAATTACTCCTCAATATTATTTCTACGATTCACTAACCCGACTAGCACTATATCCTGAAGCAGCTGAATCCGAACAGAAAGAATTTCTAGAAAAAGTAGCGGCTAATCAAGAAAAAATCCAGCATTGGGCAAATCATGCTCCAATGAATTATCTGCATAAATTTTATCTCATAGAAGCGGAACAGTATAACGTTTTAGAACAAAAGATAGAAGCGATGGAATTCTTTGATTTAGCAATTGCTGGAGCCAAAGAAAACGAATATATCCACGAAGAAGCACTTGGAAACGAACTTGCAGCTAAATTCTATTTAAAATGGGGTAAACAAAAAATAGCTAAAGCTTACCTTGATGACGCTTACTATGGTTATATTCGTTGGGGTGCAAAAGCTAAAGTTCAGGATTTGCAAAAACGCTATCCTCAATTACTCAATCATATCATTTTACAAGAAGAAATAAAGACCAATTCGGATGAGATAAATCAATCAATTAAATCAACACCTATATCCACACTGAACAATAAAAAAACTATATCTGGCTCTACTACAAATATTTCAGAATATTTGGATTTAGAATCTGTGATCAAAGCTTCTCAAGCACTTTCCGAACATATAGAAGTAGACAAATTACTTACTACATTAATGGAAGTTATTATGGAGAATGCAGGAGCTTCCAAATGCGCTTTCATATTAAGTAAAGATGATAACTTAGACTTAGAAGTTACTGCTATTAGCTGTAATTCTAATTTATCTTCTATTTCTACTGAATTACTTTATATACCTTTAGAAGACTGTCAAAATATTCCAGTTCGTTTAATTAATTATGTCAAGCGAACTCAAGAAACCATTGTGATAGACGATTCTGACAATCAAAACTCTTTAGCTGGCGATGATTATATTGCCCGGGAGCAACCTAAAAGCATGTTGTGTATTCCAATTATTAATCAATGCCAATTTTTCGGAATACTTTACCTCGAGAATAAACTAACTATAGGGGTATTCACCCGGAATCGCATAAAACTGCTGAGTTTAATTGCAAATCAAGCCGCTATTTCGCTTCATAATGCAATCCTTTACAACAACTTGCTTAAAGCTCAAAAAGACTTACAACATTCTAATGAGGGATTAGAAAAACAAGTAGCAAAAAGAACTCAAGAGATTAGCGATAAAAATAACAGTTTAAAAAAGGCTTTAAAAGAACTGCGAAATGCACAAGCCCAATTAATTCAAACTGAAAAAATGTCTAGTTTAGGACAAATGGTAGCAGGAATTGCCCATGAAATTAATAACCCAGTTAATTTTATTCATGGGAATATTACTTGTGCCAGCCAATACGTTGAAGATTTGTTAGATTTAATTGCTATTTATCAGCAAGAAACTATGCAATCTAACTCTATTGTTACAGAAAAAGCTTCAGAAATAGAGCTAGATTTTATACTCGAAGATTTACCCAAAATTCTTAATTCAATAAAAGTAGGAACTTCGCGAATTCGTACAATTGTTTTAGGCTTACGTAACTTCTCTCGCTTGGATGAAGCAGAAATGAAATCTGTTGATATTCATGAAGGAATTGAAAATACTTTTATGATTTTACAACATAAATTAAAAGCACAAGATAGTCGTCCGGCAATTCAAGTAACCAAAAAATATGGAAAATTACCTCAAATGACTTGTTACCCTGGTCAACTAAACCAGGTATTTATGAATATTTTGGGTAATGCAATTGATGCCTTAGAAGATTCACAAGCAAAGAAGAAAAAAATTGAAAATCCGACAATTCGCATTACCACAGAACTAGTAGATTCAAATAAAGTCAAAATCAGTATTGCAGATAATGGTACCGGAATTGAACAAAAATTACTACAGAAAATATTTGACCCATTTTTTACAACTAAGCCCGTAGGAAGCGGTACAGGATTGGGTTTATCAATTAGTTATCAAATTATTGTTGATAAGCATAAAGGTCAGTTGATTTGTAATTCTATAGTGGGAGAAGGAACTGAGTTTGTGATTGAGATACCGATTCATTAACATGAAAAAGACGTAGCAACACTACGTCTCTAAATTCGTATTTTAGTTTGTTAATCCTAAATTTATTTGCGTTTCATTGCAGCATAGAATGTTGGAACCTTGGGATATTCTCCATCTGGAAGTGGGAAAGCAATATTAAGAAAGTCTTCTCCTGATTTCAAGATTTCAAAGTCGGGGAAAAAATTAACTATATCCTTTAATGCAACTGTGCCTGGTCTCAACCCATGTTCAAGTACAGTTGTCAACTCTTCAGGAAGCTTTCCATACTTTTCACCTACAGAGTTCCAGTAATCTACTGCATTTGCACCTAGCTCAATAAGATAAATAATACCCTTATTACCTAGTAATATTTGTAGAGATTTTGCAAACTCATAACGCTTGTCTATTGGTATGTGATGAAAACCTGTTCTCATATAGATATTAGAATCGCCAATTTCATAATGAAGTGCTTCCGCTTGTTGGGGCTGCAAAGCATCTATTACTCGATATTCTAGGTTTGGGGCATCATATTGTGCTTTAGCCATTTCCACAGCACTTTTGGAAACATCTACTCCAATTACTCTCGTAAAATATTCTGCAAAAAAACGAGTTTGCGTACCATTTCCACAAGCAAAGTCAATTAAAGGTAATTCAGAATTGATCGTATCCTTGAAACGAGGTAAATCTTTTTCTGCTGCTAATTCAGGCTTGCAATCCCACAAAATAGGATTAGATAATTTAAAAGTTTTATTCCAGTAAGATTCCCAAGCAGAAGAGATATCTATATTAGGTTTTTCATTCAAATTTAGTGTTTCCATACTTCTAATGATTATCCTCTATTAAGTAGTAGTTGTAATTCATGTATAGCTAGATCAAAAATGATAACTAGCTTAAATAATTTGCTCTAAAAGCTATTTGTATCAGGACTGACTATATGATCAGAATATCAAATTATGTAAGTCCTATATGTAAGATTTGAATTCAGATTATACTTTTAGTTTTTGTGTCATTCTCACAATTTTTGGCACATATACATTGTTTATTTTTTGATTTTCTAGGAAATATCGTAATGGTTGTACATGTACATTTTCTAACCATTCTGCCTCTAAATCTTCAATAACATGATGCTCTGCAATTAGAGTCTCAGCAGAATAACGTCGAATAATTGGATGAATGAAAGCACTTTGAATTGCGTTTTTAGTATCATCTTTATGGACGCGATTGATTGTAAATGGATCTGGCATTTTATCCACTTCATGCCCAAATTCCAAAGACACTATATAATAATTTTTATTTTGAGATAAATTACTATAATGTATATAGTCTTTGGGTAAATCTTTATAGTATTTTGCAAGTTTTTGTTCTTCTGAAACAACTATTAAATCACATAAAAAACCTGTCTGCTGCCATAATGCCGAACTTCTATTAACTCTATGAATTATTGCTTCTGTTAGAGCTTCGGAAGTAAGTTCAATAATCCTATAGGGTAATTCCTGATTATGATACTTGTATTCCAATATACGATGCAGTGCTGAAATATTATAACGGAATCCATGAATAAAGCCAGATTGCTTCTGTTTGAAATCTCGCATATGTGTCAACACACCGATAAAGTATAAGTCTTTGACGTTAGTTGATTCCCATTCACTTGTTTGCTCAGGAAAGCGCTCGTTAATAACCAGATTGGGCTTACATGATTCCTCAAAAATAGAATCATCAAAGCGGAATCCTGTACAAGCAATAACTCGATCGTAAGCCAAGTCTTCTTTTTCTCCATTAGCATGTGTATATGAAAAAGAAACTATATACTTTCCATCTCGATAGTCAATTTTGTCAATACTTGCATCTAAGATACCATTCTGCGATTTTAGCTGATAAGTATCAAGAAAATTGTTATTAACAGCTCTTAGATGTCCAACATACTTTGTTTTCCATGCCATAGATATGGGTGTAGGACTTGCTACATGAATTAATGAAGTTGTTGCAACTAAATTATCAGCAGTTTCAAAAGCTGAGTTTCCTTTGCCAATAATCAATACTCTTTGATTGGCAAAATCTTCTGGTTCTACAGATATATCTGTATAATTTTCTACTAATTCAATTCCAGAAATTTCTGGTATATATGGCTTGCTAAAACCAGTAGCAATTATTAAACGAGATGCTGAATAAACATTACCATTGCCATCCATGACCATAAATTTATCATTTTTGGCAATTCTAACAGCTTGACAATTGTATTTAATTTTTAGATTAAAGTGCTTCGCAAAATCATTCAAATATCTAACTAAATCATCTGTATGTGGAAAGTATTCTTTACTGTAATTCTTAAACAGCATTTCTTCACTATCGCTCAACAGAGAATTCCAATCCCAACGAAGATTTATTTCAGTATCATCATAACCTGTATAAACTTTATTAATTGAAATTAATTTTTTGTGCCTTGGAAATTGAGTAAAAAAAGTTCCGGAATGATTACCAGCTTCAAGGATAAGATAATTGCGATTTGTTTTCTCAAGATAGTAACCAAGTTGTAGTCCAGCAGGACCAGCACCAATAATTAAGTATTCAAATTCTGCTATAACCATAATTTTCTTATTTGAAACGTATACGACCATGAAGATATTTTGTGTGACTATTTCACGTTATTGTTACAAAAAATAAATTTTCATACCTTTACTTTCATTTTCTGCACAGCCAATAATGAGTGAAATAGCCGGATAAATCATAAAATTTTTATACAGCAGATAGCTCTTTTTCCATTAAATTTGCTTCAATTAAAGGGTTATCTAGGCGGTATTTTTTCGCAAAATCAAGCATCTCATTGGTTGCATTTAAAAAGTCTGAAAATACTCTGTCTACCAAAATAAAAGCCTTTTTCTTTTGTGTATCCGTCAGTTGTATTCCTTCAAGAAAATTCTCTATATCATCCATATCTGCCTGAATATGACCTGTCTCTACAGCATAGTGAGAGTGAGCAAAATAAGGATAATGTTGTTTTGTTACTTCCTTCAATTCTTCAGCCACTAATCCTGTTTCATATAATGCAACATTTCCTGTTACTTCTATTGATTCAATAATAACTAGCTTCATTAATAAATCTTCTTCAAAATTACACATACCGAAAAGATTGTAAGCCATCAAGCGTACAGCTTGTGTTTCTTCACCCCACAGAAATTTTAAGGTATCTGTAAAATTATATGGATTATCGAAACCAAGTAACTTAAGGTCTTGTAGAAACCATTTCCAATGACGACCATCTTCATAACTATGCTGATTTATCATGTGCTGAATTTTGCAATTAGTTGGTTCTTTACGAAGAGTAAGTCTGTTGAAATCTTTAAAACTCATTGCAAAAGGTGTAAAGCAGGGAGCCCAAGCTAGTCTTTGTCTTGGATGTACACTTTTATCTTGAAGAAATTTAATAAAAGGCGACTGAGCAAACTCTTGCTTTTTCTTCTGGATATATTCCAAAACTTCTTTCATTTTTAATACTCCTTATTCAAAATCTTTACTTACAGGACTTACGCAATTGTCACAACACTCGGCTGGTGCGTGACACTACAAAGCCTATTACTACCTTGAAAATTAATCAAAGTGCACGTGCCCCTAGAATGAAAATGTGCCGGTTGCGTAAGTCCGAACTTAGTTACCAAAAGCTCAAAAAAATACCATCGTTCAAACGTTAGATAAAGATTATTCAAAAGGTTTTATCAAACATTTAACTATTGGCTTTACTTTCAGTAATTAACCTTTAAAAGTATTATTTTATATTTCTTCTAAATCTATACCCGTAAATACATTTAATTGTCAGTTAAATTATTATTTTAAATTTACTGAGTATCAAGATATTCTCATCAAAACTTTCTAAAATCAAAATAGATAAGTATTAAATAAGTATTTAAAACTTTGTTGAGCAATATTATTGCATAAAAAAATACTTATAAATCTCAGTATAAAAATTCAACCAATATATACAACTAGGACTTACAAAAGCCCGAAAATACTGTATAAAATATCATGCATTAATACTTATAAATTGCTTAAAGTACTATTAAAACAATTTAAATGAGTATTTTTTATTACTAAATTATTTTTGCGAATAAATTAATCAATAAAAAACATGAATATCTTTTTTTTTTATACACACAATATTTATAACTACTGATATATCAACAAATAATGACTTAAGTATTAGCTGATTATTTATTCTTGTATAAATTAAAAATTATTAATAATTTGTGAAGCCTTGCAAAGACTAGTAAATCTAAATTACAAACAAGTTTTGGAAGCGGAGGAAATATTTTATACGTCAAGTTGTTATCAAGTGAATGTACAGCTAATAACATTTCCTAAGAAAGATGATTTTTTGTGAAATATATACTAGCTGCATGTAGGGCAATTATTTTGGCATTGCAAAAGCCATCAATCAATCTAATGCACATTCTGCTCAGATGCGATGCCTTATTTCTTTAGATAATTTTTCGATGGTATTAAAATAAGCAGCAATAAAGAGCAAAACACATCAATTAAAGTTGATGTTTTTTGCTTTGATTCAAATCACTAAAAAAAATGGCTGTTCCATAATTAGCGAACAGCCATTAACTATTAATTAAAAATAAATCCAATTATTATTGCGGCTCGGTGGCTACAGTAACTTGAGAGCTAGTAGCCATAGATTGCTGCAAAATAGGAGTATTGGCGATAGAGTTATTCGCCAATGTAAATAAAGGATTTGACAGAATCCCGGCGATGGAAGTGGCAATTAAAGTTGTTATCAAACCTATTTGCAAAGGTCTTAATCCAGGTAACTTCCAATTGATTGGGGGATAATTCTTGACTACATCGGACATTTCTTGAGGTTCTTTCACTACCATCATCTTTACGACACGAATGTAATAGTAAATAGAAACTACGCTGGTAACTAACCCTAGTAAAACTAATCCGTAAAGACCTGCTTGCCAACCTGCCCAGAATAGGTAAATTTTACCAAAGAACCCAGCTAAAGGCGGAATACCTCCCAAGGAAAGTAAAGAAATACTTAATCCCAAAGTTAAAAGTGGGTCTTTCTGATACAAACCAGAATACTCCGTAATTTGGTCGGTTCCCGTCCGTAGAGAGAACAAAATCACGCAGGTAAAACCGCAGAGGTTCATAAACAGGTAAACTAGTAAGTAGAATATCATGCTGGAATAACCTGCTTCGGTGCCAGCAATCAAGCCAATCATCACAAAACCAGCTTGGGCAATGGATGAATAAGCCAGCATCCGTTTCATACTTGTTTGAGCAAGGGCAACCACGTTACCCAATATCATACTTAATACGGCGAGGGCGGTAAATACAAATCTCCACTCAGCAGCTACGAGGGGGAACACTGTCGTTAGCAAGCGGATAGCTAAAGCAAAACCTGCTGCTTTAGAACCTACAGATAAAAAAGCAATTACCGGAGTTGGTGCGCCTTCGTATACATCTGGTGTCCATTGGTGAAAAGGTGCGGCGGAAATTTTAAAGCCTATACCAGCAATTACAAATACCAAGGCAATCACTACGCCCAAAGACTGACCTAGATTTGCAGTTTCTATCCCTTTGGCGATCGCACTTAGTTGAGTTTGTCCGCCAGACAAACCGTAAAGCAGTGAAACACCATACAAAAATACAGCCGTACTCGAAGCGCCAATCAATAAATATTTCAGCGCTGCTTCGTTGGAACGTGGATCGCGCTTAGTGTAACCTGTTAATAAATAGGAGGAAATACTAAGAGTTTCTAAGGAGATGAAAATCATCACCAACTCCGTCGCACCCGATAGAAACATTGCTCCAAGAGTGGCGGTGAGCAAAATAGCGATAAACTCTGCTAAAGCTGTACCACTTTGTTCGACGTAGCGAATTGACATCAAAATAGTTACAGCGGCAGACAAAGCAATAATACCGCGAAACACGATACTCAGGTCATCGCCATTAAAGGCTCCAAGAAATGAGATGGGATTAATATTATCCCACTGAAAATACAAAGCGACGATAGAAGTGAGTAAACCTGTAATTGCTAGATATCCAATCCAGCGCGAGGACGAACGTCCTAAAATCAAGTCTACTATCAAAACCCCTAAGAAGGTAATTATCACAATCCCTTCTGGTACTATTGTTCCAGCATTTAACTGGGATGCAAGATTAGCAAAATCCATAAGATATATAGGTTTCGACTCCACCGACTTTCAGACTAACTGTGTTAATTCTATTGTTTTTTACAATATATTCACCAAAAACCTTCAATCAGTAAAGGAAATCAATCTTTAGATCGGGCAAACAAAACTTTAGTACTATTTTGTTTTTGGCATAAGAATATTAAATGCGATAATCTCGGTATTTTAAAGCAATAGCTTAACCAGAATAGCCATTTTAGTGAGGTAAAATACAAGTTCAGCATTACACTCTTTTAATTCTGGGGCAAATGCACAAATTAACGGAGGCGAGGTGAAGTTAAATTGTGGTCAATAATGAAGGTGAAGTACATCAATATTTATTAATGTTTGACCATATTAGAGCAGCAAAATTTGGCTATAGTTCAAAATAATAATAAGGGGTAGACCATAACTCCAACTCCCCTTATTAAGAATACTTTTATTCTAGAGTTACATATAGCACATATACTTCTAGAGAAGTGTATTCAGGAACTCCCGTGATGCTGTCGGATATTGACAGCTCCCTTTGCAGTGAAATGTTGGCTTTTACCTCAAGTATTTTTGCCTGTGACTGCAATGACTCCGGTCAAAAAAGCTAATTTGAATAAGATTTAATAGCTATTATTGTTTCTACCCCAGTTCCTACCGCCACCACCAGAGCGTCCACCTCTATCTTCTCGTGGTCTTGCTTTATTAACCTTCATTACGCGACCCATCCACTCAGCACCATCTAAGGCTTGAATAGCTGAACTTTCCGCCTCTTCCGATTCCATTTCCACAAAACCGAAACCCCGTGGTCTGCCGGTTTCCCGATCGGTCGGTAATTGAACGCGCTTTACACTACCATACTCGGAAAACACCTTGCTAAGGTCTTCTTGGGTGACATCGTAGGATAAATTTCCAACGTAGATTGACATGAGACTCTCCAGAATCCAACCGTACAGAAGCGACATACGGAGAGCTGCTTGCCACATTTACTAAATAACAACAACAGAATCACCGAACGTACTACTCCTGCATTATCCTACCACAATTTTCTTGCTAGCTCGGCTGATTCTAAACTGAGACAATACCCAATTGGTTTGCTAGCAGAAGGAAAGTGGAAATAGTATCAGTTTTAACTATATTATTTATAGTTTAATTCAATTCACATCTCGATATTGCACCTTTTTAATAATTGAAGGCAATCGCGATGAAAAACAATTTACATCATTAATTGTCTCAGTAGTAATATTGTTTTTACAATGCCCTTCTGCCTGACTTAGAAGCCAGAGCTTTCAAAGCGCTTATTTCCCTCCGGGCTGAGCCTGAAGACTATATCGAGGTTTTCCGGTCCTTGTTACGAATAGTGCAAGATGCCAGATTCAATTGATTTTATAATTGTGAAAATAATTTTCTAATTGATAACATAAGGCCACCGTTCGGGTTCATATTCGCGCTAAATTCGTACTACCCAGTTTCCTTGAGGAACAGAAATATAATAATGTTCCTCATCTGCTAGCACTGCTTGGTCGGGTAGAACACGTAAATATAAATTAATGCTTTTTGTATATAATTGTGCATTACCCCGAGTAAGATGGTGCCTATGCCCGGTAACTTCTCCTTCTACCAAAGTTAGGTGACTCAGTTTTTGCCCTTCAATTTGCTTTGTAGGAATTAAAATTACGTCGCCCGAACAAATTGCTTCCAGAATTTTTTCTTGCATGATGGTAGACAATCTGTCCAGAATACCGTGCTTATTTGAATTTTATCTTGGCATAATGCTAAATATTAGTAAAAACAACTATATATAAATAATTGTAAAATATGTTTGTCAAAATCTTCCATAACTATTGCAAAGTCAGCCTTCTTCTCTTGTCAATCGCCTTCGTTGGGACTGCGAACAACGAGAATAAATAAAAATGGTAGTCGCCAATTATGTCCAAGATAAGTTAAAGATTGAAATAACTGCCTTTCTCGATAACCCGATTTCAACAATCTTACCTTCAAGAAGCTTTTCAATTGCCTAAGAGGAAGAGTTCGGGGCTAAGCAACTCTCAATCAAAGGGTTTTTCAATAAAGAAAAGCAGTTGATGTAAAAGTTATTGCCTTGAAAAGTAGTGAAATTTTATCTTGACATTAACAATCTATTGCCCCACCTTGACTGTTTAGCTTAGCTGCTATTTTTTTCTTGAAATTTCCATGTCAACTCTCGTAATTGTCGAATCTCCGACCAAAG
>ERZ1740062.929-NODE-929-length-13058-cov-3.958317_pt1 | contig 13058 bp, 15 predicted proteins | sample MGYA00581741_ERZ1740062 | MGnify/ENA primary metagenome ERZ1740062 (study PRJEB43018, sample SAMN04849747) | marine metagenome | isolation source: floating plastic debris | place: Pacific Ocean | collected 2008-09-01 | study: EMG produced TPA metagenomics assembly...
GCGTGATATTTTTGGTTGCTGGTGAAAACAAAAGACCAGCTTTAGCTCAAGTTTTCGCACCAACGGCATCCGAAACTACTTATCCTTCTCGTTTAATTCAACCCCAAAAAGAACTTTGGTGGCTTTTAGATGAGGCTGCTGGTGCGGAAATCAAAGTTTAACGGCGAAATTGTAAGTAATTGTTAAAATCAAAAGCGACAGATGCTCGTCTGCTTGCCAGCACTATTTTACGATGAACTTGAAAAAAGGCTTAATTCCATGATTGTTTGCCCTAACTGCAATCATCCTAACCCAGATGGCGCTGTCCAATGCGAAGCTTGCTATACCCCACTACCGGCAACTACTAGCTGTCCGGGTTGTGGGGCAACCGTACAAGCAGATGCGTCTTTCTGCGGACAGTGTGGTTACAATTTACGCTCTGCTCCTTCCTCCGGAGTAGCGCCAACCGTTGCACCAGATACTCCAGTGGAAGTACCGCCTTTAGGAGAAGTGCCAACACAATCCGCAAACCCGATAGAACCTTCGGCTTTGCCACCAACAGCAGTGGCAACTCCCCAAGGGCTACAACCACCATCCACTGAAAGTAGTCCTCCACCAACTATTCCCTCAGAGCCCGAAAGCGGAGAGCAAGAAATCGTAACTCCACCCCCGGCAGTTACACCACCCCCCGTTAACGTCGCTGCACCTGCTCCAGAAGAGGAGGAAGAAGCTTCTTTCCTGGAACAATTGCCAGATTTAACAGTAGAACCTGTATCTATCCCAGAACCGGAAGCTGCATCTGCACCCGCACCCACACCGACACCGGAAGCTGCACCGGAAGCTGCACCGGAAGCTGCACCCGCACCCGCACCCGCAGCAACTCCTTCCCCCGCTCGGACTCAATTGCAGCAGGTAAGCGCACGCTTGGTTCACGCAAAAACTGATACACAAATCGAACTACCGCAAAATCTTTCTGTAATTCATATCGGCAAACCAAACGATCGCGTTCCCCCCGATATTGACGTTTCTGGATTTGAAAACTCAGAAGTTGTTTCCCGGATTCATGCCGATATTCGAGTAGAAGGAGACGCTTACTATATCGAAGATATAGGAAGTTCCAATGGTACCTACGTTAACGGAATGTCCTTACTACCTGGCAATCGTCACCGCTTACGCTCTGGCGATCGCATCAGTATGGGTAAAGGAGATTTGGTCAGTTTCTTATTCCAAATTTCTTAAATTTTGAATTATTTCTCGAACTGCGAATGTGGAATTAGAGAAAAAATCAAAAATTCAAAGTTATATTGCCGGTAAATAGTAAAGAATAAAATTTAACCCCTCTCTTGATTTTAGAGAGGGGTTTTTACCGAGGGACATATTTTTTCTTGTAATACGTATCTCAAAAAAATACTTTAAATATTTTACTTTGTTCAAATAATTTTTAAAGACATTATCTACTATTTTTGGTAGATGAGATTTTCTTGGATAATGTTATATCCTGATGCCTGTTTGTTTCTAAGCAATGCGATGAAATTCTTACTCAGTGGTGTAATTGTTACTTTAGGGCTGTTTCCTTTAAGCCTAAAAGCACAAGAGCAATCCTTCAATACTCAAGTTGCAGCAATGGTAGAAGCATTGCGATTGGCTGCACCAAAAACTGGTTCTGCCAATAATGGATTATATAGCGAATGGCAAGTTAAACCAGAAACTTTGAAAAGTTGGTCAAAAGTTTGTTTGAAACAAGAAGTTACACCAGCAGAGTTTGAAAACTCTCCGAAAATTAAATATGCGTCACCTACAACCCTTGTAGAGACGTAAAATTTTACGTCTCTACATCAATTCCTGCGATGTCTATTGCCCTTGCGTTATTGTGTAAGCGCAACACAGCTTCATATTTTTTAGAGTTGATTCACCTTATGTACTGCGTGAAATCCACGTAATTAGGTCATTTATCTACAGCTATTTCCCATCCCCCATATTTCTATAACAACCCCCGATAATGAATAAACACCAAGATAACAGCCCAAGAACCCAACGCAACTTTAACAGCCACCAAAAAATTCAATAAAGGCAAAACTCCACCACTGAATAATGTACCCAACTCTCCATAGGGCAACTCATATCCACATAGCTTGATAACTGCCAGTACTATGAAAATCAAAACCGAAACCTTCTCCCATTTAGAAGTATGCCAGCGTTTATAAATTGCTTGCATCCATTCCGGTGAAGAGGTAATGGCAATCAAACCAATCGCCGCACCACCAGCGACTCCAGCAGCAAAACCACCACCGGGGCTGAGATGCCCCCGAATTGCTAATTCAATACCTACCAATGCTGCAATTGTGGCACCCAAACGCGCTAAAATAATCGACGGTCTATCACTAAAATGATAGATGGTGCAAAATGCACTTTCGTTCGCCAGCAAAAATGTGGCTCCCATTATCGCAATTGTAAAAACGACGACTTCAAAAATTGTATCGTATAGACGATTCCGAAAAATTATCCCAGAAACTGCATTGGGTACTCCACTATCTTGCACCACTGCTTCGACAATTGATATCGATAATTCTGGTTCTGGATTTGCTACTAGCAGCATTTTGACAAATAGTGCAATTCCCGCCGCAATATATACCCATTTCATAAATGTTGCCCCTCTAATTTTGGTACGCTGCCATCTAGTAAATTTACGTATCCCAAAACCGTGTCTGGTGATAAAAGTTCGGTTTGCATAATCTCATAGATGCGTTGAATCCGAATTTTGGTATAATATTGCTGTTTTTCGCTATCTATAATATTTCGGGTACAGGTAGCATGGATTTCTTTGTCAATCAATGCCCGTTGTAAAGCCTGTATATCACTATATGGAACTATTTCCAACCGCATATGCCGTTTATCAAGAATGCGGCGAAATTCAGCCATTAGCTCTACAAAAGCATCTTCATTTTCTAAGTGGTTTGTTCCATCTGCAAGTATTCCCACTCGCAATACTAATGACGATCGCACTGCCACTGCATAAAGGGTAATTGCCAGCAGGGTACCCATTAAGGCTTCTGTTAAGGCGACATCCGCCGCACCCAAAACCGCATAAACTAATGCCGCGATTGCTCCCAATATTCCCCGCAATGCTAGAGCATGGTAGGGATTAACTTGAAATATTACCAAGCAGGAAGTTAAGTGGAGCAAGGCAATGATAATGTAAAGGTAAAAATCAAGATTATCGTTCATTTTCTCCCCCTCCACTGGAACAGTAAGCTAAAACGTATCCAAGCATAGTATTCCAGATTGCTAAAGTAATAATGGCGAGGATAAGTAGAGGCCATTCCGTCGGTTTTTTCAACAGCAATCCAAAGACAATAGCCATTGAACCTAGGGTATCTGCGACAGAAAGACTATGTAATTTATATAAAACCGAGCGTTTTCCCAATATAGGAAAAGTACCCCAGAACCAGAAAAAAATGCCTATACCGATACAGGCATAACTGAGAATATTAATCATACTTCTCTCAAACGTTTGATTATATGTGCCATTAACATTAATCCTGCATTACCCACGCTGAGGATAATTACCGCAACTACGCCAATCATCCAATCATCCCGCAGCACGGATACCACAAGGGCGATGATGGCTGTTTTGGTAGAGATACTGGCAAATGCCAACATGGTTTGCCAAATATTTTCATCTTTCCAAGCTTCGTAGATGGGTATTAGCAAAGCTAGAAGCATGGCAATTAAAATTGAAATATTCATGATTCTCCCCTCGTAGGTTTTACCCGGTGTACTTCATACCAACCATCTTGGCGGTATTTATAAACAATGGTTTTGGGGGTAAAAGTAATTAAAAAGATATCTAAAAAAATCAGTCGTGGAGAGCGATTTGGTGCAACTCTCTCTAAAATTACATCTTCGTATTTGTGGGGACGAATGATGATTTCAAAGGCTTCAATATAAGCTTTGGGAATCGCCACGATAATTTCACCCAGCACCCGCAGCCAATCTTTTAATGCTTCTCGGTGTGGATAGCCACGGGGTAATACAAAAGCAACTATTATACCGATGATAATATTCGGTAAGCTCAAATCGGATGTAAGCAAAAACCAAATACTAAGTCTTAATATTAAATGTCCAAGCATAAAAACGCCATCCAAAAGAGTAAAACAGAAATCACGCTCATTACGCCAATGAGATGGTCAAATTCTTCCAGAAAACTTGGTAATTTCCCCGCCGCGCGTCGAAAAATTAACCAATACAACAACCACCCCCCAGCAAGAGTTATAAACGCCTTGGCAATACCCTCGACAGTATAAGCTTCGTAATAAACAGCATTAGCAGTAAGTAGCCAACCAATCAAAAGTATAATTGCTGCCCAAAAACCGGGCTTGGGCTTTTTTCCTTCGCCACGGGGTAAAAAGATAAATTTGGCATATACTATTACCGTCCCTACAACTGCAATATTCATCGCGATAACTTGCCAAGGCAATATATTCTTCATTGTCAATGCTTTGGCACCAAATCCCGTTAGCAAGGGAAAGCCCGATATAGAAAGACTGCCTACGACTAAAACAACCCAAGTTGGAGTATTAATCGGTTTATTTTGTAACTCCTTGAGGCTGCGACTGGGTAAATTACCCGCAGTCAAAAATAATGCCGATTTTGCTAAACCGTGGGCTAAGGCATAATAACCACCTTGTTGAGGTGCGGCGAGAATCCAACCTAATTGAGAAATCGTACTTAGCGCCAATACCCGCTTGGTGTCATTTTCAAAGATTGCATAGATTACCCCCAAAAATGCGGTTGCAACTCCAAATATCCTGACAATCGGATCTACTTCTTCAACAATTAAAGCACAGCGTACTAAGGGATAAACTCCAGCTTTTACCACAACTCCCGATAATAATGCCGACACTGGTGTCTCTGATTCCGAGTGAGTCAAAGGTAGCCATAATCCCGAGATAAAAACTCCACCTTTAACCAATAATCCCACAAAAATCAAAGCTAATGCTTCTGGAGGTGCGTCGCGCAAACCATCATAAGCGAAAGAATAATTAGCTTGATATACCAGCACCGCACCCACGAGATAAAACAACATGGCTGTATTGCTGACAAACAGATAGCGCAAAGCTACCCAAATAGAACGATCGCTTCTCGGATAAGCAATCAATAAAAATGCCGCAATACCGCTCACTTCTAGAGCTACATATAAACTGATGAAATCCGTACAAGCGAATGCAGCATTGACGCTACCATGGACGATAATAGCTTGGGTATAGAAAAACGCGGATTTATCGCTGCGCCAACAATAGAGGATGACTGCGGCTGTGACTAAAGCATTTGTTAATATAAAAAAAGCGCTTAATCTATCCACCATCAAAGTCACGCCGAAATTATCGAGGAACTGTAATGTTAGAGGCGATTCTTCGATAAATAATCTTAATGCATATGCAAAAGAAATAATTGTCCCCAACAATGCTAGATAACGGTCAAGTTTGGGAATTAGATAAATGGCAAACCCTAAAAAAAACGGGAGAGCTGCCCAAGCGACGGTAATATTGTTCATGGCGTATTGTTCTTTTGAATCTCGTTGCTTTCCAAAGTAGGATTATCCCGTGCTAGCTTCATTACTCCTACTAGCATTAAGGCTTGAATTGAAAAGCCAATCACAATAGCCGTTAATATAACCGCTTGGGGAACTGGATCGGCATAACTGCGTTTTTCGGCATTAATAAAAATTGGCGTAAATAAACCATTTCGCGATGCGACAGCTACATAATAGGCAATCACCCCAGTACTCATCACATCCATCGCCACGATTTTCATCACCAGGTTTTTTTTAAAGATGATGCCGAAAAATCCACATAATACTGTTGCGAGTATGCAGGCTTCTAATAACACAATAATTACTTTTTGACTAAGGGTTTGTTATATTCTTTTCTTAATAAATCTATTGTGATTTTCTATGATAAGTTAGTATATCCCCTGTATTAAAGATATACAAAGAACTATTATTTAAAGCACCTGTTTTAACTAGGTTAAAACAATATCAACACGGCGGTATTTGGTGTAAACCCCGGTTAGAGATAGAAATCCAAATATTCCGGCTAACTAAGTTATTTAAAATCTACTCATTTATGGAAATTCTTGAGAAAATACCGCGAGGTAGGGTATTTCTCACTGACCTAGATAGAATTTGCAAAAGGTAGATAGATAAGTGCATCGTTTTTGGTACTTAAAGGTAGTTTGATTAATTTGTTTCTTATAACTAGAATAAATGGTATCAGGTGTACAAAGCAAGAAATTGGCTGAACCCAAATAAATAAAGTCAGAGTGGGGAGTATAATTATAATTTTGGCGATCGCCAAATGTAAGTGGTGGATCGAATAGAATCTGAGGGCGTTGATGTAGAGACGCGAGATTATTGTACGGGTTAATCGGTTAGGTGTTGATTAGAGCTACTCAAATAATTCAATCTTCATTGCAGCAAGTTGCTTGGGTGTTAAAGATTCAAAAACTTAATTAGTTTAAGATTATAAATCGGTGTTTGCTTGAGCGAAGAATATTTCTGTATTATCTTCAGGAACTAAAATATCGCTCAAATCAGGAGTTTTTTGAAGTACGCTAGAAGTTATGCAAATCCAGTTGTTCGAGGATGGTAAAATAAGAATAGAACATCGAACAACTGAATTGTTGATTTAAACTCAGCAAGGTTGTCACCAACCCTGCTATATTCAATTAATCTTCAGGATTGCGATATCGCTTATAGACTTCCATTGCAGCCAAATAACATTCGTCAGCTTTTTGCAAGTTTTCATTCTTATCCCCGCGAATCCGCTGTTTATAAGCATTACCCAAATTATATTGAGTCATTGCCCATTGCTGGGGAACTAGATTTGGTTGATACACCTCTAAAGCACAATTGTAAGATAGGATGGCAACTTCCATATTGTCATCTTTATCACCAATAATACGATCGCAATAGACATTACCCAAGTTATATTGAATTGTCGCCCATTGATACGGAAATATTGAACGTTGATATACATCAAGTGCGGCAAAATAATGTTGAATGGCGATTTCAAGATTTTCTGCTTTATCGCCATTTTGGCGGCTTTTATAAGCCGTACCCAAATTATTTTGAGTCATTGCCCAATCTTCAGGAAAGGTATTGCGTTGGTAGACTTCTAATGCCAGTTCGTAACACTTAATACCTTCATCCAAATTTGTAGTTTCCTCTCCAGTAATCCGCTCCACAAGAGCATTACCAAGATTATTTTGGGTTCCAGCCCATTCTTCCGGGTAATTTTCGCGATTAAAGTAAGTTAACGCTACTTGATAACCAATAATCGCAATTTCTAAGTTCTCAGCTTTATTACCTAATGAGAACTGCTGAATTAGCACGCTAAAATTAACAATATCTACTACAACACTATGGGCTATTGAAGGTTTTACTTTCTCTACAGTCTCCTTTACCCAGTCTTCCATCACTTGGGCAAAATACGCATTTAGTTTATCTAAATTCGCAGCCAATAGTGGATATACCACTTTTGCATTGCCGTTACTGTTGGAAATAGTTTTTAATAATTCTCCGAGAAAATCTAGATAATTTTGGGAAGATTTAGCCGGTGGCAAAGAGTTTTTCAGCCCCTTAGCCAAAGGCGTAGCAATATCTTGCAAAAAATCAGCAGCCTTCTGCTCGCCGATTTCTGCCATCATTCCCGCCACTTGTGCTAAAGTCAAAATGAATTGCGTATCAATTAAACTTTGATTTTTACGCAAAATTTCAGCTTCAGCTCCCCTAGGGCAACTCATTAAAGTTTCAATTAGTTCCAAATAAGCAGAAGGACGTTCCTCATCTTCAGAATTAAAGGTCTTTGTTGTTTGTGCTAACATATCCTTTAACTCTTGAGCCAAATTCCTTAAGAACTTAGCCGTACTAATAGCATCTTGTTCTTCAGCTTTGATAGCTATCTGCTCTATCACCATGATTAAATCTTCATCCACCAATCTTGTATTGGCTTTTAAGATTGCAAACTCCTCCCCATTAGGACAATTTAACAGTTCCTTAATCAGAGCAACATACTCTCGCAGACGGCGTTCATCCATAGTGGGTGAATCTCCGTAGTTTTTAAGATAATTTTTACACTTGAACGCCAACAACGTAATCGATATAAATACCTTACTTAAGTGGCTTGATACATTTAATGCAACTTTAAGTGGATGACGAGATGGGAAAGATAAGAAGACAAAGATAGATAATCTACAATCCAAAATAATCGCTACCAAGCACTAACAAATAACGACTAACTATTAATTCCAAACTGTCGCTTCACTTCTAAAATAAAGATAGAATTTGTTGAGATTTGTATATTTAAGAGTTATGTCACTGGCTCCTGCCGTTTTAGTCAAAGATTTAAAGAAGCGCTACGGCACTACTGAAGCCGTTAAGAATATTTCCTTTAAAATAGAACAAGGGGAAATTTTCGGTTTACTCGGTCCCAATGGCGCGGGTAAAACTACTACTCTCCGGGCTTTGTGTACTTTGACTGCGCCAGATGCGGGCAAAATAGAAGTATCTGGTATCTCAGCCATAGATAATCCCAAACAAGCGAGAAAACGTCTTGGCTATGTAGCGCAAGAAGTTGCTTTAGATAAAGTTCTGACTGGAAGAGAATTATTACAACTCCAAGCAGCACTTTATCACATACCTTCAAAGGCGACAAAGCAGCGCATTGATACTGTTTTAGATTTACTCGGTTTACAAGAATACGCTAATCAAAAGACAGGAACCTATTCTGGAGGTTTACGCAAACGCTTGGATTTGGCAGCAGGATTGCTCCACGCACCCGACGTATTGGTATTAGATGAACCAACAGTTGGTCTTGACATAGAAAGTCGTTTTGTGGTATGGGAATTTCTGCGAAAATTACGAGAAGCGGGAACAACAGTATTAATTACCAGCCATTATTTAGAAGAAATTGATGCTTTAGCCGATAGAGTAGCGATAATCGATCGTGGTGAGGTAATTGCTACAGGAACACCATCACAATTAAAAGATAAAGTAGGGGGAGATAGAGTTACTCTCCGCATTCGCGAGTTTACCTCTGATGACGAAGCAGAAAAAGCTAAAAGTTTGCTTGCTCCCTTGCCTTTTGTGAAAGAAATAATCGTTAACGGCGCTCAATGTAACTCATTAAATTTGGTAGTTAACCAAGTTCCGGATGCTTTGATTACTATACAGCAAGCTTTAAATAATGCTGGTTTACCCACTTTCGGTATTTCTCAATCTCGTCCTAGTTTAGATGATGTTTACCTAGCGGCAACAGGACGTACTTTGATGGATGCCGAATTAGCTGCTTTGGGTACTCGCGATATGAAAACCGAAAAAAAACAAAGTATGAAATAGCATTTAGAAAATCTAGCGATTAGGGAACAGGGAATAGGTAAAAGGTAGTCCCCACGAAAAAAAAATAACCACCAATAATCTAAATCGTAATCATCTTTTTCTAATGCCCAATGCCCATTGCCCCATGCCCAAATTAGAAGACTCTTAACTCTCAATCCAAAATCTAACATTCAAAATCATCATGAGTGGAACTGTTTTACCTCCCAAATCGGATATTAATTTGCAAAAAGCTGTATCGCCACAACTTTATAGCGATGCAAATCAAAGCGTTTTCGGTGAGTTAGTTCAAGAAACTTTGGCGTTAACTCGTCGTCTATTTATTCAGTTACAGCGCCGCCCTTCGACTTTGGTGGCTAGCATTATTCAACCTGTAATGTGGTTGGTGTTATTTGGCGCACTTTTCCAAAATGCACCAAAAGGAATTTTCGGCAATACTACAAATTACGGTCAATTTTTAACTGCTGGTATAATTATTTTTACAGCTTTTGGCGGAGCGCTAAATGCTGGTTTACCCGTAATGTTTGACCGAGAATTTGGTTTTTTAAATAGGTTATTAGTTGCTCCTTTAGCGTCGCGTTTTTCGATTGTATTTGCTTCAGCAATCTTTATTGTCAGTCAAACTTTGTTGCAAGCAGCAGTCATTGTATTTGCTGCTTCGTTTTTAGGTGCTGGTATTCCTAGTGCGGCAGGTTTGGGTACCATTGCTTTAATGGTATTTTTACTCGCTTTGGGTGTAACGGCTCTTTCTTTAGGTTTAGCCTTTAGTTTACCGGGACACATCGAGTTAATAGCAGTGATTTTTGTCACTAACTTACCGTTATTATTCGCTAGTACTGCTTTAGCTCCCTTATCTTTTATGCCTCAATGGTTGCAAGTTGTAGTAGCACTTAATCCACTCAGCTATGCAATCGAACCAATTCGGTATTTATACATTCATGAGAATTGGGGATTAAATAGTGTAGTAATGCACGTTTTCTGGGGCGATGTAACTTTTGGCGGTGCCATACTAGTGTTGTTAGGCTTTGCGGTTGTAGCATTACTAAGTATTCAACCCCGCCTGCGCCGTACTCTTGCGTAAGATAGAAGCATTCATTCGAGTCATAAAAGGGGAAAATTTGATGAAAATCTCGATGTTTCAGTTTAATAAACTAGTTGCTGCAACTGTTACCGGGCTTGGGATTGCTTGCGTAATCGCACCATCCGCAAGTCTGGCTCAAACCAGTCAAGATTTATCCATACCATCTAGCTATCAAAACGATAATTTTGATAAGCAAGGCGACGTAGATTCTTTATTCGGCGGAACTGAAACTGGTAATTTCAATCCAATGAATTTGATTCATCAAGCGAATTTTGGTACTTTGAACTGGCAAGAATTTTCTTCTCAGAATAGTCAGAATATCACTTCTGAGGCGGGTTCATTTCGTGAAAAGCAACAGCGCTTGCTTCAACAACGTCAGCAAGGTTCGAGAAGCGGACAATATCAACAGCAGCCCAATATTAATTTTCCATTCCCAGTTTACGCACCAGCGTCAACTACACCCGCGAATGGAAATTAAAATTAACCCTATGCGAGTTAATTCAACTTGAAAGGAAGATTCTCAAAAACAAAGATTAGTTAAGTTATCGAGACGTTGCATTGCAACGTCTCTTTTGATTGGGAATTAGAAAGTGACAATTGCTGAATTGAAGGATAAATTTAAAATTTATTAGGACTTACGCAACCTGACTTTTCACGGTAAGTCCTGAATCAACCAAAAAACGTTACTTTTTCCACAGGCTTATTATCAATAACTATAAACTAATGATAATAAGTGACGAAAGAAGTAAGGTTCTCGATGCGACTAAAATGACGTTTTCAACATCCCGTGAAAAGTCAGATTAGGACTTACGCAACCGGCACATTTTTCTTGTAGGGTGCTGTGACAATTGCGTAAGTCCTGTTTATGTCTTGTAAATTGGTTTATTAGCTCTTGATAAGCACTTTCTGCTACTGCTTGTTGCTGATGAACGCAATGACAATCTAAATTTTGGACTATTTTCAAAATTGGGATGCTCCCGAAAATTTGAGTTATCAGGCAGCAAAACCTACTTTTTATTCGCTTGCTTCAGAGCCGACTCGCTATATTTCTTATAAAGCTTGATTCTTGTTTGTGCATCTTTAAATCGACTGTGGTTAGATGGTACCTGAGCCATTAGTTCGGAAGCACGTTGCCATTTTGCAGCTAAATCCAACCACTCAGCAGAAGTTCTTTTTGTTTTACCATCTTCAGCTGCTTGGTTGGCAATTCTCACCGCAACAACAAAAACATCATCTTCTGATTGAGAATGTGAAGGTGTTAGAGAATTATTAAAAACAGGTGTTTTTAATTGATTTTGATTAATATCTGTGGGTTTTAAAGATTTTATCTGAGATGGATTAGATTCTTCTGAATTTAATATTGCTGTTTCTATTGATTGATAAATCTTATTACCTAAAAAATAATAGGCAAGATAACCTGCTGATAGAAGTAAAAAGCATAAACTAAATCTATTAATCATCCTTCTTTTGAATGATTTTCTCAGTTTATGATTATTATTAACTATTAAATACCGAGAAGATTGAGACTGGGGTAATTGTAATTGCAATTGTGGTTTATTTGATTCATTCTTACTATTTTTGAAATCTCTAATTATTTGCCGTAAAACATTTGGTTTTTTTAAAATGATTTCTTCTGACCACAGCAGTTGATTTTCGGGATCGCGATTTATTTCTTCCAACCACAATAATTGTTGCTCTCGGACAATACGACTATTAATATTGACCCTATGAACGTTGCGTGGTGCAATAGATTCTAGTATATGTCTAATTTGCTGTACCAAATTTGATTTTTCAAGCCTTTCTGTAGTGCGAGCTTCACATAAAAGTTGTAAAACACCACCATCAAAAACAGCCCTGGTCCTCACGCCAGAATTAGCTAACTTTTCGTTCAATATCTGAATAATTGCCGCAATACTGCCTTGACTAGCTTGCGAAGCAATATCATTTATTTGATTTACCATTTTTTAAGTAGTAATTGTTTGTCAAACTTAATTTGTTAACAGACAATTTAATTTAAAAGAGTCAAAGTTTTTGTTCCGTAGAAACTTAGGTCGCAGACTTATATTTTATTTCTTTACTTTGATTGTATGTTGAAAAATATCAAGTTGACAAACAATACCATAAAAATAAAGTCTCCTTCAACTACACTGAAGGAGACTTTATCAAATTATAAACCTGGCACCGAGCTATTTTGACAGTCGGCAACCCGACCACTATCGTCGCCGCAACAGCGTTTCACCTCTGAGTTCGGGATGGGTTCAGTGTGGTTCCACCGCGCCATAGGCACCAGGAAACTTGTAGGGAATACAGAGTCCCTGAAGGCTGCATACTCACGCTATTTGTAAACTAAATGATTAATACTGTTTGAATTGAAGAACAATTTTAGAGGTCAAGCCCTCGGTCTGTTAGCATGGCTCGGCTGCATACATCGCTGCACTTCCACCTACCACCTATTAACGGATATTCTTTCCGTGACCTTACTGGCTTATGCCATGAGAGCACTCATCTTGAGGTGGGCTTCCCACTTAGATGCTTTCAGCGGTTATCCGCTCCGCACTTGGCTACCCAGCGTTTACCGTTGGCACGATAACTGGTACACCAGCG
>ERZ1740062.930-NODE-930-length-13057-cov-3.973235_pt1 | contig 13057 bp, 12 predicted proteins | sample MGYA00581741_ERZ1740062 | MGnify/ENA primary metagenome ERZ1740062 (study PRJEB43018, sample SAMN04849747) | marine metagenome | isolation source: floating plastic debris | place: Pacific Ocean | collected 2008-09-01 | study: EMG produced TPA metagenomics assembly...
ATGTTTGATTCTTGGGCAGGTCAATTGAGTCCCCAAGATTACGAAACCTTCGCTTTACCTTATCAAAGAAGAGTATTTGAGCAAGTAAAGCAAACCCATCCAGATACACCGTTAATTCTGTTAGTCAGTGGAAGTGCGGGTTTACTTGAAAGAATGAGTCAATCCGGCGCGGACATAGTCAATGTAGACTGGACGGTGGACATGGCAGATGCGCGGCGAAGATTGGGTAAAGAGATGAAAGTCCAGGGGAATCTCGATCCGGGCGTACTCTTCGGTTCCAAGGAATTTATTCGCGATCGCATTCACGATACAGTTCGCAAAGCGGGTAATTGGGGTCACATTCTTAATCTTGGACACGGTGTTTTTCCCACCACACCAGAAGAGAATGTCGCATTCTTCTTTGAAACTGCCAAGCAGTTGAATATAGCCAATAGTGAAATGTTAACTGCTGCTTCATAAGGGAGGGAGTTAGGAGTTAGGAGTTAAGAGTTAGTAGTGAGGAATTAATTTTTCACCATCTCCCTCTCTCCTCATCTCCCCATCTCCCCATCTATTTTTTTCATCCCGACACTTTTGGTATCTGGTTGTAGTTGTTAGTTGTAAGTGTAAAAGTTAAAAATAATTACAATCATCTAACAATAAAAACTTAGAAAAATTCTATGAGCCAGAAGCGGATTTTAGTCACTGGTGCAAGCGGCTGTATAGGTCATTACATCAGCGAGTTATTGATACAAGAAACTAAATACGAACTGTATTTATTGGTGAGAAATCCAGAAAAATTGCGAGTAGATACTCAGGCACGTACTGGTATCCATGTTTTGCAAGGTGATATGCAAAAAATTCTGGATTTAGCCGATTTAATCAAAACAATAGATGTAGCTGTGCTAACTGCAACCGCTTGGGGAGGTGCGGGTACTTTTGATATCAATGTAGTTAAAACCATAGAATTACTAAATCTGTTGGATGTTGAAAAATGCGAACAGGTAATTTATTTTTCGACAGCTAGCGTTTTAGACAGCAAAAATCAACCCTTGAAAGAAGCAGGGGAACTAGGTACAGATTATATTCGTTCCAAATTTGATTGCTTGCGGAGATTTTCTAAATTAGCAATCGCATCTAAAATTACTAAAGTTTTTCCTACATTAGTTATAGGCGGTGATGAAAACAAACCATTTTCTGCCGTTTCATCCGGTATTCCCGAAGTAACGAAATACATAGATATAGTTCGCTTTTTAAAAGCAGATGGTAGTTTTCACTTCATCCACGGAAAAGATATTGCTGCCGTCATCAAATATTTGATTGATAATCCTCCGAAAGAAGAAGAAGCGAAGAAATACGTTTTAGGGCAAGAAAAGATTACAGCCAACGAAGCAATAGAAGAAATTTGTGCCTATTTCGACAAAAAGATTTATTTTCGCATTCCTCTATTTTCATCTTTAGCAGATATAATCATCAAAACCTTCAACATTCAGATGGCTGCATGGTATAAATTCTGCATGAGATATCGCCATTTTACCTATGAAGAAATAGTTAATCCCGGCACCTTTAATTTACCAAATTACTGCGCCACTATGACTGATGTTTTGAAAACAAGTGGCGTAGAGAAGACTTAAGCAGATGGGTGACTCCTATAGAGACGTAGCATTGCTACGTCTCTACAACTACTAACTATTTACCGTTAGCCAAAAATCGGCAGTTTTGACTTTTCCGTTGCGGTTGAATTGCAGCCAAAGTTTGTAAGTTCCCGGTTGAGGAAATTTAGTTGTAAATTGTACCTGGTTATTCGGTGATTTTTTTATGCTTTCAGTATGGACATAGTCAGAATCTGCCAGGGAAGAAGAACTTTTAATAACTACTAAATTTGCTTTTTTACCTAGATGTGGTTTTAAGTCTTTAATTGGTTTATTGTTGTTAGCTTGCTTTAAATTAAACTTTAAGGTGACTTCTTTACCTGCTTTAATATTGGGTTGAGATAAACTTAAATCTACTTTTGTATCTGAGAATGTCTTGCTTGTGCTAAAACTTTCTAATTCTGTTGGAAAGGGAACCTTACCAGGAATTGAAACTTTTTCTACAGATATTTGTTCTTGTTCACCCGATGGATTGTAATCGCTAAAAACTGTATATTCACCAGGAGCCGGAAATTTTGGCTTCACTTCAATATTTTGACTGCTTTTGTAGCTAGCTTGAACTAAATCGAAAAATCTTAAATCATCACTAACCACAACCATATGCATTTGTTTTGCTTGGGAAGCATCATTATTATTGTTAGCCTTTGCGATTGATTCTGGAATTTTAACCTTTACAGGAACGGGTTTATTTGGTGTAATTTTCTTCGGTAGGTTTAATTTAGTTTGAGTAGTGACAGAATTATTATTATTTGTAGAATTATTTTGTGATATTTGTTGGCTTTCTTCTGGCTTTTGCTGGCTGGAATTTGTTGAGTTTTTTTGTGGTAAAGATTGCCTCTGAGTATGTTGATTTTCCGAACTATCTCCAGTTTTCACCGAAGATGAGCAGCCCTGAGATAAAAATATACTAGCTAATAAAGTAATTCCAGCAACCGAATATTTCATTTTTATTCTTCTGTTAGTTATACAAGCGATTGGTTTCAAATTTCACCAATCCTTTATAACAAACTCAAAATTCCTAGGTGTTTTTTCAATCGTTGCAAATTACGAGAGTTTTCATGTATACTACCCACAATTTGAGGTCAAATGTACATAAACTGACTGTAAAATACCTTCTCAGTATATTATTCAGGGAAATCGGTACAGCGTATGATATAAGCGTCTGATATAAAGGCGTATTTTGCTTAAATAATGCTCTCTACGCCAGTTCGCTCAAATATTTAATGCCTTGCGATTTGGAGTAGTCCCGGTATGGGCAAATCCTCTTTTTTACAGAAACTAGAATCACCCCAAACTTGGGAAGAATATGGCTTACATCCTGAAACAGCAGTAACTGTTCGTTTTAGTTGTGAGAGTATTATTCCCTTCACTCCTTCTCGTTTTTGGAAAGAAGTTTTTATTTGCTTGAAGAGTAAGTTAGAAAATCAACCATTATTTCAGACTGAAATTGAAAGATTATTGCAAACAGAGGAAGTCAACAAAGATAGTTTTCGGAAGATATTAAGATTTATTGCGAGAAACAACAAATTTTTAGTGTTGTTATTAGATGATTATGATTTTGCTCTTCAAACTAACAAAGAGTATGATGAGAATGCAATGCAACAGTTCTTGAGGGAATTTCGTAATTTAACAGTTCACTCTACTGAAGGACAGTATCTCTCGATGATTGTTACTTCATTAAAACGTTTGAATGAATTATTTCCTGAGCCAAATCCTAATGCTTCCTCTTGGTACAATCATTATTTATTTTTGCGATTGAAGCCGTTTAATAATGCAGAAATTGACGAAATGTTGAGGATTTTAAGAATACCAGATTTACGGGAGGCTACAGGAGAAGTGACAGGTGGTCATCCGGCATTATTACAAATAGCAGGATTTCTACTTTATAGAGATTTGTTAACTGGAAATGCACCAAGTGTAAATATATTTGTTCAAGAATTTGAAGAAATATCCCAACCAGTTTTTCAGAATATTTGGAACAGATGTAATGAGCAGCAGCAAACATTGTTAATCTTAATATCTCTTTTTAATTTAAAGGGTAACTTACACAAAGAGAAGAAATTTGATGTCAGTGGTATTGAATTTATTTTCAGCCAAAACGAACGAGAATTAAAAATATTACAAGAACAAGGTATTGTAACTTGCATTGAGAATGAGGACAAAACAGTCTACTCTTTAAGTTCATCTGTAATGGAAAAATGGGTAATTCAAGAACTGTGGAATAAAGATGAAGAATGGTTACGAGGACGAGAAAAAGTATTCCTTAATCTGATGAGTAGTAATCAAAAAGACAAATTAATTAATAATGTGAAATGGCTTTGGGATAATCAAAATCAGGTTAAGCCGATTTTACAATGGTTTGGTCAATTGCTAAGTTTATTTTATCCCAAATAACGAGCATTAAAAAATCCGATATAGACAAATAAAATATGACTAGAAATCCTTATATTTTAGGTCGTCCAATACGCGAAAAAAATAAGTTTTTTGGTCGTGAAACTTTATTTGCTTCTATTGAAGATAATCTTAATAACGGTACTCGATTTATCGTATTACATGGTCAAAGACGGATTGGTAAATCCTCTGTTTTAAAACAAATTCCTAATTTTATTCAACTGCAAGATTTTGTTTTTGTTCAATTTGATTTACAACATCATGAATATAATAGTTTGGCAATAATTTTAGAAGAATTATCACAAGAAATAGTTGAACAAACTAATATTCAAAATAGACAAATAATTCCTACTTTAAATGACTTACAAGCTAATAACTCGTCTGCTTTCTCACGTAGATTTTTACCACAAGTTTATCAAGAAATAAATGATAAAAACTTAGTTTTAATACTAGACGAATTTGATGTTATCGGCAATCATAATCAGAATGCATCTCATCAATCACATTTTTATCCATATATACAAAAACTTTTATATAATGAAAAAAAATTATTTATGATTCCTGTAATTGGGAGATATCCTAATGAGTTACCTCGTCTGCTAACTTTATTTAAAGCAGCACCTTTTCAAGAAATAGGTTTATTAGACGAAATAGGTGCAACTAATTTAATTAGAAAACCCGCTGAAGGAATATTAACATATCAAAATGAAACTATAGAAGAAATACTAAAACTATCCGCAGGACATCCTTTTTTTACTCAAGCCATTTGCTATACTCTTTTTTCCCTAGCCAGAGAGATTAATATCTGGATTGTTTCTCGGGATGATGTAAAACCGATTCTAAATCAGGCTATCGAAAACGCGGAAAGTGGATTAAATGGGAGTTGGGATATGTTAACTATCCCAGAAAGAGTTATTGTTTCTGCCATTGCAGAAGCTACAGTGAAAGAAGTGGGATTTGAGAAATATAGCGAAGAACAATTATTTGCATTTTTAAATAAGAATGGTGTTGTCAAAGCAGAATACTTAGTTGAAGCAGCCGATAAACTTAGAAAAAATTTATTGTTTTATGATAGAGGTTTTAATATTAGAGCTAAATTAAATCTATATTGGCTGTTACAAAATCATAAACTGAAAGACGAAATACCAGAATTAAATAAAATAGAAAAACAAGATATTGATAGACTCAAAGAAGTCGCCGAGAATCGTCGCGAACAAAGCGCAGAAGTAATACAGCTTTATCAGCAAGCACTAGAAATAAATCCTAATAATTTTGAGATTATTTCAATTTTAGCGAAGGAATATTTACAGAAAAAAGACTTTATAAAAGCTTGTGAATTGGGAAAGCGATTTTATCAAGCAGACCCACAACATCACAAAGAAGAATATCTACATATATTATCAGTATATGGGCATCATCTAATTTCTAATGGAGAATTTTCCCTAGCAAAACAACAGTATCAAAAGATTTTAGAGATTGAACCAAATAGAATTTCAGCCGCAGAGAGATTAGAAGAAATAGATGTTTACGAACAAAGATTGAATCCTCCTATACCAAACTCACCAAAACCAATTAGAGGGTTAATATTAAGCCTAATACTAACAATCGCGACAATTTTAGGTTTGGGTATTTTCGGTGTCAGATATTATAATAAGTTTTTCCCTTGTCCTCAAGGACAGCAGAAACAATGGTTGTTTTTTTGTCAACCAAATAAAACAAGAATTAGCAATGGCGATCAGTTATCATCTAGTCGCTGATTATCTGTAAAAATCTGTGCAAAGCTGCTATATGCTGTAAGTCTATCCATCATTCCTGTGGATTATGTTGCAATATTTGTGATTAACAGGACTGACTTTTAAATTGTAGTGGGAGCATCTTGCTCCCTAATCGGGAGCATCCCTGCAGGTGTAAATTTATTTTTTTTGTAGTGGGAGCGTCTCGCTCCCTAGTAGTAGCTAGCGAGCAATATGCTCCCACTACGAACTACAAATTTTATTTTTGCCTGCATTGGGATGCTCCCCCCTAATCTCCAATCACTGGGCAATATTAACTAGCCGAACTAACAGTTTGTTCAGCTTCTACTGACGATTGTTGCCCCAATTTAGGTTCAGTACCGGCAAGTAACCGCTCAATATTGGTTTTGTGGCGAATAATTACATACAAACCACCAGCCACACCAAATAATACATAAGGCAATGGTTGATGGAATAAAACCATGAAAATAGAAACTGCTACTGCACCACAAATTGAACTCAAAGATACAATTCGCGATATCGCTACAACTACGGCAAATACACCGAATGTTGCCAAACCAACTTGCCAATTCATAGCGAATAAAACACCCAAACCAGTAGCAACAGATTTACCGCCACTAAATCCCAAAAATATTGATTTACTATGTCCGAGTAGGGCAGCTAAACCGGCTAAAGTTATCAAGAAAGGCTGCCAAATTTCAGGATTAACAGTTGGCGGGATAAAATTATTGCTGGATGCAAATTCAAAAAATTGATAAGCAAGAAATATTGAAAATACTCCCTTCAAACAATCAACCAGCAAAACAAATGCCCCAGGTCCTTTACCCAAAGTTCTTAAGACATTAGTTGCGCCAGTCGAACCGGAACCAACTTCGCGAATATCAATACCCTTTAACAGCTTTACCAAAATGTAACCTGTAGGGATAGAACCCAAAAGGTAAGCTGCGAATAAAATTGCTCCACACAAACTTAACCAAATAGTCATATTGTTAGTTGTTAGTTGCTGGTTTTTGGTTGTTAGTTGTTGGCTATTTATTTACTACCATCCACTAACCAATTTAGAAAAATTCATCCTCATAATAGTCTCTCATCATCTTGGGGTCAGGAGCAAAAGCTAACCATAAGGGAAATTGCAACAATCCCACATTAATTTGTTCTTCCGAATCGTCAATAATAATCAACGGTTGTAAACCAGCTTTTACTAAACGTTCTGCTTTTTGGGCGACAGCAGACGATGTTTCAAATAATGCCAAACCTCTATCTGGGCCAAAATCGGGACGACCAATTCCCAAGCAATCTTGTAAACCACGTCGCCACTCTCCCAAGCGTTCCGGCGAGTTGGCTAAAACCAAAGTGCGGACGCGATTACCATACATAGAATGTAATACAGACACAATTGCGGAGGCAATCAGTGTATTTTGCAACCTACTACCCATGGTTCGTAAAGCACCACGTCCTCCCTGCTGGAAAAACCAATTAGAAACGCGTTCGGCATGAACGGGTTCAAAGGTACGACGTAATTGCCAAGGAGGCCCGTAATAATCTGGTTTGGTGCGATATTGGTCTAATAGGGCGCGAATTTTCCTTGTAGTGTCTTGAAACTGTCCTTGGTTAAATTGCGATGTTGAGCGATCGTCATATTCATCATCGAAATCATCATCTAGCTCAATTTCTTGATCGACAGGCTTTTGGGGTTCCGGTTGTGTTGCTGGAACTAATTCTAACTGTTCTGCGGCAGCCGCTAAATCTTGTAAACTGCCAGTTAGATAATCTTTAAAACCTTGGACTCGAATTGCTAATTCTTGAGAAGCGCCTGCAAAAGTAGTTCGCATTTCATTGCGAATGCGTTCTTGACGGCGTTCGAGTTGTTCAATAGAAATTAGTAGAGTTTGTTTGCGTTGTTCTAATTCCGAAACAGCCTCTTGAGTCATTTTCGAGAGTGCTTTTTGGGTATTACCCACTTCTGCCTGAAGATTTTTGTAAGACGCTTGTAAATCGGCAATTTCCTGTTTCAAAGATTCTTCAGTGCGTTGTAACTGGGCAACTCTTTGAGCTACAAGGTTATATTCCGGAGAATTCTCAACTGATTCCGAGTTGCTCAGCGAATTTTCTGCGGTATTATTTTCACTGGAATTCGCCATAATGGGGGTAAGTGGAGGTAATGAATTTTCTACTATAGGACTTGGCGATCGCGATTGTTCTACCAAAGACTCTGTGGGGTTGTTTTCTGTTTGCTCAACGGTATTGCTTTGTTCTTGCAACTGTTCTGAGTTATAGTTTTCGTCTTGGTTCATAATCCATCCAAGTCCTTAAAAATAAGGCGATTAGACAAACGCCATCGAAATTTCAATAGAAGTATTAAGTATAAAGTGTCAGTTCTATATTTTACCAGCCACCTTAACTAGTACTCGATCAAATCAAGATTGCCAGGTGAGGTTAATTAGTAATGAGTAGTCAGTAGTGACGGGGTGAATAGTCGAGCATTGCTCTTTACCCAGTCAAGTTACCTTGGTTGAACACTAGTAATCACAGACTATCAAAGAATAGAGTGGAGATAGGCAGATGAGGAGACAAGGGTTAGTAATGGTAGAGAATTATTCACTTTTAACTCCTAACTCCTAACTCCTAACTCCTAACTCCTAACTCCTAACTCCTAACTCCTAACTTTTAACTCCTAATTTTTTAATCAATCCTTGGGCAACGCTCTTGCAAACAAGCTTTAAGAGTATTGGGGTCAAACAAAATTGGTAAAAAGTGAATACTTTTGGTTTCTTTAAAATAAAACAAAATTGGAACTATATTTCCAAAAATACGCCAATTCTGCCACTCACTGTAAGGAAAACGACGAAGTAAGTCCTCGCCTCTGATAATATCTAAATCGGTGGCAGTAAATTGCAAGCGTAAAGTAATTGTTTGGTACATGAGAAACAAGCCAAGCAGTGCAATTATCCCTCCAGCGACAAATTGTTTTATCAGCAATAAAGGAATTGACACAATAATTAGAACTATAGGTATGTTGTAGCTGGGCTTGAGTTCTACGGTAGATGCCGAATTAGAAGTAAATGAAGTAGTCACTGTTTAAAATAATCTTTTGTTAACACGCCTTCTCTTTATTTTAGAAGTTAGGAGTTAGGAGTGATGAGTTAGGAGTTAGTAGGATTTAAAAGTTAATAATTATCTTTCTTGTCTACTTTATCTACCCCCATTTACACATCTCCTTGTCTAACACTGAACCTATCTCTAATTTCAATATACTAGAAACCTAGCATTAAAGAAGCACCAGTACCTAGAAACAACAAACAAGAAAGAAAGAAATTACTAATAAATATAGCTAATAAAGCTGTAACAACAGCAGTCGTAGTTGATTGACCTACACCTTTTGCTCCTCCTGTTGTCGTTAGCCCCCAGTTGCAACCAATTACAGCTACCAAAAGTCCGAAACAAAGGGCTTTAAGCATCGCAGTCAAAATATCCCACATTCCCAGAAAATTACGGGCTGAGTCTATAAATTGGCTGTCAGATAGATTATAAAAATTTGTTGCAATTAGCAATCCTCCCGCCATACCCGTTACCAAAGATAGCAAAGTCAAAATCGGTAACATTATGCAGCAAGCCAGCACGCGGGGAATAACTAAATAATCTATGGGGTCAGTTTTTAACATCAGTAGAGCATCTATTTGCTCTGTTACTCGCATAGTACCTATTTCCGCTGCAAATGCGGAACCCACTCGTCCGGCTAAAACTACTGCTGTTAGAACTGGAGAAAGTTCTCGCGTCAACGCTACTGCCAATACTCCTCCAACAGCATTTCCCGCACCAAAGTTAATAAACTCTCGTGCCACCTGAATTGTAAAAACCGCACCAACAAATACAGCCGTAACTAAGGCAATAAATAGTGAGTCAGGTCCCACAGCAGCCATTTGTTCTAAAGTATTGCGGCGATGGATTTTACCTTTAAATAAATGAATTATTACTTGTCCAATCAAGAACATCGCCGCCAGCAATCGCAGGCTCCATGCTCCTAAACTGGATTTAGATGTTGCTTGACTCACAATTTTTGATTAACTCAGCAATTGCCGTCATCATAGCGGAAGATACCGATAAAAGGTCAAAACTCAAAAGTCAAAAGTCAAAGGTTAAAGGTCAAAAGTCAAAACATACCGCGCCTTTAGCGAGCAAAAGAATTAAATACAATTGCAACGCATAAAAAAAATGCTTGGGGAAAAAGCTGATTTTTTCGATTGTTTCGGCTTGTGTTTGTTGAAAGTTAGGAGTTAAGAGTCAGTGAATATCTATTCTCTCTAGCTTCCATCTCCCCATCTCTCCTGTCCCAAAAGACTGCTTGATATTAACTTAAGTTAAAAATGACTCTCAGAAATCAAAGCTGTTACTAACTGCACTCATGGTCTAAACTACAAATGTTGTATCCAGGAAAGCTTTGACATGTAATGGATTGAATCAAATTTATCTTCTCCAAGAAAGAAATACATACAGCAGAGGATTTATGAACATATTTTAATTAAAACTTAAGATTCTTTAAATACCGTCTGATATAGGACTATTGCGCTTATTGTGGAAAGTGACGGGTTCAGACTGTTATTAACCATCATCATGGAATGATTTTTCCTATGACCATGTTTATCAACTTTCTCCGCTCTCTACTGCTATCGATTATTTTCAGTTTTTTTGCTCCAATAATCTTTTTTGGCGGAGCATTACTGTTTTTGTCGCTTATGAGCTTTCTTCCAGGTTTGCAAGCAATAAGTGACATAATTGCGACTCAAATCTCTAAATTCCTAGCTGCTTTCGGTAGCGGTATGCCCATGCAAGGGTTATTTGTGATTTGTTTAACTTGTAGCTTCGTAGGGGCCCTTTTCGACAGTTATGTCTATTATAGATGTCAGATTTTACACTTAGATTCTTAAGTAGTATTTTTGTTTTGTCAGAATATTTTGTGCTTGAACATTCTTAATAGCAGAGTATCCTCCACGGTTTAATCCAACATTAATTGCGTGTAGATGGGTTTTGGAAGGCAAAATTAATACCGTTCGAGGCGAAGACTGTAATATTTTGTGATTGCAGAATACTATTTTGTTAAAAATTAAAGCCCTAATTGATACAAAATAATTTTTAAAGAAAATCAAAATACATTTAAAGATGAAAAATTTGATTAAAATTAGTTAGTCAATGTGTTTGTGTCTGCTCATTTATTGAAGGGCAGATACTTTACGCATTTGTGAATTAAAGTTAATGTTTTAAATCACATCTAAAATATCGCAAGGTTTTGTTTACTGCTCATGGTTTGGCCTTTTAAGTCAAAGTTTCGCAAGCAAATTGCCAAAATTGAAATTACTGGTGCAATAGCAGGTAGTACTCGCAAACGAGTTTTGGAATCTCTCAAAACTGTAGAGGAGAAAAAATTTCCAGCACTACTGTTACGAATTGATAGCCCTGGCGGAACGGTAGGAGATTCTCAAGAAATTTACAGCGCTCTGAAACGTTTGCGTGAAAAAATCAAGATTATTGCTAGTTTTGGCAATATTTCTGCTTCGGGTGGAGTTTACATCGGTATGGGAGCAGAACACATTGTGGCTAATCCCGGAACGATTACGGGTAGTATCGGTGTGATTTTGCGCGGCAATAATTTGCAACGTTTGTTAGATAAAATCGGTGTTTCCTTTAAGGTAATCAAGTCAGGTCCCTACAAAGATATTTTATCTTTTGATAGAGAACTTACCGATAGCGAACAAACTATTTTGCAAGAGTTGATTGATACAAGTTATCAACAATTCGTACAAACTGTTGCAGAGGGACGAAATTTAGCGCCAGAAACGGTGAGAACTTTTGCAGATGGTAGAATTTTTACTGGAGAGCAGGCTTTAGAATTAGGGGTTGTAGACAAACTGGGAACTGAGGAAGATGCCCGTCGTTGGGCAGCAGAATTGGTAAATCTCGATCCAGAAAAAACCGAAGTTTATACTCTAGAAGAACCCAAACCTTGGTACAGCAAGTTTTTACCCGGTAGCAAAGTTCAGAATGGACTGACATCCAAAATCGATTGGGTAGAATTTGAATTGTCCACTAGTGGTTTACCCCTGTGGTTGTATAGACCTTAACGCTATTCCTCAATACATTAGCGATATATTTAGCAGAAAGATAAAGCATAGTCATTTTTCATTGCTCATTTGTCCTTTATCCAAAGCTGATGAATAATGACTAATGACTAATGTCTGAATTTGGAGGGATTTTAAGTGGAATCGCGAATGCAGGCAATTCGTGGAGCAACAACCGTTTCAGAAAATACGGTTGAAGCGATGCAAGAAGCCGTGATGGAAATATTGGACGAACTGGAAGAACGCAATCAACTGCATCCAACAGATATGATTAGCGTTACCTTTTCTGTAACACCCGATTTAGATGCTATTTTCCCGGCGGCTGTAGCTCGTCATCGTCCTGACTGGGATAAGGTACCAATGATAGATGTACAACAAATGTACGTCCAAGGTAGCTTAGAAAAATGCATTCGCATTTTAGTCCACGCCTACATCAAATCTTCTGCTACTGTAAGTCATATTTATTTACGTCAAGCTTCTAAGCTTCGTCCTGACTGGAATTTACCTCAGTCGTTACAAGCATCACAGTCAACAATATAATCAAAAGTGTAGAATACACACATATTCTATGTAAAAATACTTAAAAAATTATGAAGTTTGACGGTTGTGATACGACTCAACCTACAGCTATTGGCGGAAGAACCTTCACTGACAGAGGAACGGGAGTTAGGATAAAGCCAGAAGCCTATATGCTAATTATCTCTAAAAGTGAAGAGCCGTTAGTAGTGGAAACGGCGGAAGGATTTTTTACTAAAATTTACAAGTATGCAACTGCCTATAAAGGTTTTGTGTTTTTCACAGAATCTTTAAATAGATTGCACTTTACCGCTCATACCGAGATTATACAGGCTCAAAGTATTTCTAGCGACATTTAATATTAGGGCCGCAGGGCATTGCGAATTGGGAATAGGGTTGAAAGAGTATTGGGGTATTTTGTCTATGAAAAACAATAAAGAGTTCGGTTCAAGCTCAAAAATTGTTTTGAAACTCCTAACCAATGCCCGATGTCCTGCGGCTCTGCGGTCCTATTCTTTTTTGGGATGAAAACGAATCCCTAAAACTAAGTCGTACATAAATTCTAGAAAGTCTTTCTTTTTGAGCAATCCTAGTGATTGATGGCATTCTTTTTCATCCAACAGCGGCTTCATTAGTCGATAGGTCGGTTGGT
>ERZ1740062.933-NODE-933-length-13047-cov-14.697044_pt1 | contig 13047 bp, 5 predicted proteins | sample MGYA00581741_ERZ1740062 | MGnify/ENA primary metagenome ERZ1740062 (study PRJEB43018, sample SAMN04849747) | marine metagenome | isolation source: floating plastic debris | place: Pacific Ocean | collected 2008-09-01 | study: EMG produced TPA metagenomics assembly...
GTACTTGTAGCGAGAGAATCGGTAAATCTCTTGCTAACAAAGCACTAATTAAAATGGTCATAGATTCACCACCATTAACCGGTAAAAGAAACGCAATTGCTTTTCTCAGGTTTTGATAGACGGTGCGTCCTTCTTCCACTGCTGCTTCAATAGAGGCAAAGTTATCGTCGGTGAGGAGCATGTCAGCCGCTTCTCGCGCTACTTCAGTTCCACCTTTCCCCATTGCAATACCAATGTCGGCTTGTTTTAAGGCTGGAGCATCATTTACTCCATCTCCGGTCATAGCAACGACTTCTCCTTTTGACTGCAATGCTTCTACTAATTGCAGCTTTTGAGCGGGAGCTACTCTTGCAAATACGTCTCCATCTTCAACAGTTTGAGCAAGTTGGGAATTTTCCATCTTGACTAATTGTCGTCCCTCAAATGCCAGTACTTGCTCTGTCTTTTGGATACCCATGCGTTGAGCAATTGCCCGAGCCGTTGCTATGTGGTCTCCGGTAATCATTTTTACATTAATTCCGGCAGACTGACAGGCGTGGACAGCGGCGATCGCCTCTGGACGGGGCGGGTCAATCATGCCTTGTAATCCCAAAAATACTAAGTCTGTTGCAATGTCATCATGATCTATCGAATGGTGATGAGAACCGACTATTTTTCGAGCAGAAGCTAATACTCGCAACCCTTTTTCTGTCATCGTTTGAACAGCCTGCTCAATTTCTGACTGTTGCAAAGGAATAGCCTCACCTTGCAGATTCATCATCTCAGAACAACGGCTCAAAAGCGCTTCAACTGAACCTTTAACGTAAATTGTTCGGGGATGAATATCATGCAAAGTCGCCATGTATTGATACTGAGATTCAAAAGGTATGGAATCTAACCGTGGCTTTGAAGCTGCTAACCCGTACTGACTCAAATCGGCTTTAGCCGCAGCCGCAATTAACGCTCCTTCGGTTGGGTCGCCGACCACCGACCAATTTTCTCCTGTTTGCTTTAATTGCGAGTCGTTGCAAAGTACCCCGGCTATTAGGCATTCCTGTAGAACTGGAGGTAAACCATCCTCAAACGGACTTTCTAGTTTGCCGTTGACAGCTATACCGATATCACCTTTGGGACTATAACCACTTCCACTAACCAGATAATGCTGTCCCCCAGCCCAAATAGCCTGTACTGTCATTTGATTTTCTGTCAGTGTTCCGGTTTTGTCAGAACAAATTACGGTAGCACTACCGAGGGTTTCAACGGCTGGAAGTTTACGAATAATCGAATTACGACGAGCCATGCGGTTGACACCAATTGCTAAGGTGATAGTAACTACTGCTGGTAATCCCTCTGGAATTGCGCTGACTGCTAGAGCAACAGCAGCTTCAAACATATAAATCCAGGATTCACCCTGTCCCAATCCAATAGCAAAAGTCAGGGTTGCCAGAGTTAAGATTACGTAAAGCAGGGTGCGACTGAACTTCTCAAACTTACGGGTTAGGGGGGTGCTGAGGCTAACTCGTCGCTCCATTGATTGAGAAATCTGCCCAACTTCTGTAGCATCTGCCGTAGCGACAACAATCCCTGTACCCTGCCCAAAGGTGACAAAACTCCCAGCGTAGGACATATTAATTCGTTCTGCTAGGGGGGTATCCTTCGATAAAGGTTGAACGGATTTTTCCACTGGTAATGATTCCCCCGTTAAAGCAGATTCATCAACCTGTAAATCGCGAGTTTTTAGTAGTCTCAAGTCCGCTGGAACTTTATCTCCCGATGCTAGCAGTACCACATCTCCCGGTACTAAATCCTGGGACGCGATTCGTAGCGTTTGACCTTCTCGCAGAACCGTGGTTTCCGTAGTTACGGCTTTGGCAAGAGAGGCGATCGCACCTTCTGCTTTAGCTTCCTGCACGTAGCCGATTGTTGCATTGATAAGTGTCACTCCCCAAATTACGGCTGCATTAGTCCAAGAACCCAAAAATGCTTTGACAGCACCTGCAACTAATAAGATGTAGAGGAGCGGTTGATTAAACTGTAATAAAAATCTTAGCCAAGCAGGCTTTCCAGGTTTTATGGGTAGTTGATTCCAACCATAGGTTTTATAGCGAATAGCAACTTCCTCTGCTGTTAAACCCCTTTCTAAATTGCTACTGAACTTTTCAATAACCGACAGAACAGACAGTTCATGACAAGAAGGAGATTTCAATTGATCTTGCAACATGTCTTCCTATAAACCCTATGGGTTTTCCTACCCCTGTAAATTAATATTAGCTCATACCTAATCTTGTATGCATAGAATGTACCCATTGAGGTCATAGATATTAGCAATTTTAAATTTAGTATTCGGGTATTTAGGAAATATATTGGTATATCCTCACAAGTTCCTCACATTTATTTGGTATTAAGAACGAAGCTGTATCCTAATCTATAAAGAAACTGTGTTTACCATTCGTGATGTGTAAACCCCCGCAATTTTATTCGGGGGATATAAACGAATAACGGAAGTCCTCTTTTAGAGGACTGAAGAAACCTTGAAAAAAGTCTTATTAATTACCGTGAATTTTATTTTTGGTCATTTATACCTATAGGTGCAAGATTTGAGACTTTGCTATCGCTGGGTTCGTAATGACAAGTGTTTAGCCAGACATCATATAACATCTCTTACCCCTACTGAATCTGTACAAAACCCATACAGCGATGGTGCGATCGCACCCGCTGTAAGCGATCGCAAAAATCAAGCGATACCTGCAATATCAAATCCGCTAGTATCAGCAGGAGCAAATAAGTTGATCACATTTACATCTCCACCGTTAATTTCCCAGACTTGATATGTACTCTCAGCTATACCCCATATAATATCTTCCTTACCGTCCCCGGTAACATCTTCAATATCCACAACTTCTGCATTATCAATGGTTTGATTAAGAGTAACAGCATTATTCCCATCAGTTCTACCCTCGAACCAAATACCGACTTGATTGCTGCTGGAGTTATACCAGATAATATCATCTGCACCTCCACCGCCGACATTACCTACTCCCGCAACTTCCCAACTAGTATCTGCGACTTGATCAATAGAAAAAGCTTTACCATTATCAGTTTGAGCTTCTAACCAAATACCATTTTCACCGGTTTCATCGTTCCTCCAAATAATATCATCGCGACCATTACCATCAATATCGCCGACCCCTTCAATATCCCAATTAGTATCCTCAACTTGAGGAATTAAGAAAGATTTACCGCTATCAGTTCGACCTTCTAACCAAATTGCATTCTGTCCATCAGAAGAATTTCTCCACAGTAAGTCTTCTTGACCATTCCCGTCAAAATCACCTACTTCTTCAATATCCCAGTTAGTATCTGCAACTGTAGAAAGTTGGTTTCTATCTGGGGACTCATTAGTACTAGATACGGTAAAACGAATATTCTCACCAGTACTATCATCCCGTCCAAATAACTGAAACTCTATGGAATTACTAGGAGGTTGAGGTTGAGGTTCTGGGTCAGGATTGTCTGGTGGAGTTGAGGGAACTTCACTTGGGTCATCGTAAATAGTAACTGTTGCGCTACCTGTATCAGGACTGATTGTACCTCCAGAAACCGCTGTCACATTCCAGGTAATTTCTTGAGGACTATCATCTTGTCCATCATTAAAGATTGGTATATTAATGCTAGCGTTTTGCTCAACAATGGTTATCTCAAAAGCTGAAAAATCCTGAGCTGGAGATACATCTACTGGAAAATCAGCTAATCCGCTTGTACTGATTTGAAATACATCCCATTGGTTAATTGCTTGAGCAATACTACCTTCTAGTCTAATAACTGTTCCTTCCGCTGGAGGTGGTTCACTGAGGCTAAAGTTAAAGCTAAAAGGTGTACCCTCACTTTCTACTAAAGTATCAGCACTAAGACTAAAACTAACTTCCGGATCAAAATAACCTTGATAGGTTTCCTGTAACTCTTGAGAAAAAATTACAGGAGTGCGAGGATTACCAATGAATGTATCTAAATTCCAAGTACCTTTGAAGTCTTGATGACCTACTACATGAGAAGATGCTGCAATATTAGCTCCTGTAAGCTGGTATAACTGCTGTAAAAATAGCTGTCCTAGGGCTCCTTGAGCTAGGTTACATCCATAGAGTAATATATCGGTTCCTTGCAGTATCTGACTCCAAGTTTTGATCTGCTCGGAATGGCGATTTAGGGTTGCTTTGTTAAGCTGAGTATTTCCTAAATAAAGACATCCTGGAGAACCATGAGAGACAATGTGAATACTGGATATAGATGAACTGGAGTTCTTATATTGTTTCAGAACTTCGTTAATTTGCTCGATACCATCAGCTTGAGTATCAAGTACTAGTACATCTACTTCTATATCTAAGTTGGAATTTAGGTCTGCTTTGAGGAGTTGAACATCTTTTACATTTCCATCAATAAGAATCAATGCATTGCTTGTTTTTACTTGAGATGGAGTTTGTCCATATTTAGATTCAGCTTTGGGTTTAAATGCTATTAAAGATGTATTTGCGCTCATACTATGACTTCCTGAGAGTAGGTTTCTTGAGAGTAGGTTTCTTAAGAATAATCTCCTAAAAATATATTTCCTAAGAAACTTATACAGAGCTTAAGTTTGAAGGACTAGGAGTTATTTTTCGACAGACTGTGGTGAGTAAATTCTATTAGACTTCTCCGATAACTAGCTTGAAAACCCGGTGATTATTCAGCTAAAAATTAATTTCCAGAGATGTCTATTGATTACTACTTTAATAAACAATAATAGACAATATGTGCTAACAATAACATCAATTGTTCTGAGAATAAATTTCATTTAACTAAAATTTTAAGGAAAATATATTTTTACCAGAATCTTACATGTATGTATGTTGATTTACAAAATTTATAATTATAAATTTTGTAAATCATAATCATTAGTTTAAAATCAATTTGACTGCTAGTATTTTGAGGTGTAGATAATATTCTTTTTGTTAGGGATATGCGATACCTCCGGTTTAACTTCGTTATCGCCTATCCCCTAGTTTTGATGGGCTTTTTAAAAACCATCATGCAACCAGCAATACCTGAAAATATTAAAATTTATTTGTAATTCAGACAGAATGGTTTTGCCAAAAATGATTTATTTGATTACCAACTAATTGAGGATTAAAGTAGTGAAAAAAGTGATAGCCATCCGGACAAAACCATAAAGTGTCTCCATTTTTAAAGTATTCAGTCCAAGTGTTAATAGTATTTTTAGACACTATAGTATCTGTATTACTACCACATACCATTAAAGGTACAGAAACTTTTTCTGCTGGGAAATTTACGATTTTAAATAGTGAATGCATACAGGGAGACATATTTAAATCTTTATCTAAAGCAGCTATCAGTGAATCTATCCGATGGGGTATTCTATGAATCCCGAATAAACTATGAACAATATTAGTTAGTATTTCTTGACGACTAAAATTAAAAAACAAATGACGCTGTGTATAATAATGGGCATGCCAGGTAGTTGCTGGTTGTGGAGAGACTGCTAGCAATGTTAAAGTACGGATACGCCAAGGATATAGTCTGGCAAAAAGTAAAGCGATCGCACCGCTAATTCCGTGACCTATGAGGTGAACTTGATATAGTTCTGATTTTAGGAAGAAGATGTAGAGTAATTCTAAAGCTGTTTCTATGGAACTGGATTCATCGCAGTCATTTTGTATATACTCCCATGGGGTGATTTTGAATAATTTGCTCAAATGCTGCTGTAGAGGTAAATCAAATTTTTTTAAGCTAGGACTTGCATTTATCCAAACTGCATCATATTTGCTAGACATATTTATCAATAAATAGAAGAAAAGATAAAAGGATAAATTGATTTCAGAAAAAATTTCTACAAAATAGATTACGATAAAACTTTCTTGTATAAGGTTTTGATTAAGAATCTTTGATTCAAGATTCAAAAGATTGCGTATTTGCAAGAAAATAGTTATTCAAAAATATTCATGTAGAACAAAAAAGAAGTAGTTACTTTTTTAGTATGGAATGCAATATCTCATCAGAGAATAATCATTTTCTGCATCCAATTTAACTACTCAGGTAAATAAAATAATATTTTTATATGAAGATATAATAATGACAGTATCTTGCTATAGCTGAAATTTGCGTGTCACTTGGGTGAAGTTCTGATATTGTAGTTGAGCTTCTTCAATTGTCATGATAAGTACAATTACAGTAACATTAGGTAGGATAGGAATTATTGTTTACTTGCTTTTAAGGCTTCTTATCCTGTAGATTTTATTTACGATGAGCAATTCTAGATGAACTCCTTGGTCAATAATTGCAGCTAGTTGAGAATAATTATAAATAAATTTAAGTGTATTGAATGTATACTGGACAATAAATATGAATGGAGTATTTATCTTAAGTCTGCTATTGTCTCAAAGCTTCTGATTACTTGCTTTTTATGAGTGTTTTAATTTTATTTTCAGAAAATCGCAATTTTTAAATTTGAGGTAATATGTCAATTGAATTATGAAAGAATAATTTAATTGATTTTTCGGCGTTGTAAATAATAGATACATATCAAAATATATATAAGTAAAAGATAAACATAATTTTTATTAGCGGGTGCACCTATGAAGGTGGAAATAACATTTTTTCTGTAAATTAATTGGGAATCATCTAAAATTCTAGAGTTATCAATAATCAATGAAGAGTAATCATCGTCAGCTATGGAATAAATTTTGGAGGGTGAGTAAACCTTACTGGATTTCTCAGGAGAGACAAGGTGCATTAGCTTTAGTGCTAATTTTGATACTATTATCAGTTAGTAGTAGCGGTTTCTTGGTATTTGAAATTTTGCAAAGAGGAGAGTTGGTCTCTTCTTTAGCTGCTAGAAATTCTCGAAGATTTTCACAATCTTTACTATTTTTAGTGGGGATTGTTCTTGCTACTATTCCCCTAATATCTTTTAAAACTTATATACAAGGTAAACTAAGTTTATACTGGCGGAGATGGTTAACTGATCGTTTTTTGAGTGGTTATTTAAACAATCTCAATTATTATCGTCTTAATTTTAATGAAAATATAGATAATCCCGACCAACGCATTGCTGAAGATATTAATAATTTTACACAACAGTCTTTATATTTACTGGTTATATTATCTGATTCGGTTTTACAGCTAATCTTATTTGCTGGGGTTTTGTGGTCAACTTCTCCATTACTGATGTTAGTGCTGATTATTTATGCTTTCGGAGGAACTATAATCACAACATTGATTTTTGGACGGAAATTGATTGCAATTAATTTTAAACAAATTAAACGAGAAGCAGATTTTCGATTTGGGTTGATTAGAGTTCGAGATAATGCAGAAGCGATCGCATTTTATCGGGGTCAGAAACAAGAGTCGAATCAAGTAAAAAGACACTTCACTAAGGTTTTTAAAAACTTCCAGTATTTAATTCGTTGGCAGTTTGGTTTAACTATCTTTCAAAATGGATATCAGTATATTAACTTTATTTTACCTTTTGTTATCCTTGCACCGCGCATTTTTGCAGGGGATTTAGAAATTGGTTCAGTGACGCGATCGCAAGCTGCTTTTGAAAGGATTGGTTTTGCTTTGGGTTTAATAATCAATCAGTTTGAAAAGTTGAGTGCTTTTAGTGCTGGTGTTAATCGTTTAGATTCATTGATGGATTCTACACAAATATTACAACCTCAAAACTATACTCAGAAACATAAATCGCAATCCTTCACGCCAGATAGTAGCATTAATGTTACAGAAAATTCAATGGAAGATTCAGCCTTAAAGGTTGAGCATATCACTCTTCAAACACCACTAAATCATCAAACTATCATTGAAGACTTATCTCTGAGTCTGAATACGGGAGAATCCTTACTAATTATAGGTGATAGCGGCGTAGGTAAAAGTTCATTATTACGAGCGATCGCGGGATTATGGAGTGTGGAAAGAGGTAGTATTAATAGACCGAAATCAACAGACATTTTATTTTTACCCCAGCGTCCCTACATGATTATAGGCTCATTACGGGAACAAGTTTTATATCCTGATTTAAATCGGGATTTTCAAGACTCAGAATTGATTCAAATTTTGAATACAGTTAATTTATCAAAACTGGTGGATAAGTATAAAGATTTGGAAACAGTCGAAGACTGGTCAAGTTTACTTTCTATTGGAGAACAACAACGTTTAGCTTTTGCCCGTTTACTGCTAAGTTTACCAAAATACGCCATCCTAGATGAAGCTACCAGTGCCTTAGATGAGAGTAACGAAGAATTACTTTATCAACAGCTGCAAAAAACTCCAACTGCTTATATTAGTGTCGGTCACAACCCAGAATTATTTAAATATCATCAAAAAATTTTAGAAATAGTAAATCACAAACAATGGTATTTATATCCCTCTTCATAGAAAAATACCTGACGATCAACCCTAAAATTACCAACCACTCATGAGCAACCAATTTGATATTAAATTATTACACCGGTTTTGTAAAATAGGACTACCCTACTGGTTCTCATCTGAAAAATGGGGAGCGATCGCTCTTTTAATATCGCTAATTTTTCTCTCATTAATTGGTACCGCTTTACTAGTGATAGTTAGTATTTTTCTAGGTGAGGTGACAACATCTTTAGCAGAACAAGACCAAGAAAGGTTTATTCAAGCTTCGTTAATATTTGTAGGTGTCATAGTAGTTGGAGTCCTGTTACTTTCTCTCAAAAGCTACATTCAAGCAAAATTATCTCTTTATTGGCGACGCTGGTTAACCTATAATTTCCTTAATCAATACTTTGACCGTCAAACCTTCTACCGTTTTAGTTTCAATCCTGATATTGATAATCCCGACCAACGTGTAGCTGAAGACATCAAAAATTTTACTCTACAGTCTGTTAACTTCCTAATTATTTTACTTGATTCGATTTTGCAGTTAGTGGGTTTTGTCGGAGTTCTATGGTTAACTTCTCAACCCCTGACCTTTTTTTTGATTACCTATGCTGTCTTTGGAACCGTTATTACGACCATTTTCTTTGGTCGGGTTCTGGTTCAAATCAACTTTGAGCAGCTTAAATACGAAGCTGACTTCCGTTATAGTTTAACCCGCCTTCGAGAAAATGCAGAAGCGATCGCATTTTATCAAGGAGAGAAACCGGAGTTACAGCAAATAGAAAGTCGTTTTATACGAGCTTGGAATAACTTTCACCGTCTAGTTAACTGGCAATTACGACTTAACTCATTTCAAAACGGTTATCAGTATATAACCTTCATTTTACCAGCAGTTGTCCTGGCTCCCCGCATCATATCTGGAGAACTAGAAGTGGGAGCATTTGCCAAAGCTGGTGCAGCATTCAGAAGTATCTTGATTGCCTTGACTTTAATTGTCACACAGTTTGAACAACTGAGTAACTTTGCTGCTGGAATTAACCGTTTAGACAGTTTTGCAGGATTTGCGCGATTTCATGACCAAATTAATCATCAAGTTCCTTCTGAGTCTGACATCATTGCATATAGGGAGAATAAATATTTAGCTATTGATGACTTAACTCTATATACCCCAGATTATCAAAACACCCTGATTAACAACTTATCTGTAACAGTCAAACCTGGTGAATCCTTACTGATAGTTGGTTCTAGTGGAGTCGGAAAAAGTTCATTACTCAGAGCGATCGCGGGTCTGTGGTATTCGGGAAATGGTTCTATTATTCGTCCTCCCCGAGAGGAAATATTATTTTTACCACAACGTCCCTACATGATTTTGGGTTCCTTACGGGAACAGCTATTATATCCCCATGAGGAAGCAGAAATTAAGGATGAACAACTGTTACAAGTACTCGAAAAAGTTAATCTAGATTTAATTGGTAATAAAATCGATAGCTTAGACACAGTAGTTGACTGTAGTAAAGTACTTTCCTTAGGAGAACAGCAACGTCTTGCTTTTGCTCGTTTACTCCTCATTCAACCGAAATACGCAATTCTAGATGAAGCTACTAGCTCTTTGGATGTGAAAAACGAAAAGCTACTTTACACCGAACTAAAACGAACTTCTATCACTTATATTAGCGTCGGTCATCGTTCTACCCTCAAACAATACCATCAACTAGTTCTACGATTAAATAGCGATCGCACTTACGAAGTATATTCTTAGAAGGTGTTTATAAATAAAAACAGGACTTACGCAAAACCTACCTAATTCCGTCATTACGAGCGATAGCGACGTAATCGTCAAAATCTTGAGATTGCTTCTCTACACTAAGTTTCGGTCGCAATGACAAATCTTCGTTGCGTAAGTCCTAAAAAAATTAAATTCTTTAGAAAATAAAACATGTCTAATATGTCTGAAGCATTAAATTTCACTCGCGTCACATAATAATTTTATTGGAAAATTTTATTTTATTTCAGTCTATCGATTGTATATTATTTTAAGTGTAATTATTATTATACTTTTAGTTATTGTTATATACAGCAGTTTTCATCCGAGTGAGGTACAGTTAATATCGTTATAGGGCAGTCCTAATGAGAAATAATTTTTACTAGAAATCATCTAAGTATCTTTTTTGATTCCCCCCTGTTAAGAGCCATTAAAAGTGTAGATTTATCTAACGCCGGTGTGTGGTATTTCACTATCTCATGTAGATTTGAATTGTATTAAAACTTCATAATAAGTTAAGTAAGATTAAACAGATAAGAATAATTAGGTAAAAATAATTAAGAGCTTAAATTTACTAAACTAAGTATCAAATCCAGTTCAGCAGCATATCATTTTAGTTATATTAGGCAGTAATTAAGATATGAGTCTTTCCAGTACAGCATTAGAAAAACGACTAAGCGAAGCAAAATATCTGAGAATTTTTTTAACCTATTCTCTAATAGGTTCATTACTGTTTCATTTTGCAGTTCTAGCTTCTGGTGTTGTTAATCTACTGGTAAAAACACCGAAAGCTGAAGAAGAACCAGTTGAAATAGTACTCCTTGATGAACCGATAGAAGAAGAAATAAAAACTCCCGAACCAATCACACCAAAACCAGAAGTAAAAAAGATAGAAACACTACCGGAACCAAAACCGGAAGTCGAAGAAATAGAAACACCACCGGAACCAAAACTTGATATTCCTGATATTCCTGAACCTACAACTTCTTTACAAAATCAACTTACCCAAAAATTTACATTACCAGATATTGAGGAACCGCTTCCACTAAAACCTATAGAACCAGAACCTATTAAACCAGAACCTATAAAACCAATAGAACCACAGACCCCACCGAAAACAACCCAGGTCACTCCACCAGAACCTATAAAACCCTTAGAACCAGAACCTATAAAACCAGTAGAACCACAGACCCCACCGAAAACAACCCAGGTCACTCCACCAGAACCAATCCAACCCAAGATTGATAATCCTCCCATCCAACCAATACAACCAGAACAAAAAGATTGGGAGAATTTGCTATCGAAAAAATCAGATACTACCACACCTAAAGATTTTTCTATTGATGAACCAATTGCACCAGTCCCCAATCCTGCACCAATTCCCAATAACAATTCTAATACCGGAAGACGTAAGATAATTGGCAGCAGTGATAATAGTAATATTGCTTCTAATTCTAACTTAGGGAATATAGGAACTGATAGTTCTAGGAGAAGAAAAAAAATTGGAGGTAGTAATAGTAATATCGCTTCCAATCCCATTAATCCTAATCCAGGTATTGGGAATGATACCGGTGATTCAAACGGTAGTGGAGATGGGAGAGCTGCTTGTCGTAGATGTACAAAACGTTATCCAAATTGGGCGCGATCGCAAAGGGTAGAAGGTACCATTGTGGTTATGGTTGATGCGAATGCTGAAGGTAGTGTAACTAATGTAGAACTAGTTAGCGGTACTGGAAACAGCAGACTAGATAATTACCATATCAAACAAGTACGCAGATGGAAACTCAAAAGCAGTTCTAATGGTAGAAATAATGTCCGGATTGTTACTAAATATCAGTTACAGTCATAATCTGTGCAAATTATGCACGAAGAACATACCATACGAAAATGGGATTTAATTTCTTCGTAGAGACGTTACGTGTAACGTCTTTACTGCATTTGTGGCTACTAAATGATTGTTTCATATTTAAAATTAGTAACGCCGATTTTGCTCAACAATTTATACCAAACTTCAGTAAAAGTCAGATTATCTTGATATTAAGGATTTTAATGCAATCTGTATCACAATAGCCTATTGACATTAATAGTCAATAAACTATATATTTTAAACAACTTGCATGGGACTCCCTCCCATCACTTGCATCTAAATGGATACCTTTTTCAAGGTCATGGGTGTATTTCTATTGCTACTAACACAATATTAGTAGTTAAAAGGGAGTCGCAAATTTCTTCTAATTGATTTTGCTGGAATGACTATTTTGGTTAGCAATGAGGGAACTAGTAGATTTGCTAACTAAAATGGTTTTCTTATTATTTTTAGATAGGTTTTTTCTAAATAAATATATCTCGAAAAATTGAGTTATAAAATTAATTTTCTAGCTTGCGAATCGCTATAGTTCATAATGTTACTAATTGATATTACTAATTGATAAATTATTTCATTAATTACAGTTATCACAGACAAGTCTACCTACAGCAGCACATTAGTTATAAATTAAGGCTTCGAGATTTTTGTCAATATACCTTTAGAATTAAAAATCTGCAAAAAAATCGTGATACAAAACATCGTTTTTGGGTTAGCAATGGCTCTGCCGACCCCTCTGAGGGGTATCGCCTAATTTTTATCTTCATCATTTATCTCTGCACTGAAATCTCAGTATAAAGACTAATTTAACACCTTGTTTGCTGCTACCTTTTAAGTATAATTTTGAATTGACAAAATGAATGTTATCTTAACTTGTCACGAATGACAGCAACAGATACAAATTTAGCTACGGGTGAGGTTTTGTTGCTCTTGACACTCCCCATGGCTAGAAGCCAGGGGATTCTTTCGGATTAGGCTAAATATTCCGAAATATCCTCAAACAGACTAAGCTGTTTAGCCGGGTTCCCAGGCACCCGCCGTTTGC
>ERZ1740062.934-NODE-934-length-13043-cov-10.635741_pt1 | contig 13043 bp, 9 predicted proteins | sample MGYA00581741_ERZ1740062 | MGnify/ENA primary metagenome ERZ1740062 (study PRJEB43018, sample SAMN04849747) | marine metagenome | isolation source: floating plastic debris | place: Pacific Ocean | collected 2008-09-01 | study: EMG produced TPA metagenomics assembly...
ATGTATATAGCCTACTACATTCATGTACACCTGAGAAAGTGGTAATTAGTTATTTTTTGTTACATCATCAGGTATTTTGTGGTTTGACGAGTGATGGTCAGTTGATAGCAGTAAAACAGATAGAACTGAACGTACATGACTGGGATAAAGCTGAGAAAGAATACGAGAGCATTCAAGAAGAAGTCGATCTGCTCAAAACTCTCAAACATACCAACATAGTCGGGTTAGTTAACGTATCTGAGTTTCTGAGATGGGCTCAAGCTAACAAGGCAGTGTTTTCCTACCTACAAGATGAAAAATATGCGGGGCTTTTAATTTGGGATCCAGGCCCAGAATAAACCTACAATGTAGATTTAAATGTTGGCTAGGGTTGTTTTTATATATTATAACAATCTATATTGTCGGCCATTCTGGTCCTGGATCCCAAATAAAAAGCATCATTTAATAATTTAACCAATTTTATAATCAGCGGAATTCAGATATAGTGAATCTCGGATAAGCGATATACCCGTATGAAAATGCCAATGAAGTTTTTCATCATATTGGGTATGGGTATGTCCATTGTCCTCATGGCAGCCGATTGCAGGCTACAGCAGACTTAGCATATCACATCATAACACATCTCCAGTGCATCATGATGTCATAGAACTAATGACTCTCCTCTTTTTATCCAACAGCTGATTTATTCAACAGCTTGCCCTGATTTCCAGGCTCTTGTGGTACAAACAACATGGTAGCGATGTATGATTCATCAGAAGATGGTTATTTTTAATTTTTGAGAAGGAAAATAGTCAATGACACTTTGGCAGAGATTTCCATGGAAAACATCCGTGAAAAACCATGATGGTTCTCCGACCACATACTGGGAGGTCGCAATGATATGAAATTAGATTGCCATCAACTCCTTGTTGCTGCCAGCATATGCGTTTCCGGGAATTTTCTCAGGGAAAATATGCATGAAAATCAAGAATCTTCGTCAACAACATACCTGTGTATGCTTGATTCTACAGTGGTGTGATTTGGCTGTTTCATTAGAGGGGCTTAAAATGTTAGCCAACTTCTCAACTCCTAATTACTGCTCGGTGTGTGTATTACATGGTAGCTTAGATCCCCAACACACTGGAATCAAACACATTTCACTTTTAATTTACCTGAAAAGCTTCATAGGTTGCCTTAATTTTTAAAAGCTTGGATAGAAGGATGGATAGCAGCAAACACTTTCTGGTTAAATAACCAACTAAGCCGGCTAATTCAACAAACAGCATGATTCCAGTGTTGCTCAGAGTTCTGTCAGAACAGAAAAATTAGACTCATTAGTTGAAAAGTCCAGCCGCTGTGTTTCAACGTTGTTATCTGACGATGACAACAACAACATGCATGCATGTGTTCCTTTGTGCAACAAAATGCCATTAAAAAGATGGGGATCGGTTATTGCGTGATAACATTGTCATGTGTGTCTGATTGGCCTTTTGTAAGGTATTATGTTTGGTGGCGTGTGCCATGCCAATATTTACCATGTATTCATTTGCCCAATTGATGCTCTTATAAATTAATATCTGTCAGAAAAATGTTTGGAACCTGGCATCAGGTGCGAAGTTTGAAAGGATTGCGTGCTGTCCCTCATTGAACCTGAATAGTTTGGTACTAGGTCTTGGCATGGTCACTAATCTAGTGGGCTGCAGAAGCTAATCTCAAGTAAATCTCCAATTATTAAATTAGCCTTATGCCACTCTGTTATGAATATCAAATATCTAGCTGAGCGTATAATCAAGTGCCTGTGTAATGTTTGCTGGACAAACATTGGTAGCACGGCCATCAGGCGTCCTGCAACTCGAGCCCATTTTTTTTCAAATTTGACGGAAACATAGTGAAAAACCGGGTAATAAGCCTTCTCTAGTCGTTAGGCATACTTTTGTGCACCCTTTCAGCTCATTCAACTGGAATCCCGATTTGGTCGATGAAGCCACCATTTGAGAAAAGGGAATTCCTGATAAATAAACTAATTATCTGATATTTTAGTAGGGTGAGCAAAAGTATGTCATGTAAATTTTATTCTGTATTTAAAAATGGAACACAAAAGCGTCTCAAGATTTAAAAAAAAAATTATGGTACTCGGAGGTTGCTTGGCGTGTGTTTGCGCGTTCATATACTAATATTAGAATAACGAGATTGGCTGCCAGTATAGGCATTTGAGCATGTAATAGCAAGGAGTGTTACTCTTTGGTAATAGACAGGGCTGTCCCAGAATTTAGCCTGTATAGTAATAAAAAAACATTTGCATGTATTTGACCGTATCGTAACGTCGTGCAGTGTAGCCTGCATTGTATTATAAAAAACTGGATTGACAAGCGTCACAGAGTCACCACGTATCTGAGTGTTTGCCTTTAGCAGATGGTTTTAGATGAGGGGGTTTATGCTTTGATTACACACAACAGTAGCCAAGTTTAGCTGATGCTAATCTGGGCTGCAAATAAAAAACTAACACTTAGCATTCACTCTCTGAATAGTGATCAATAAATGTAATAATTAATATAATTGTTCATCATAGCTGTCGTAGAATGAATTGTAAATTGGGTGCCTCTCTCTCTTCAAAAATGTGACTCGCTTTATTTTATTGTCAAGTTTTACTGATTGCTATAAAATGCCTCAGGCGTAATTATTTTTCGATGCCACGGATTGGATCCGCTTTACTCAAAAGCTCATCTGCTCGTTATTCTGAATTTTTACCAGGAATATCATGCAAAATCTTTTACATACTTGCTACCGGCATGTCCATCAATGGCAACTAATAGAAAAGATGGCTGGTTACGCTCAATACCTGCTTTTGAGTTTTAGAAAGATTAACCTTCAAAAGTGCTAAATGCTCAAAATACTGTGCATGCCCCTTGTGACTGGTACGAAACTAACGCAGGCAAAAAAACAAAATTATAAAGAAAAAAATCATTAAAGGTTACATTTGTTGAATAAAGGTTTTGATTTATGGTGATTGTTAAACACTGAGGCAACCCCTCTTTAATCCCCGTAATAACTTATAGAACAATGACCAGCCTTTCCACATAATATAAACTTGTAACAGAAATTTGACGGAAGTTATCTTGAACCTTGATTTACCTTGAGAATGAGATTTTCGGCTGCATCGTGTATTAATAGAATTGGAGAAAACGTATTTTATTGAGTTTCGCAACGGAAGCTTTGGCCTGGTTAACACATGAAGCGTTGTCTCTAAATTGGTGATATTTTGAACACAATACCACAATCTGTGCTTTGGAATGGCACACAATGCCCCAACAGGCCTCTAGAGTGTTGCTCTTTTATTATGTTTAATAATTTCATCTTAATTACTATCTAAATGTAATCATGCTTAAGCATACTGGATTAACAACTCAATTATAGGCCTCGATGCCTTTGTGTAGGAATCTCTCTCTAAGTTGTATGCAATGACCATATGTCAGTGAAAGTTTGCAAGTGCAGCCCGGTCAATAATAAAGAACTTTATCCTGCTACCAATTTGCTGTGAATGTTAAACGGTCATGAAAAATTCTCTTTGCAACGACAACAGTCTGATGAACTCTGGTCTTGCGTGCTGGAAAATAAATTAATCAAAGGTAAACTGCTCCAATCCTGAAACTCAATCAACAAAATTGCAAAGCAGGACAGTAGGATAGCCTTGGCTCTCTGTTACAAGCAATGTTTATATGAAAATTGTGCCGTCTTGTTTCAAAACTATTTGTAACCATTTGTGTGTGGAATTCGAACTTGAGATATATTTCGAATGTGTTAAAAATAAAATGAAAAATAATAAAATAATCAAGCTCAACAACCACTTTACTGGTAACAAAAGAGTCCCAAATTATTTTACGCACAATAAGATCTGAACAAATTAATTTACTAACATATAGCCACAGCCACCTGTTAGGAGAACCCCCTACCCGTATTCGAATATCGCGGCCATAAGCAGTCGTGAAGGGGACCCTTAAACCCCCCCCCCTCTACAACTGCCTACGACCGCGATGTTCTAAACTTTGGCTCTTCAAAGGGGTGGCAGTGACTCAGACTAGGTAGAAATATTTTCTTTGAACATAACGCATCTGATGAATTTCCAGAATTTTCCTTGAGCAACTGCCATTAGCTAATGCATCCAGGGAGGGTGCATCATCGCGTCAACTGCTGCCCACTGGTGCGTCAACGGGGGGTCAACGCCCTTTAGGATAGTCAACTCTGTTTGCATTATTCCATTTACAGCTTCTTGGGCACTTCTCTGGATGACCATGTGGTGAGCATATTCATGCAGTTTGTGCCTGGCGGTACAATATCCTCACTTCTCAACAGATTTGGTGCATTTGAGGAGAGAGTCTTCCAGAAATATACACTACAGATTGTCAACGGAGTGCATTATCTTCACGACAATGGAGTCATACACAGGTATTGTCAGCTTGATTTGTGATGATGCAGTGGTGCAATAGCGGTGGGAAGTTTCTTAGTCGGGTGGTTGGATGCAGGGAGGAATATGTATGGTTGATCGGGCATTCACATCTCAGTTTGTGCACAGAAAGGCATTGCCACTTATATATTTGACTGAGAATAAAGGATTATGCCCTATGTGCCAAATTCAAATATCAATGGAAAATTTCCTCATGTCCTCAACATCTGCTCTGGTTTAAAGTGGTTACCATTAGCGCTGCACCATTAGCAAAACATCCACAGGCTGCATAATTGTGTTATTATACATGCAATGCTATGAAATTGAAGATTTAGTGGAGGAAAATAACCAAATCAACTGGAAATCTTAGACTGAATTTCCGTTGATGAGTACAAGAAATTTTGCAATGTAACTTGCAAAAATTTGGAACTTTCCTACAGATACTCATGAACTCTGCTATCGAATTTTTTTTTGCGTGAAGTCAGTTAAAATGTGTAAGAAAATTTCGCAGGGATAAATATCGGTTAGCCGAACGCAGTCATTGATATAAACCGAGATAGGATATACCATAGTAGGTGATAGTAAAATCATGGTAAATTTTCTCGATGCATTTACACCGTAAGCGATAAATTAAAGTAATTGTGATGACTTATTGAGGTGCGAAAGATTCCCACAAACCTGGTCTGGGTGCTGTATGTATGCTTCAGGTATGCGTATTGACTCTGGATTAAGGATAATTATCGATGATGTGAGATTGCATATGGATATTGCCCAACAGGCACCCCTTGCAATTACAATCAGTTTGCATACGCTTAAAAGTGTCAATTGGTGGGTTGTAGCTTCAGGTAGCGATTGCTACCAGAGTACTGACCACTGCTTGGCAAGGTCTGATTGTCAATTATAGCTGGTTTGATTATACCCAAAAAGAGCAGACAACACTTCATAAATTTATTCTTTTCAAAAAATGACAACAGTATGTTACTTGCTCTGTGTTTCGTCAGATACTACCGAATTGATAGTTGGATGGCCTTTAAATATTGATGTTGTATTTTATCCTAATGTGTATATGCTAGAAAAATTGGAAGATGGAATTTTTAACGTGTTTGCGTTCATCGGATCACCAGGTCATCGGATCACCACCCCAAGAAGCCTGGCCATGCTAACCGGGCCTTGTACGGTATCAAAGATCCTCAACAAAGTCTAAAAATCTAAATGTACTCAACAAATCCACCACAATAACAACTCTGGACTTGTACAGTTTCCAGCGTCTTGGGCTGTTTTTTGACCATAAGTATATGGGGAATGTAGCGATCGCGTTTTAAGCCCTTCATTCATAGACGCTTTAATGATCTATAAAGCAAAGGTAGTTGAAAAACAGGCCATAATAATCCACCACCATTTGTCTCTGGGAAGTGCAGTAATCCGTTGTTGTTGTTCTCTTTGCATAACCTTTCATTCATGAGGTCTGGACTTCTTGAGTGTTTTGGTTCTGGAGGAAGCCAATGTCAAGAGATCGAGCCCTCAAAAGTCCAGTCTATAGAGCCTGTGCAAGTTTTGTTGGTAAATTATTGATGGGGCATGGCTTCAAATATTTGAAGATCATTGGTTCAAAAAAGCCCAAAGTTCAGAGTGATTTAAAATGCTCATTTGGATCACATACAGCAGCAACTATTAATTTGAAAAAAATAGGTACGTTCCGATAAGCTAGTACATGGACAGACATCGCACAATCACACACAAAACTGCTTTCAAAATCATAAGTCATATCAGAGCAAGAGCGGAGTTGTTCTCTTTGGCAAAAATGACCAGTATGTATTGTAAATAGCTATCACTAAATTCTCTTAGAGCAAATTTTCGTAGCTGGATGGCTGATTGGAACCGGAAAATGATCATTAGAGCTGATTATGCGACAACACTTCAATCTAGTCAAGCTTGTGATAAGAGCAACAACAATGCACAAGAGACTCATTGTTCTCATGGTTAGAGAGAAAGGGGGCATAGCGGGCAGCGGACTATGTACCGTACTGTGACGGGTCAGCAGAATAACTGGAGCCTCAGATGACTACAGTTTGGGGCGCGGTTATACCTCCCATCCTTAATTTATTTCTGTTGCTTGGTTAGGATATGAGGCTATTTGTATCTGAGCTGATTGTGAAAAGCTATAGGCGTGTGACTATCTCGATAGTGTGGGTATTCTGGTACAATGGTGTGAAAGCATGCTATGATGATGATGATGATGATGAAGGGACCAAACGGTGTTCCGGTGCCTTTCACTTCATATTATCGCTCACAATATTGATAACAATATGAGACATGATGGTTGACGACGGTGAATAAGACAGGTCTCAAGACCTAAGTGTGCAATATTGTCATTTATACCAATCCAGGGGATTTGAGTGGCCAATTAGCCCTCATTAACTCAAGGGGGTGGCTGAGGCATAAGCGTTGGCTATATTCAGAGACACATGACTCTATTGAACTCGGTCTTGTCAAAAATCTGTTTGGCGGCTGAAATTGCGTCACTTTAGAGGGTCAACAAACCTTGCCGACAATAGGCTCAACATATTTTTTGTTCTAATTTTTAACATTAGTGTCCGTGTCTCAACATCGTAGTACTGTTGTAAGAGGGCTTGTCAGACAGTGTAAAGAATAATTCACAGCTTGATATCTCAGCGATCTATTGATAACTCGATGGCAACAACAGAAGATTTGTAAATTTGCGATCTTGACATGCATCACAATAGCAAGGTGCTCCAAGATGCTCTACAATGGAGACACAGATAACTTGATTCGACTACGACGCTAATGGTGTAATTGTTCTTCAAGATAAAGGAATGAAGTATATGACAGGCCAATAAATATCTCAATCGGAACAAATTTAAACCAGAAGGTGATAATGGCTTTGACAGAGATCAGATGCAAAATTGTTCTGAATTTAGAGATTGCAAGAATTTATAGATCACATGTCAGCCCTCACTTCAACTCATATCAACCTCACATGATTGACTTTGCTTTTGGGCTCCATTTTCAGGAAAGATAACTCCACGGCATATGACTTATTTTAATAGAACGATCATGTGGGTTAATGTAATTTTCGCAAAACCACACGCAACACATCATCACTTGGGCCCCATAATTCCTATAATTTGACACCAGGTTTCCAGTGCTCTAACTTAGGGATCAAAACACTGCAACTCTTCAATCCTGGAAGCGACATGATTGTTTTCTCCCTTGATGTAACAGGCAATTAAATTTGGCGTAAGTTTGGCGTGCATTGTACTGAGGTCGGTGCAATCAACCAAAAGTCACCATGTGCACTAACGATTTAAGCACTGGCTTTTTGTACCAGATTTTCTGTGATTGTACCAGCAGAATGGAATCACTGCGCCTGAACTGAGAGGTAAAAGCCTTTGATGCCATGTGGCTGAATAGCTCTCAATTGACAGCTAAGAGTTTGAGCATTCAGAAGCAAACAGCAACCTGCATAAAACATAGACTGATGACATTAGCTTCCTTTTGTCAAGATGATCTTAGATAATGAATAGAATTATATTATATTGTTAGTTAATTATCATGTTGCTATTTTAAATACAAAAGATTTATTATGGTGTATTTAGCAGTGGCACATGGTCAGCAAACTCTATGCACTGGCCACAAAGCCAGTTGAGAGAAAATTATTATCCAACTAACATCGGAGCCGATAGACAAACACTGAATTCATCAATGGTCTTCAGTATGAATACACTTTTATTTAATAGATATTGGGATCAATTTTGCTTTTCAAATCTTTGATCAAGTTAAACTCTGGATATAATGCAACATGTTATTAGAATGAGCATTGCTTTATGTGGACATAATGACCAATTTACAAAGCCATGTTGATCCCAGCTACTGTACAGCGTTCTACATTATTCACACTCTAGTTCCGGAAAATAAGCTTTCTTTCTCAGAGGCCAAGGGTCTCTCAACTGACTGACGTAAAGATTGTTCATGACAACCTTGTGTGTTGTTACCTTTGCTGGTCCAAGTCTTGCCAGAAAACTCTTTGTTCTATGAGAGAACTCTTGGTTGAGTGGATTGAAGGAAATGTAGGGATTCAATTTTCATGGTTAGGATAGTCATCGTTTTGGTTTGGCTCTGGCTTGTTCTTGTGAGAAAGGACAGGATTGACCCCTCTTACCAGGTTCTTTGTACTGGTTTGATGCAGCATCGGTTGATTATGTGGCATAAATTGATTAAATCCATCATGTAATAATCTTTAGTAAGTCTACCACCATCAATGTCATTTCTGGTATGTGGAAGTTATGCAGATTCCGCTTCAGGTTCGTTCTGTTCTTAGGTAGAAAATGTGCACCAAATGACATATCGCATCATATTTATTATTTTTTTATAACACACTCAAATTCCTAATCATAATTCCAGCTAGGAAGACTTAATAATGCCAACAAACAACAACAATAATGATTCTATGTACTAAGTGTCTCCGTCATAATCTTCTTTTTGGTTTGGTGTATATTACTGGAGATACCAGTAAAGAAAGAGTTGGGAAGCCTTATCGAACCACAAGAAAATCTGGCACGGTAATGGGGCTACGCACTAAGAAGTTAATACTCATTGGTGGTAACCGGGTTAGACTGACTGCTATTGGTTGAGGTTAGGCATAGGGAGGGTTTAGTCACTTGATCGGTGCAACTCATTTATCTGGTAACATTATTACGCCAGTACAGTAAAAAACGGAAAATATCATGGTAAAGCTAAGGTCATTATTGCATGTGAAGCCCTCACTGTCCCACTACCCACCACTAGGTTATACAAATGAAACAAAAGTCAAGTGCTCCATTTCAAATCAGGCTCACAAAAAATACCCTCTCCTGAGATTTTTGGTTTCTAGAAAGACATACTGGCTGGGCTGTTATAAAGTTCTGTGGTATGAATGAGCGATCTATGTTCTAAACCCAACGCCTAAAACCCAAGACTGACCCAGATAATGCTGGTAAATGCACCAAGGTTTTGTTTATTGGCCATTAGACTACCCGCAGCGCCTGCATTTATTCCATACCGAATTGTAGCAGAGAATTGCACTGGAAAAGGATGACTAGTATTGCGGGAGACAGCAGAATAACAGTTGAGACATCACGTTATTATTTGGTTCATTCTCAGTTCGTTATGGGAACTGCTGACCTTTGTGCAACAGAAAATGTGCACTGAGTAATATGGAATATGTGTGAAATGCACTAAAAATCAACCTAATGCAAGCAAATACTTCATACAACCGGCATGTGTGCGGCTGGTACGGGTTGTAAAAGAACCTTGTGTGTGAAATATTTAATAAAATATCCATGTTGAACGGACCCCTTGTTTGCTGGTTTATTAGATATTGCACTAAGAATAGAACAGCATTATTATAAGACCCCAGCATGCACTAAAAATAGGGACAACATCAGGAAGTGGCGACCACAACAGGCTTGCAAACATAATGAGGCGATACATTGTATGTGTGAGGGAACAAGTATTTGGTTGGCTTTGATTGGAGGTCAGCACTTTTAACATAGCAAAAAAAGTAGCAAGTGTATGTAATATTTATGAACCCTAATTTAGCAATAAAAAAGGATGTTTATGGGAGTTTTCAACGCTTTTTATGCATCAGATAACAAAATAAAACACACTATAAGTATAAACTGCAAACTCTAGGGTCTTATGTGTCCACCATCTCTCTAACCATCTCTCACAGTGTGATATACATATGTGGTTGGAGAACTTTTGCACTGTGAGATAACTTCCTGGTGGATGACATGTCAATTCTAGCATTACAATATAACAAATGGGATCAAAGTAATAAAATGATTTACCTACATCCTGGTAAACACAGGATCTGATGGTGGGTGCACCAAAGTAAATCAAGTAAACCGGTGATTCAGGGCAATAATGTGGTTTTCTTTCCATGGAAGTAGAAGTACAAAATTGCTCATCAGGTTCAGCACTAATGGTAAACCACTTCTTCCATGGTCAGAGATGGGTGCCCTTGATGACCTTGTGCAATATTTGGATCATACCCTAAACTGTCCCTGAATACTAACGACCTGGAAGGCAAATCTAGCCTGCTCTCTAAGTTGATACGACATCTAAATTCTAAATGCCCAAATTGCAATGTTTGATGATTTCCTAAGAGCTGAGAACTGTGGAGGATGCTATTGTAAATTGCATTCTGGGAATGCTGTTGACACGCTGCAAAATAAAATCTGTTATTATATGGCTATGGTTGAACTGAATAGGTGTTACTGTGAGTCGCTTGCTACCAACCTTCATTGCAAAAATGTACCTACATTTATACCCGTCAGCTATTTACGTAAAGAAGGCTCACAGCTTTTCAATATATGGTGATTTTTTTTCAGGGACATTAAGGGTGCTAATATCATGCTCATGTCCAACGGCATCATCAAGCTGATCGATTTTGGCTGCGCTAAGAGACTGTGCCTGCATCTCAGTGTTAGTCAATCGGAGGTTCTCAAGTCTATGAAAGGTTTGTCTGTCAACTCCGTTGTGACATGATATCCTAACCTTCAGTATGAGTTGGATAGGAATATTTCTTATTTTATCGGTTGATAGTTTGGAAGCATTTGGACTGTAGTCTTCAATTGCCTATCATGCATACTCAAAAAAGAATATGAACCGGAAATCTTGTGTGGTAAAAAATAAGAATATAGACTGGAGAGTCCAGTTTGGGGCAATGTGAACCGGGCTTCTATAGCTTGATGCTGGTAGTTTTGAAGTATCTTGTATGGTTTTCTAGTATGATCTAGACACTTTTTTCAACTAATCCTTGTTAATAGATTTTTCAGAAAAACTATATGGATTGACACCAATATGCTTTTTATTAAAACAACCTAGATTTGCCCTACGTAAGATCTGTAGGATAGATTCCTATCATACTACAAATACTACAAAACTACCAGCACTAAACTGAAGTCCTGGTGCATGTCCTCTCTGTGGGCGCGTGGTAGTATGTTATTCAGTTCACAGCATTCTCACAAAATAATGTTCTGAGAAATGTGTTGTACAAGTCTTGCTGGTGAAAACGTCAAATATAAGTAGTTTTTTATTTTTTGCCTGTGTTTAGTGTACCATTGACATCATTCTTATCAAAAGAAAACATTTACTATGACTTGCTCATGTCACACAAAACCAAAGATTATTTATTTGCTGATGAAATTTCCAAGTTTTTGCTGGCCACAGTAATTTTACTCAGATACGGCTATTAACCAATCTATTAGTGCAAGGTAACCTTACATCACTGTCACATAATAAATAACTGTCTCACTTGAGTCAACAGTCTTGTGCCTAAAATAACAGTCTTACCACTTTTTGCTTTTTTGAGGAAGTTGGCATTTGTCATGAGTTCTGTTGGTTTTTCCCTGTTCACTTCCCAGAACGCATGGGTGATTTTCAGTAAACAGAAAATAAAGTTATCAAATAGTTTGATAATCTTTTGTTTTTTTTGAAAATGATCCAAAACAAAGACTTTTGATTGGTTCCTCATAAAACTGCCAGAAAGTCTAAAATTTTAGTATCAGACTTACCAGCTATGTTGGGAAATTGAAATTATGTGGTTATCTTCGGGGATATTGTTGTGCTAGGCAGTTCTTTTCAATGTTAGGGAAACTATCCTGTTATTGCATTTGATGCCAACTGAAAATTTTGCAAGTGATTTTTGTTGGAATACTTTGTAGTTTTGACCGATCGATGTCTCATTATGTAAGAAAGATTTGCCAACATAAGCTTGTAAACTGGCTTACCACCTTGTCAAATAGAGGGCAGAGAAATAGGTTTGGTTGTGAATCAAAAGTTGTTTAGAAGAAACGATTTTTGTTTTTTGAGCAACTAATTAATCTGCCCTCATTTCATTGACAGTCAGTCCATGGATGGAAGATGAATTACCATGTTATTAATAACAGTGAGAGCTTGTTTCCGAGTGAAATTTAAACTCTGATTACCTGTGCAACACCAGGAAACTATTGAAAAATGTAATGTTTTTTATGACTTTTGGAACTGTAACTCTAAAAAATTAATTATCAAAAAAATTGAACAACCCCTGTTATCTTTTTTTTTGCAGAACAGTTCGGAAATTTCGATTAATCATATATCTCACTTGGCCAATCCCAATCATAGGCTACATACATGTACTAGGCCTACATTATGTACGCCAGACATGCAATATACCTGTTCACTTGGCATACTATGCGAAAGCACTTCACGTGCAAACATGAGCAGTCTCCCATATTGTCACCTACCTTTTATCTAATTTTTGTCATTATCACCTACAAAATGCGTAAATTGATACGACGTTATTATTTGGCCAGTATAGTAAGGTCTATCATTTGAAATATTCCGTTTTACGCAGGTACCCCATATTGGATGGCACCAGAAGTGATCAAAGAAACGGGTCATGGATACAAGTCGGACATCTGGAGTATAGGCTGTACTGTGTTTGAAATGGCAACAACAAAACCCCCATGGTATGAAAACTATTGCTTCGCATTGTTGCACTGAACACTGTTGTTCATGCTATATTTTTTTTCCCAGGGTTATTCTTTTTAATTTTTTCTTATTTTTGCTCATTTATGGT
>ERZ1740062.935-NODE-935-length-13028-cov-7.526478_pt1 | contig 13028 bp, 14 predicted proteins | sample MGYA00581741_ERZ1740062 | MGnify/ENA primary metagenome ERZ1740062 (study PRJEB43018, sample SAMN04849747) | marine metagenome | isolation source: floating plastic debris | place: Pacific Ocean | collected 2008-09-01 | study: EMG produced TPA metagenomics assembly...
ACCTCGGCGCACGATCCGCTGAACGGCTACCTGCCCGCCGACTGGACCCTGGAACAGTGGGAGCGCGAGAAGACCGCCCATCCGGAAAAGGTCATCGCCGCCGCCAAGGCCTCCATGGCGGTGCACGTGCGCGCCATGCTGGACTTCCACGCCCAGGGCATCCCGACCTTCGACTACGGCAACAACATCCGCCAGGTGGCCCAGGACGAAGGCGTCGCCAATGCCTTCGACTTCCCCGGCTTCGTGCCGGCCTACATCCGCCCGCTGTTCTGCCGCGGCGTCGGCCCGTTCCGCTGGGCCGCCCTGTCCGGCGATCCGGAGGACATCTACAAGACCGACGCCAAGGTGAAGGAACTGATCCCCGACGATTCGCACCTGCACAACTGGCTCGACATGGCGCGCGAGCGCATTCACTTCCAGGGCCTGCCGGCGCGCATCTGCTGGGTCGGCCTCGGCCAGCGCGACAAGCTGGGCCTCGCCTTCAACGAGATGGTCGCCAAGGGCGAGTTGAAGGCGCCGGTGGTAATCGGCCGTGACCACCTGGACTCCGGCTCGGTCGCCAGCCCCAACCGCGAGACCGAAAGCATGAGGGACGGCTCCGACGCGGTCTCCGACTGGCCGCTGCTGAACGCCCTGCTGAACACCGCCAGCGGCGCCACCTGGGTCTCGCTGCACCACGGCGGCGGCGTCGGCATGGGCTACTCCCAGCACGCGGGCATGGTGATCTGCTGCGACGGCAGCGAGGCCGCGGCCCAGCGCATCGCCCGGGTGCTGTGGAACGACCCGGCGACCGGCGTCATGCGCCACGCCGATGCGGGCTACGACATCGCCATCGATTGTGCCCGGGAACAGGGCCTCAACCTGCCGATGCTGGATTAACCATACACCCCCAATGAAACGCCCACCGCCGGTTTGCTGCATCGCAAAGTCACAGTTTTAGCACCCCCGGCGGGCGGGAACTTTTCCATGTTGTCGCCGTTATGGGCACAGATCCGGCCCGAGTGTCCCTACCGGGCGGATTGCTTGAATTGCGTGAGGTGAAATCGATGTTGCGTACCTATGCCGCTCTTGCCGCCGTGGGCCTGCTGGCCCTGGTGCTTCTTGCCGGCCTCAACGGCGGTGGCAATGCCATTGCCGGCCTGTGGTCGGGCAACAACCACGTCAATGTGCTGGTCAACAGCAATACCGGCCAGCCGGTGACCCTGGAAGCGGTCAAGAAGGATATCGACTGGCATCACGACACCGCACGCAAACTGCGCGCGCTCGACTAGCCCCCAAGACCTGGAGCCAACGCGCAGGCCCCGGCGACGCTGCCCTCTCCCCTTCCCCAGGGCACCCCGCCGAAAACCAAAGCTGAAGTCCCGAAGACGCCCTCTCGACCCCGCTCCCCCGGCGGCCCGTCGAGGGGGCGTTTTCTCTTGCCGGCTGGGATTCGCTTTGATGGGTCAGGAGCCCAGGTCACAGACCAGGTCACAGAAATGACTCAGCCAACGAGTCGGCACCCCCCTATTTTGCCCGGGTGCTGTCCGCCCGAATCGCCGACCTAGATCGCTGGCGCCGGCAGCACGCCGGAATTTGCACGCGATCGGGGGAAAGCGGCTTGCGGGGAAGCAAAGCGATAACGGCCTGCGCGGCGTCCGTGCTGGCCATGGTGTTCTCGGTGCAACAGGGCGACCACGGCCCGCTCGTGGTCTACAAGCTGCAGGTCCCCCAGGCGGCGGCGCCAGACCTGTCCGGCACGCCGCAACCGCTGCGTCCCCCGACCGTCATCATCGGAGACCCCATCATCGAAGACCCGGTCGCGCCAGCGCCGCGGGCAGCGCGGGTCGGCCCGCTGGAGCCAACGGTTCTCGGCACCGTGGTGATGCCGGCCAAACGGCTGACGCCGGCGCCCCTTCCCACGGCGGCCCCCCTTCCCACGGAGGCCGGCGAAACCGTCGCCGGCGTTCCCGACAGCGCGCGTGTCTATCGCATTGTCGAAGACTTCGAGGGCCCTCCCCCGTTGATCAACGAAAAAACCGGCGCCGCCCTGACCCTGCAGGACATCAACGAAGCCGTCGTCTGGCGCCGCGACACCGCCCGCAAGCTGCGCCAGGATCCCTTCGTGCCGCGGTTCTAGGTCCTGCACGGACGCGATCATTCGCTCACCGCCTTTTCGCCTCGCTATCGGCTGCATCGAAAGCCCGCTAGACTTGCTTCCATGGCAGGTCTGCGCGCAGCCCTCTCACGCTCCTTCACGGCGCTCTCGGCCGGCGCAGCCTTGTGGCTGGCGGCGCCCCTGCCGGGCATCGCGGCGGACCCCGTGCGGTTGGAACTGGTGTTGGCGGTGGACTGCTCCTCCAGCGTCAATCAGCAGGAGTTCATCCTGCAGATGGAAGGGATCGCCGCGGCCTTCGAGGATCCGGCCGTGCTGGCGGCCCTGGAGCAGGCCGGGTCGCAAGGGATCGCCGTCAGCCTGCTGCAGTGGTCGAGCGCCAGCGCCCAGACCCAGGCCATCGCCTGGACCCACGTCGTCGGACCCGGCGGCGCCCTCGCTTTCGCCGACAAGGTGCGCCGCGTCGGGCGGCGGGTCCCGGGCGGCGCGACCGCCCTGGGCAATGCCATCGACGCCGCGGTGCTGTGGACCCAATCCAATGCCTTCCAGGGCGAGCGCGTGGTGGTGGACGTATCGGGCGACGGCCGCTCCAACGAGGGCGGCTCGCCGGCCTTCGCCCGCGCCGCCGCCAACCGCGCCGGCGTCACCATCAACGGCCTGGCGATCCTCAACGAGGAGCCGCGTCTCGCGCGCTACTACCTGGCCGGCGTGGTGGGCGGCCCGGGCGCCTTCCTGCTGACCGCCGACGACTTCGACGATTTCGCCGTCGCCATGCGGCGCAAGCTGTATTTCGAAATCGTCGGGCCGCCGATCGCCGAAGCGCCGCCGGCAACGGCGCCCGGGACACAGGCGACGCTCGCCAACGGCGGCTGACCGCGCCGCCCGTCCGGCTCAGGCCCCCTCGGCGCCGATCTCTTCCATGATGAACTCGCGGAACACCCGGACCTTCTCGCGGTCCAGGGCCCCCGGCAGATAGACCAGGTGATAGCCGAGCTCGGTGAGCATCGTGATGTCGAAGGGGGCGACCAGCCTGCCCTCCGCCAGATCGCGGGCCAGCATGCTGGGCTTGCCCAGCGCGACGCCGCCGCCGTCGATGGCGGTCTGCGTCAGCACGGTCCAGTCGTCCATGATCGGCCCGCGGCGCGGGTTCACGCCGCTCGCCCCGGCCACCGCCAGCCACTGGGTCCAGCCGTCGTAGTCGTCCTCGTGCAGCAGCGTGTGATGGCACAGGTCCTCCGGCTGCTTCAGGGGATGCGGCCCCTTCAGCAGCGCCGGGCTGCACATCGGCGTGTAGTCGACCCGCAGCATGAATTCGGTTTCCACACCATCCCAGGCGCCGGCGCCGAAACGCACCGCGATGTCGACGTCGTCGTGCCGCAGGTCGCTGCACTGGATGGAGTGGTGCACCCGCAGGTCGATCTCCGGGTGCTTTTGCCAGAACTTGGGCAGGCGGTAGACCAGCCACTTGGCCCCGAAAGCCGGCGTCACCGAGACCGTCAGGGTCCGGCACTCGCCGGAATCGCGCAGGTCGTCGGCGGCATCGGCGATGCGCAGGAACGCCTCGTTGACCACCGGGAACAGCACCCGCCCCTCCTCGGTCAACGCCAGCTTGCGGGTCATCCGCTTGAACAGGGAATAGCCGAGATGCGCCTCCAGGGCCTTCACCTGGTGGCTGACGGCGGCCTGGGTGACATGCAGTTCCTCCGCCGCCTTTGTAAAGCTGAGGTGGCGCGCGCCGGCCTCGAAAGCGCGTAAGGCGTTCAAAGGCGGGAGTTTTTTCTGCATCGGTTATGACCTAATTCTGCTAATCCATAGGATGAGAAACCGTCGTTTGTCGCCATCCTGGAAATCAATAAATTACAGACAACACCGGCGCTTTCAAGAGGTGCCGCCCTGAAACCCTCGGAAAGAAGATGAGTAGGATTATGTCATATATCCTCTACAGCTCAATCGCCCGTGCCGGTGGCATCGACCTTCTGCTGAGCATGGAATCCTACAGCCACCAGCCCAATCACCCGTACCGGCGGCGCAAAACCGGGCCCGGCCGGCTGGCGCGCCTGCGTCGGCACGGCGGCCAGGCCCTCATCGCCTTCGGCGGCGCCATGATCCGCTGGGGCAAACGCTGGGCGCCGCCGGCCGCCGCGACACCGGCCAACGGCGCGCTGACCCTGGTGGCCGAATAACCGCGGCGGCACGACCGCCGGCCAAGCCCCCACACTCCCGATCGATGAGGTGACCCCCATGTCCACCCTGTACACAGAACCGCTCCGCGAGAGCGCCACGACTGCCGCACTGGCCCCCGCCCTGCTGCGGCCCTTCCGGACCCTGGCCCAATCCCTGACCCGGACAGTGGCAGCCTGGCAGGCGCGCAACGAGCGGCGCAAACAGCTGCGAGCCCTGCCGGACTACCTGCTGCGCGACGTCGGCCTCACCCGCGAAGATGTCGGCCACAGCCTTGAGGATGCGCTCAAGGAAACCCGCACGCCGTTCTGGCGGCCATAGACCGACCTGGGACGCAAGGCGCGCCCCCAAGAAACAGCCCTGCGTCCTAAAGGGCCGGCTTACTCCCTGAGCCGGCCCTTTTTTTCAGGCGAGCCAGTCGGTGAGGAATTTGCGCAGCCAGGCGGCCATCTCGGCATCGTGACGGTCGCAGCCGGCCAGCTGCTGGTCGCCCGGCTGGGCGCCGGGTTCGTCCAGCATGTAGGCCGCCTCGACGATCCAGCGTTGCATGACGTCCCGCCCGACTTCCGGGTGGAACTGGATGCCGTAGGCTTTGTCGCCGTAGCGGAAGGCCTGGTTCGGGAACACCGGGCCGGAAGCCAGCAGCTCGGCGCAGGCCGGCACCTCGAAACCTTCGTTGTGCCAGTGGTAGACGTGCATGGAGTCACCGAGGAAGCCGTTGGCCGCCGGCGTCGGGTCGATCTTCACATAGCCGATCTCGTGCAGGCCTTCGTCGTGACGGCTGACCCGTCCGCCCAGCGCGCTGGCGAGAAGCTGGCTGCCCAGGCAGATGCCCAGGTAGGGCCGCCCGCTGTCGGCCCAGCGCGCGATCCACTCGATCTCGTCGCGGATGTAGGGCTGGGTCGCGGCGTCGTTGACGCTCTCGGCGCCGCCGTAGACCACCACCGCCGCATAGTCGCTGTCGGACGGCGGCAGGCTGTCGCCCCGGCCCGGCGAACACCATTCCAGCCGGTAGCCCATTTCCTGCAACTGCGCCGAGGCGCGGTCGTCGCGCCGGCCAATCGGGTGGTCGATGAGAAGGATCGTAGGCTTCATAACAACTCCGCAGCGCAACAGGCTGTGTTCTGTTTCCTCAATCTAGGCATTTCGCGCGGCGAGAAAAGCCGCCATGTGAAAACGCGCCTGGGCGGGCGGATAGTGATAGGCCCGGCCGACCGGGCAGGCCCGCCGCGCCCGGCAGCCAAGTTCCAGGCAATCGGCCCCGTCCGGCGCCGCGACATGGCCGGCACAGGCGGCCACGTCATAGCCGGCCGGCGTGAAGGCCGTCACCGGGCACGTCGAAAGGCAGGGCTTGTCGCGGCAGCTCGCGCAGGGATCGGACGGCGGCCCGGCCGCCGGCAGGTCCAGAGCCTCGGCCAGGGCAATGGCGCCGCGGTAGGCGTGCCACAGGCCGTAGTCCGGATGGATCAGCATGCCGAGCGGCGATTGGGCCAGCGGCGCGCCGCGGCGGGCCCAGCGCTGGAACGGCAGGTAGGGCGGCCCGCCAAAGGGAAACAGCGCCCGCCCGCCGAACCGGCCGGCCAAGGCGCCGAGCACCCTGGCGCTCCAGCGGTCGAGGGGATGCCCCTCGCTGTCAGCGGCTTCCGGCGCCGCCGTAAAGGCCGGCCACAGGCCGCCGCCGGCATTGCCGGCCAGGATCAGCGTCGCGCAGGCCCGGCCATCGCTCAGCGCCGGCACGCCGTCGGCCTCGATGGGATGAAACGCGCCCAACAGGACCAGGCCCTGGCCGTCCAGCGCCGCGGCGATCTCCGTCAGCGCATCGCGGCTCAAGCCTCGACCCCGTCTTCTTCCCGGTCTTCTTCCGGGCCTTCTTCGTCATTCTCGTCGCGATCCGCGTTGGCGTCCCAGCAGGTCTCTTCGCTGGTCGGCCAGTCGACGATATGGTCTTCCAGATCCTCGTCGGCCACGCCGGCCTCCGACACCGCCAGGCCGCGTACCGAGATGCCGGCGCGGTGCACACTGTCAGGGTCGCCGGAGACCAGCGGATGCCACCAGGCAAGGTCGCGTCCCTCGGCGAGCCGCCGGTAGGCGCAGCTCGGCGGCATGAAGTTCAACTCGCCGATGTTCTCCGGCGACAGCTGCACGCAGTCGGGCACGAAGACCGTGCGCTGCGCATAGTTGGTGCAGCGGCAGGTGCCGTGGTCGAGCAGGTGGCAGGCCACGTTGGTATGGGCCATCTCCCCGTCGTCGGGGTCTTCCAGCTTGATCAGGCAGCAGCGGCCACAGCCGTCGCAGAGCGACTCCCATTCGGTGGGGGTCATCTCGGCCAGGGACTTGGTCTGCCAGAAGGGGCGCGGCTTGGTCATGGCGGCGAGACTAGCCGCCCGCGGGCCTCAATCCAAGCGCTTCGCAGCCGGTGGGCCGGGCCGCCCATGGCCGCCACCTGCCGACACCAAAAACAGGGAGATCCGAGGAAATCATCGGCTCACCGCCGACCCGTGCGGATTTCTAAAGCACCGTTGCGGACAAAGAGCCTCCCGCGGAAGAAATCGGCATTGTCCGCTCTGGTGTTGCTCCAGACAATTTGACCACCCGACAAATCGTCGCCGATGTGCCACCAACGGCCTTCTTTGTGCCGGTCTTTCAGATCCGCTTTTAGCGCCCCAGGTGACAGCCTTAGTTACCCTGTCCTTCGATGTCGCCTTACGGGGGCGGCGCCATCACGAAGAGAAATTTCCCTGGGCCCAGCGCGGCCAGGGCCAGACGCGGAGGTCAGCTATCGGTTTTCTGACCCAAAATCGGCCAAAGTTGATGACACACCGAAACGTTGACTCACTCCTGCTTGGCAAGGTTTCTTGGGCCATTGGCAGGCTTCGCGCGGATGCCAATGAGCGAATCCCCGCCCTCGCGCAAACACCACCCTAGATAAACTTGCCCGGGTTCATAAGGCCTTCCGGATCGAGCGCCGCCTTGATCCGCCGGTTCAGTTTTTCCTCCACAAGCGAGCGATAGCCTTTGACTTCCTCGACTTTGAGCAGGCCGATGCCATGTTCGGCGGATATCGAACCGTCGAGTTCTTTGACAATGGGATAGACGATTCCGTTCACCACATCCCAATGCTTCAAGAAAGCCTGAGCATCCGCGCCGTCCGGCTGGGTGAGGTTGTAATGAATATTGCCGTCGCCGACGTGGCCAAAGGCGCAGACATGGATGCCTTCCATGTAGTCCCTGACGGCGGCGCTTGCGCGCCCGATGAATTCAGGTACCCGGCTGACAGGCACCGAGACATCGTGCTTGATCGACCCGCCGGCCTTCTTCTGTGCCTCCGGAATGCTTTCCCGCAGGTGCCAGAGGCGTTTTTCCTGATCAACCGACTCGGCGATGACGGCGTCCGTGACGAGACCGCGCTCAAACGCTTCTTCGAGCATGGCATCGAACACATCACGCAGGTCCGATCCTTCCCGTGAGGACGATAGCTCGATCAGCGCATACCAGGGAGCGGAACTCTCCAACGGAAAGACGCCCCCCGTATGCCGGCAGACGATGCTGCAAGAAAAGTCCGACAACAACTCGAACGCCGTCACCTGATCGCCGCTGCGGCGACGGGCCAGGGACAGAAGCTCCAGCGCGGACTCCACAGAGGGCAACGCACAAAAGGCGGTTCGACTCTCCGCAGGGGCGGGAAAGAGTTTCATCACCGCAGCGGTGACAAAACCAAGCGAGCCGTCACTGCCGATAAAGACGTTCTTCATCGAATAGCCGGAATTGTCTTTCCAGAGCGCCCGCATCCCGTCCCAGATTTCGCCATCCGGCAGCACCACTTCGAGACCGAGGGTGAGTTCGCGCGTGTTGCCGTATTTAAGGACACCGACACCACCCGCATTGCTGGCGATGTTGCCACCGATCGTGCAGCTTCCCTCCGCGCCCAGGGACAAGGGGAAAAGGCAGCCGGCATCGGCCGCTGCCCGCTGCACATCCGCGAGCACGACGCCGGCCTCGACCGTGATGGTGTAGTTCACGGGATCGACGTTTCTGATCCTGTTCATACGGGTCATCGACACGAGCACTTCGCCCTTCCGGGCCACCGCGCCACCGACAAGCCCGGTGTTGCCGCCCTGCGGCACCATCGGCACACCCGCGGCAGTGCAGACCTTCACCGCCGCCGCAAGCTCCTGCGTGGTGGCCGGTGCAATCACGACCTGGGCCGTCCCAGCAAAGAGACCCCGCTCCTCTACAAGATAGCCGGCAAGACGGCCGGGGTCGGTGATGATCGCACTCTCCGGCAGCACCGCGACAAGCCTGTCGACGAACCCTGGCGGCAACGCGCTTTCGTCAGGAACCTTGGAGCCTGTGGGTATCATGAGGCGCGCCGCTCCTTCTGGGGGGAGTCGCCTTGGATCTCGGGGCCGATGCAGGCGAAGAGGTTGCCGGCCTGCCAGTCCGGATGGCCGTCGGCAAAACGATCGCACCAGTCGACAAGCTGTACCGGATCCGTGCGCAGGGGGGTCAGGGCCAACACCTCATCGGTGCGGGCGATCATGGCATCGCGCGACCATGGCGCCTCGGGGTCGCCCCGGCGGAAACTGCGTTCCACGATGATGTCGCCTTCCTTGGCCCGGATCGTCACGCGGGCCGGCCGCTCGGCCGGAAAGCGTGCGGTGAAGGACGGGTCTTCCCGAACAGTAACCGCAGCGGCGCGGGCGCGCACCGCGGTGTCGGCAAGCAAACTCGCGTTCAGACCTTTGAAGGTCGGCGCCTTGCCGCAGAGTGTCGCGGCAACGCAGAATGCGGTGGAGAACTTCGCCGCCGCAACGTCCGCCGGCTCCGTCAGCCCTGCAATAGCGAGGGCGCTGGCGGGAAGGTCGACGGCGACCGGCGCCTCACCGGCGGCAGCCTGAGGATGCGCCTCGGCCAGCGCAGCGGCACAATCCAGCGCCGAATGCATCTGCCCGCACACCGGCCAGCCTTTCACGGTGACCGCATGGAGCATGGGATCCGGACCGGGCACCAGCCAGGCCGGATCGCAGTCCTTCAGGCCCCAGGCCGCCCGCATGCCTCTTGGTCCCTCGAGAACCCGCGAGGCGCCGGGAACCCCCGACTCGGCCAAGAGCGCCGCCATGATGCCGTTACGCACCGCCGTCGCGGCGTGGAAGGCCTTGGCTTCTGCCGCGCTGTCGTCGAGAAAGGCCCAGAGTCCGGCAGCCTGGGTCCCGGCATGACCGAGCGCCCAGAGCGTCCGCTCGGCATCGAGCCCGATCATGCGGGAGACCGCCGCCGCAGCCCCGAGACTGCCGGCCGTCGCGGTCGTATGGCAGGTGCGGTAGTGGGCCGCGCCGAGATGGCTGCCAACGCGGATCACCGTCTCGATTCCGGCAATGACCGCCGCGGCGACCGTCGATGCGTCGACACGCCGCGCCTCTGCGACAGCCATGACGGCCGGCAGGACCGTAATGCCCGGGTGTGAGGTGGAGTCACGATGCGCATCATCGACCTCCCAAAGGTGGCTGATCGCAGCATTGGCGCAGGCAGCCGAGACGACAGGATGACGGCCCGGCGTCGCGACAACCGTGCAGGGTCCACTCTCCCCCGGCTGCAGCGACGCCTGTCGGTAGCGCCCCGCCAATCCCTGCCCGGTACCGGCCAGCAATGCCGAAGACCAGTCGAGCATGGTGGTCCACAGGCGTTCGCGCAGGCGCGCATCGCCGGAGTCCAGACACAAGGACGCAGCGAAGCAGGCCAAGGGTTCAAGGGCCGGCCGACTCATGCCGGCCCCTTCACGACTGGCAGGTCCGACCGCGTCTCCTGGCCCCACTCGGACCATGATCCGTCATAGACAGCGACCGGTCCGAGGCCCGCCACCTGCGCGCCCAGCGCCAGGACGGCGGCCGTGACGCCGGAGCCACAGGTGGCGACGATCGGGCTACCCGGCTCGATCCCCGCGACGCGGTAGGCATCCCGGATCGATTGCGGATCACGGTATCGGCCGCTCTCGATGAGCCGATCGAAGGGAAGGTTTCGCGCCCCCGGCATGTGGCCCGAGCGCAGGCCGGGCCGCGGCTCGTCCTGGGCTCCCTCGAAACGCGCAGCCGAGCGCGCGTCGACAACCGTCTCGGCACCGTCCAGCGCGTACCTGACGCCTTCCGCATTCCTGATCCATAGCGGATCGGGCCGCGCCACAAAATCGCCCCGCGCTGCCGGCGGCACCTCGGGTCCGGATTCCACCGGCTTTCCAGCCGCACGCCAAGCCGGCAGTCCGCCGTCCAGCACGCAGACGGCCGTATGGCACATCGCCTTGAACATCCACCACGCCCGCGGCGCGGCAAAGACCCCAGCCCCGTCGTAGACGACGATACGGCTGTCTTGCAATATGCCGAGTGCCTGCGCCGCATCCTGAAACTCTTCAGCCCGCGGAAGCATGTGCGGCAGACCGCTTGCCTGATCCTTCACCTTGCCATCGAAGTCGAAACGACGCGCCAGGGGAATATGTGCGGCGGCGAATTCCGCCTCCGGATCGCGACCGTCGGCTGGCAGATACCAGCTGGCGTCGAGCACGACCGTTGCCGGATCGTCGAGCAAAGTCGAGAGGGTATCGGCGTCTATCAGGTTCTGCATGGTGGGACTATCTCCTGTCACGCGGGCTCCTCCGTCAGCCGTCCGCGGTAGCGCGCCAGAATCGGCGGCAGCGCCAAAGACAGAAAGGCGATCAGAAGGATTGCACCCGAAATCGGGCGGGTGAAGAACGGCCAGATGGACCCCTGTCCAAAGGCCAGGGCAAGATTCAGTTGCTCCTCCGCCATCGGCCCGAGGATCAACCCCAGGATCACCGGCAACACCGGCACCCGGGCAATGTGCAGCAGGTAACCGAGAAGGCCGAAGCCGAGGAAGCAGTAGACGTCGAACATTCGATTGTTCAGCGAGTAGCACCCGACCGTGCACAGGATCAGCAGAACCGGAATCACGTACTGCCGCGGGATCGAAATCGCCTTAACGGTCAGTGGAATGAAGAAGTGATAGATCGCGGTGCAAAAGGCGAACGCCACAAAAAACGACACGAACACCGTCCAGACTATTTCGCCGTTGTCGCGGAACAGCAGCGGTCCGGGATCGATGCCATGAAGCATGAAGGCGCCAAGCATCATCAGCGTGGAAGCATCGCCCGGAATGCCGAGCGTCAACATCGGGATCAAGGCACCGCCCATGCTGGCGTTGTTTGCCGCTTCCGGTGAGATCACGCTCTCGGCGAGTTCCCCTGTGCCGAACTTCTCCGGATGCTTCGACGCCCGTTTGGCCTGGCTGTATGCAACGATGTTCGACAGCCCCGGGCCAACACCCGGCAGGATGCCGATAGCGACCCCGATAAAAGTCGAACGCAGAAGGTCGCGCTTGCGGCGCAGCACCTCGCCCAGGGTACGGGTGAAGTCCGAGAGGCGGAACTTGATCTTGAGAATTTCCGCTTCTTTTCCAATGCCATCCGTATCGGCGAGAAGCTGCGGAATGGCATAGAGCCCAATCAGGGCCGGCAACTCATAGAAACCGGACTCCAGAGCCGTAAATCCGAAGGTCAGGCGTACCTGACCCGACGCCTCGTCCAGCCCGACCAGGGCCAGCGCGATGCCGATAAACGCCGCCATGAAGGCCTTGACCGCACGCCCTTTGACGGACATCGCCGAGATGCAGGAGAAGGTGAAAATGACCAGGGCGAAGTATTCCCAGGGCCCAAAGGACAACGCGACTTTCGCCAGCAGCGGCGCGATGGTTACCAGCGCAATGCCGGAAATCGTGCCGCCGATCATCGACGAATAGACAGCAAGCCCAAGCGCCCGCGTCGCTTGCCCTTTTGCCGCCATGGGATAGCCATCGAGGCAGGTACCCGCCGACGCCGGCGTTCCGGGAATGTTGAGCAGAATTGCCCCCACAAGCCCGCCCGAGATTGCGCCGCAATAGACCCCCATCAACAGCGGTAGCGCGACCTCGATCTCCATCGCATAGGTAAGCGGCACGAGCAGTGCAATGGCCATGGTCGACGTCAGCCCGGGGATCGATCCGATGACCAGGCCGCCGGCAACACCGGCTAATACAGCAAACAGAGTCCAGGGCTCAAAAACGTGGGCGGCGCCCACCAGAATCTGGTCGTACATGATTGTGGATCCGTCAGGGCAAAAAGGCTTCGAGATAGACGACGAGCAGTACGTAGATCAGGCCCAGCGTACCGGCCGTCGTCAGCGCTGCGACCACCGCCGCCTTCATGCTGCGCTTCGGTGCGAGCACCAGGATCGTGCAGAAACAGAACATGGCGGTAGAGGCCAGGAAACCCACGAAGGCGATCGCCGCGAGGTAGACCACGAAAAGACCCAGCAGGATCATGCGACGGCGCGCGAAGGCACGATGCCAAATGACCGAAATGCCGGAGACCTCGCCCGACTCCTTCGAGACGAGAGTCCGCAGCGTCTCCAGCCCTCCGACAGCAAGTCCTGCCCCGACGACCAGCCAAGGGTACAGCTTGGCGGATACGACCGCGGCGTTCATATCGGACAACTTGAAGAGCTGCGTCGCTGCAATCAGCAGGGCGGCAATGTAGAGGAAAGAGAAAATGAGATCAGACGTTCGCATGGCGAAAAGCTTTCCTGCGCCGCGGATCGGGATCGGCGTTCACCCGTCCGCAAAACCGCCGGCGGGGGGGGGGGGGGGGCCCCCCCCCCCCCCCCCCGGGGGGGGGGGGAAAAACCGAAGGGGGGGGGAGGAGAAGGAGAAA
>ERZ1740062.936-NODE-936-length-13024-cov-3.793970_pt1 | contig 13024 bp, 14 predicted proteins | sample MGYA00581741_ERZ1740062 | MGnify/ENA primary metagenome ERZ1740062 (study PRJEB43018, sample SAMN04849747) | marine metagenome | isolation source: floating plastic debris | place: Pacific Ocean | collected 2008-09-01 | study: EMG produced TPA metagenomics assembly...
AAGGCGTTCTCTTGACCATGATCGATAAGCGCAATAATCTGTCCCTGCAGGTGGCACAGGATGTCCGCGATTTTCTCGGGGACAAGGTTTATCGGACTGTTATTCCCCGCAATGTGCGGATTTCGGAAGCCCCCAGCCACGGCAAGCCCGTATTGATTTATGACCATCGCTGCGCCGGGAGTCAGGCCTATATCCGCCTTGCCAGTGAAGTGATCCGGCGGGAACGCCATCTGAACGCCGCCTGACGGCTGGAATGTGAAATAAGTGATGTCTGACGATAGCTCAAAAAAGAAATTGGGGCGGGGGTTGTCCGCCCTCCTTGGTGACGACGCGGCCACGGATTACGCCGATCTGGATAAAGTCCGCTCGGCCAAGGAAGTTCCGGTGGAACAGCTGCGCGCCAACCAGTATCAGCCGCGCCTCGACTGGGATATGGACGCGCTGGAAAGCCTTTCCGCCTCCATTGCTGAAAAGGGTGTTCTTCAACCTATTCTGGTGCGCCGCAATCCGGGCAGTTATAGCGAGTATGAGATCGTCGCAGGAGAACGGCGCTGGCGGGCGGCGCAAAAGGCTCAGCTTCACACGGTGCCGGTCATTATTAAGGAGCTGACCGACGCTGAATCCATGGAAATTGCGCTGATTGAGAATATCCAGCGTGAAGACCTCTCCCCGATCGAGGAGGCGGAAGCCTACAAGCGACTAATGGGTGAGTTTGATCATACCCAGGAAAGCCTGTCGCAGCATGTCGGCAAGAGCCGGACCCATGTCGCCAATATGATGCGGCTCTTAACCCTGCCCGCCACGGTTCAGACGATGGTGCGGGAGGGGAGCTTGTCCGCCGGTGCCGCGCGCGCGTTGATCAATCATGAGAATGCGCAGAAGCTTGCGAAAAAGATCGTCGCAGAAGGATTGAGCGTACGAGCCGCAGAAAAGCTGGTGAAAAAGGGTGATGGGGAGCCGGGCGATGAGGCGAAGAGCCCCCGCGCACCCAAGGCATCGAAAGTCGAGAAGAGCCCCGATGTCCGGGAGCTTGAAGACGATCTCACTAATGCGATCGGTATGGAGGTGGTGATTGATCACTTCGCCGATGGACGGGGCACGGTGACCATAAATTACGGAAATCTTGACCAGCTGGATGATGCCTGCCGGCGTTTGACCCGCGAACCGCTCCCCACGCTCAATGATAGCAAGGAAGAAGACCCCATCGAAGAAGGGGATGATCTCCGCGATGAGTTCGAGGCCTTTAAGAAAGATGCCGAAGCCGATGCAGACGCGGCGGCGGAGCCTGCGCCCGAGGAAACGGACGAAGAGCCCGACAGCGAGCGCGAATATGATTACGACGACGAAATCAAGGACGCCCTTGGTGACGCATTGAAAGAATAATTCAATTTAAAATTGTTCTGAATAGTACGTATCTCACATTAAACTTGATATGAGCCTAGACAATCTCAGCGATGATAAAGGCGGGGCGCAAGTTATGCTGTGTCAGCGCGCCGGTCGCTGGGAAACGGGACCAATGGTGCCACCTTTTGGACAAGGGGTGATGTTTCAGCTCAACGTCGACGATATTTCTTCCCTTCAGGACGCGCTCGCGCGTGCAGATTGGCCAATTCATAGCCCGCTTCGCGATGTATGGCGTAACGTTGGCGATAGAGAATCCGGGCAGCGGGAGATTTTCGTTCTCGACCCTGACGGTTATCTTCTGATGATCAACCAGGCCCTTGGTGAAAGACCGCTAGCAAAACCGTAATATTTTCAAATGCTTGCCGTATTAAAATACTCAATGCGGCAGGGGGCTGAATGTGTCTACGAGATTATCGATTATGTCCCGCACCTTTGGTGAGAGGTTTCGTTTGTCGGAATAGACAGCGATGATATCGGAGGCCTCTTCCTCATAATCGGGGAGGAGGGTGATGAGGCGGCCCGCCGCGATGTCCGGCTCCACCAGGTAAGAGGAAAGCTGTGCGATGCCAAGCCCGGCGAGGGTTGCATGATAGACGGCATCGGCGCTGTTGGCGTCGAAATTGCCGGTTGCGGCAAAGGTCCAGGTTTCATCCCCACGCTTAAAGTGCCAGTCATTCCAATGTGTTACCGTTGAAATTCTAAGGCAGTTGTGGTTTTTAAGATCCGTGGGTGTCTTCGGCGTGCCGTGAGTCGCGATATAGGACGGCGCCGCGCAGAGGAGACGCTTGCTGCTCGCCAGTTTGCAGGCGACGAGCGATGTATCGGTGATTTGTTCCGGGAATCGGATCGCGAGATCAAAGTCGGAATCAGAGAGATCGATATGGCGGTCGGTCAGCTCCAGCTCGACCTTCAACGCGGGATAATTGGCGGTAAAGGCGGGCATTAGCGGCATCAGGCAGGATTTGCCAAAGGCGACCGTGGCGGCAATCCGCAGATTTCCCTGCGGCCGGCCACTGAATGACTGCGCCAGTTCCTCCGCGCGGTGTACTTCGGCGGAAATCTGCGCACAGCGCTCATAAAAGCTGCGCCCCTCCAGTGTGGTGGAGACTTGCCGCGTTGACCGATTGAGCAATCGCACACCAAGCCGGTCTTCCAGCTGGCTGATCTGCTTGCTGACGGCGGAGGGCGTGAGACCAAGGCTGCGCGCGGTAGCTGAGAAGCTGCCGTGATCCACCACATTGGCGAAAAGGATCATCTGACTGGCGATATCCATGGGCTCGTGTCCCTATTTATTACTATCAGGCAAAGCTGCTATGACCAGATTTACTCTTCTCAAATGATGCAACGCAACATATTTATTGCAGTGCAGCATATATATGACTGCAGAATATGTCTTTCGCAAGAGTAAAAGAGGAAATTTCGATGAATGATTTGTTTCAAGACAAAACGGATGGAAATATCACACTTGCGGACATCGACAGCGGCATTCGGGAGGCGCGACGGCTTAGAAGTGAAGAAATTCACCGGCTGTCAAGGGTTGCCAACGTGTGGGTCCGCAAGGAATTTAACGAGCTTGCCCGGGCTGGCAAGCGGGGCGGGGGCTGGCTGATCCATAAAATAGAAGCCATGACCGTCCGGCATCAGCACACACGGGTGCATTATGACTAATCCCGTAAAAACGGGGCTTTTACAGCCCCGGCCCGGCTTTCTTACGCCGATTTACCGGGAATTGCGCCCGTTGGAGCATTATCTCCTGCGGGATCATCTGCTCCGGCTTAGCCCGGAAAGCCGGGTGTTTCGTTTCGGCAGCCCCGTTTCCGAGCGGTTGATCAATAGCTATTGCCGAAATGAGGGTCGACCAATGCCGATCATCTGCGGTGCTTTTATCGGGGATACGCTCCGTGGGGTGGTTGAACTCCGTTTTGACCGGTCTCTGCCGCGCTATTTTGCCGAACTTGGCATCAGTGTCGAGGATGACTGGCAGGATATCGGCATTGGCTCCCGGTTGATGGAACTGGCGCTGCGCTGCGCTCGGGATAACGGGATCGCCCGGCTTGAGGTGAATTTTCTGCCTCATAATGTGGCGATGCGCCGTCTTGCCTGGAAGTTTGGCGCAGGCTTCTCCCACCAGACAGGTCTGACCAAGGGTATTTTCACCCTGAAGGACCCGAACTTTGCGGCTGTCGCCGGGTCCAAGCGGCCGCAATAGCTCTTGTCTGGTGCCCCCGTCCGCCACTCAACCTGTCAGCCCTTAATAAAGGGTCGACTGCTGGCGGGCGGGGAGCTCTGCATCGTAGGTTGCCGCATCGAAGCCGGGTTTGGCGGCCTTCGTCATCTGGCCCGCCGTCGGCACGTCGCTTTTGGCGATCTGTGCGGCCGGATCCCAGAGTTTCGAGCGTTTCAGAGCCCGCGCGCATTGGAAATAGACCGCGTCGATCTCGATCAGCAGAACCGAGCGTGGTGTCGTGGCGCCAACCGTAAAGCTTTGAATTAATTGAGGTTCCGTTGTTATGACGGCGCGGCCGTTGATGCGCAGGCATTCCTCTATCCCCGGGATAAGGAAAAGCAGCGCGATGCGCGGATCCTGAACAATATTACGCAAGGTATCGATGCGGTTATTGCCGCGCCGGTCCGGAATGGCGATATGCCGGTCATCGAGAAGGCGAAAAAGCTGTCCCGGCGCGTCGCCGCGCGGCGAACAATCAAGCCCGCCGTCTCCGACACTCGCCAGCGCAAGAAATGGCGCCTTTTCGATCCATTGGCGGTACTCGGGGGTCAGCGCCGATGTCTCCTTTGCGAGCGAATTGGGGTAAACAGGGACATAAAGCGCCTCCAGCGCGTCAATCGACGTAATTTCATGTGAATCTGGCATCTGTATCGACCTTAATATCAAAAAGCAGCGCAATTTCAGGGCATATCAAGGGTTTTTGCCCAGTTCTCCGCCCATTTATCGAAGCGGCCCAGTTTCTTCGCAAGTTCCGCTCCCATTTCAGTGTAGCCATAGCCGCCCTCCTCATGATTGACAAGACCAAGTTCGCGGAGGGTCTTAAGGCGCTGGTTAAGAATGGTGGGTGAAATCTCGTCACAATGGCTGCGCAACTCGCGGAAGGTCATCCGGCCGGTTCGAAGTTCCCAGATAATACGTAAAGTCCAGCGTTGGCCCAGGACGTCGAACAGAACCATAATCGGCCGACCCGTTGTCGATCCGCGCACCTGCATGCCCGGTTTCTTGTCGGTCATGAAAAAATCTCCTTGACGCTACATAATCAGTAGCATATGTCTGCTACATAAAATATAGCACAGGAGAAATCAAAATGAAACAAATTCTGATGCCGATAGAAACCCCATACCCGCCAGAAATTTCAGAAATATTAAAGACTTACCCGCAAAGAGACGGTTATATCCTGAAGCTGTTCCGCGTTTTTGCGAACAGCCGCCGTTTCCTCAAAAAAGCAGTGCCCAACCTGCTCGACCGGGACAGTCCGTTGCCCATGCGGCTGCGGGAGATTGTTATCTTGCGCGTTACCGCGAACCGCAATTGCGAATATGAATGGGGCGTGCATGTGGGCGCCTTCGCGGAACATGTGAAATTCACGCCTGAACAGATTCGCGCGACACGGACCGAGGGGCCCGACGCGTCCTGCTGGCCGGAGGAGGAGGGATTGCTCCTCCGTGTGGTCGATGAAATCTGCGAAAAAGGCGACTTGAGCGAGGAAACCCTCAAAAAATTCCAGTCTGCCTGGACCCTCGAAGAGCAGCTCGAAATCATCGCCCTCTGCGGCGTCTATCACACCGTCAGCTTCACCGCCAATATCTCCCGCATTGACGGAGAGGACTTCGCGTCGAAATTCCCGGATTAAAGCCCCAATAAACCCGGTAACTCGTTCATATTCTTGAAAATTCTCGCGCCGGTGCCGGCGAGGTCTTTGCCGTCGTGAGGGGGTGCGAAGCCATAGCAGGGGATATCGGCTCGGGCGGCCCCGGTGGCGCCAAGGACGCTATCCTCAATCACCACGGCGCGGGCGGGTTCCATCTTGAAGGCTTTGAGGGCGGCCTGAAACAGCGCCGGATCGGGTTTGGAGGTTTTGAGCGTATGGGCGGAAAATATCGCGCCCTCAAACCTTGGGAGAAGGCCGGTCTGGCCGAGGGTAATGGCCATCTTATCCTCACTCCCGTTGGAGGCGACGCAAAAGGGAAGGTTGATTGCATCGAGACGGTTCAGAATATCGTGAATCCCGTCCATCGCGGGCACGCCTTTCTTCAGTGCGGTGAATTCCTCCGCATAAACGTCCTTTATCCACCCCTCGGGCAGGGCCGCGCCGAGCCTTTTCGCCTCTTTCTCGACATTTACCATGCTCCATCCGGTGAACATGGCCGTGCATTCCTCCGCAGAGAGGGAAAGGCCATGGCGAGTGAGGTTTTCGGCAAGGACAGCGTTGGACGTGGGTTCCGTATCCACAAGAACCCCGTCACAGTCAAAAATGACAAGTTCCGGGCGCATCTTCTAACGTCTCCGATTGGCCATTGCGATGCGCATAAGCGCCCGTCGGCAGATGGCTTCGTCCGGATAACCTGTTGATTTGCATTTCATTTCCGCATCGAGCGTAATCTCGAGGCAGGTCGCGAAATGCGCGCTCGATTTTCCGCCAATCTCCGCTGCCGCCTTTTTCTGGTTGAAGAAGGGAATGCCTGCCTTGCGGATCGCATCCTCGGCGCGGGCCCCGGCATCGCGGATTGCCGCGGCCTTGTGCAGTTGTTTCAGCTGGTTCTGGATCATGCGAAGGAAGCCGATGGGGCTTTCTCCGGCAGAAAAGGCCTTGTTGAGATACTTTTCCAGCCCGTTCAAATCGCCAAGCAGGGTTGCGTCAATCACATCGAAGATACTTTGCGCGCTGGAATCGCCGATATTGGCGCGCACATCGGCGAGGGTCATCGGATCTGTCCGTCCGCGCATATAGAGCACCAGTTTCTCCAGCTCGCCCCGGGAGATCGCCCGGTCACTGCCGAGGTTTTCGCGCAAATACTCAATAACCTCCCGCGAGGGGTTGAGGTTCGCCGCGCCCAGTACCTCGTTGATAAGGCCAAGAATATCCTGCGCCTTGTCATGAAAACAGGGCGTCACGGCACCATTCGGCGCCTTGCTGATCATCTTTACCAGCGCGCTGTCTTTTCGAATGTCGCCTGCCTCGATCACCAGGACACTGTCGGTGAGGTCCAGCCCCAGCACCGGCTCGAAATAGCCTTTGGCAATGATATTCGCCACGCGCAGGCGGACAACGCGTTCCCCGCCCATCATGGAGATGGCCGTGACTTCATCCATCAGCCGCGCGGGATCACCACTCAGGTCGCTGGCTTCCATCTCGGTATAGCGAAACGGATCGTCGAGGCTCTCGACAATACTCACGCAAATCGCGCGGGAAAGCTCCCGTACGAGGCCTTCGTCGGGCCCGAACAGGAGGAAAATGCGGTATTTCGGGTCGCGGGATTTAAGAAAAGCAGGGATTTGGTTGCTTTTCAGCTCCACCGGATCACCGTCCTGCGAAGAAGACGGAAAGCTGCTGGTTGATCTGTTCGGCGGCAACCAGCGCGGCGCGTTTTTCCGCGTTATTCGCGGCGGAGAGGTTGGCGAACTCCGACTGCACCACGTTGTAGGAGGCGATATTCTGCGTCGATCCGGAGTAGATAGCCTCTTTCCCGGTGGCGTCCGTCAGGCGAAACTTGCTGTTGAGCGTCAGGTTATAACGGGTCTTGGTGTCGTCATTCTGGATGGCGAGACCTTCGGACTGCACCTCGATGACGACGGCAAGGCGATAGGCCGGCGTTTTCGGAATACCGCCCGGATTGGCAAGATCAAGTAATTCATTGCGCAGGATCTGGCCCGTCCGTCCGCCGATCGGTTCTACATAGATTTGAGCGAGCTTTTCCTGCACCCCGGCGTTACGCGTCGCGCTGCCGTAAAGCGGCTGAAACCCGCAGGCCGCCGTGAGGCCGACAATCAGGAAAACAAGGCTGACCCTAAATAACGACATTGACGATCCGGTTTGGTACAACGATGACTTTGCGAATGGCATTTTCGCCGATTGCATTCTGGACTGATTTCTGCGCGAGTGCAATTTCTTCCACTTTTGCGGCCTCTTCATCGAGTGCCACCTCTATGGTGGCGCGTAGCTTGCCTTTTACCTGCACAGCCATGGTTACCCGGTCCTCAACGATAAGGGCAGGGTCGGCCTGTGGCCAGCGCGTCTCCACCAACATGGTGTCATGGCTCAACATTTGCCAGAGTTCTTCAGCGAGGTGAGGCATCATCGGCGCGACCAGCTGGACAATAATTTCCATGCTTTCGCGCAGCGCCCATTTTGCATCGGCGCTTTCTTTGAATTTGAACTCATTAAGCGCCTTCATAAACTCATAGATGCGGGCGATGGCATTATTGAAATGCAAATCCTCAATATTCTGTGTGACCTGCGCGATGGTCTTATGTGCGGCTTTTCGAAGCTCAAGCGCCCCGCCGGCAAATTCACCGGGTGCCGTTTCGCCAGGGGCGGCGGCCATATCCATATTTTCCGAAATATAGCGATGCAGCCGCTGCTTGAAGCGCCAGGCACCGGTTGCGCCCGCGTCGGTCCATTCCATGTCCCGATCGGGCGGGCTGTCGGAGAGAACGTACCAGCGCGCGGCATCTGCCCCGAATTTCTCGATAATCGCGCCGGGGTCGACAACATTTTTCTTCGATTTCGACATTTTCTCGACGCCGCCGATGGTGACGGGCTTGCCGGTGGCGAGCTCGATCAACTCTCCGGCATCGTTATGGTCCACCTCGTCAGGCAGCAACCATTCGCCGGTCGCGGATTTATAGGTCTCATGGGTCACCATGCCCTGCGTGAACAGCCCGGCAAAGGGTTCCTTCACATCGGACCAGCCGGTTTCCATCATGCCGCGCGAATAAAACCGCGAATAGAGCAGATGCAGGATCGCATGCTCGATCCCGCCGATATACTGATCAACGGGCAGCCAGTAATCCACCTTCTCCCGTTCCACAGGCAGATCGGCACGAGGGGAGCAAAAGCGCGCGAAATACCAGGATGAATCCACGAAGGTGTCCATGGTGTCGGTCTCGCGCGTCGCATCACCGCCGCATTCGGGGCATTTCACATGCTTCCATGTCGGGTGATGATCGAGCGGGTTGCCCGGTTTATCAAATGTCACGTCATCAGGGAGTTTGACGGGAAGATTTTCCTCCGCCTCCGCAACGGTGCCGCATTTTTCACAATGGATCATCGGGATCGGACAGCCCCAATAACGCTGGCGCGACAGGCCCCAGTCCCTGAGGCGGTAATTGATCTTTTCCGTGCCTTTGCCCATTTCCTCCAGTCGTCGGATAATCTCGGATTTCGCGGCCTCGACCTCCATCCCGTCGAGAAACTCCGAATTGATGATCTTGCCGGGGCCGGTGTAGGCCTCGTCGCCAATTTCCGGGGTTTCGTCGTCCGGAGAGACAACGGGGGTGACCTCAAGGCCGTATTTCCGCGCGAAATCCAGATCGCGCTGGTCATGGGCGGGACAGCCGAAGATCGCGCCCGTGCCATAATCCATTAGGACGAAGTTGGCGACATAGATGGGCAGCGTCTTGCCGGAAATAAAGGGATGGGCGACTTCAAGGCCCGTATTCACGCCCTTTTTTTCTGCCTTTTCAATGGCTTCCTCGCTGGTGCCCATCTGATGGCATTCGGCGACGAAGGCGGCAACATCAGCGTTATCTTTCGCCAGCCGCTGGGTCAGCGGGTGATCGGCGGAAACCGCCATGAAGCTCGCGCCGAAGAGGGTATCGGGCCGCGTGGTGTAGATATTGAGCGGTTCATTTTCACCAATGATATCAAAGGCGATATGCGCGCCCTGTGACCGGCCGATCCAGTTCTGCTGCATAAGGCGCACGCGATCAGGCCAGCGGTCAAGCTTGTCGAGCGCGGTTAAAAGTTCCTCGCTGTAATCAGAGATGCGGAACATCCACTGATCCAGTTTCCGCTTCTCGACCACGGCGCCAGAGCGCCAGCCCTTGCCGTCAATCACCTGCTCATTGGCGAGCACGGTCATATCGATGGGGTCCCAGTTAACCCAGGTCTCTTTCCGGTAGACGAGGCCTTTCTTGAAGAAATCGAGGAAGAGCTTCTGTTGATGCCCGTAATAGCCGGGATGGCAGGTCGCGATTTCCTTGCTCCAATCGAGCGAGAGGCCCATACCTTTTAGCTCGTCCCGCATATGGGCGATATTGGCATAGGTCCAGTCGGCGGGATGGACGCCCTTATCACGTGCGGCGTTTTCGGCGGGCAGCCCAAAAGCGTCCCAGCCCATGGGGTGCAGGACATTGAAGCCCTGGGCTGCCTTGTAGCGCGCCACGACGTCGCCCATGGTGTAGTTGCGGACATGGCCGATATGAATGCGCCCCGAAGGGTAGGGGAACATCTCAAGTACGTAGTATTTGGGCTTGGCCGGGTCGGCCTCTACTTCGAAACTCTTATGCTCGGCCCAGCTGGCCTGCCACTTGGCTTCAACTTCTTTTGCATTATAGCGGGACATAGGCTGCTTCCCGTTCCATTCTTGTCTGTGTATCTAAAGGGTACCTGTGCCCGCCTTCCTCATTCTCTGGAAAGATTTGGGTGCGAACTCTCTATGGCCCGGTTCTTATAAGGTTATTCGCCTTCGCGCGCTACCCTGAGTTCGCGCGCCTTGGCAAGAATGGCATTTTCTAGATCCGCCGTGACTTTAGGGGCGAGCGGGACGGCAATCCATTGGTTCACGGTATCGAGGTTCTGCTTGAAGGCGGTGACGCGTACACCGTCCGCGCGCAGGCGCCGATCGAGGATGTAGACGGTCACCTTGAAGCGCTCGTTCGGTGAATCGGGGGAGGAATACCAATCGGTGATGATCACGCCGCCAAATGGATCAGCCGAGGAAAGCGGCATGAAGGAGAGCGTGTCGAGTGAAGCGCGCCAAAGATAGGCATTAACGCCGAGGCCGCCGCCGGACCCTAAGCCACCACCTTGCAATTCTTTGTCATCGTCGCCGAAAAGACCACCCTTGCCGAAGATGGTGTCGTCAGGCGCGTTGCCTGTCTGGTAAACGGTCCCTCGACTTGATGTTGGAAAGGTGGAATTTGCACTCAAATCAGATTCACAACCCGTCAGCAATAACGCCAGGCAACAGCCGACTGCTACCGCATATAATTTTTGTCGTGTCATATCTGTCAGAATCCTCATTTCCTCTGGCTACTAAACGCTCAAATTAGGGCGAAATCAAGAAAAGGTGAGTTTATGCCAGCTTTCCGCTTTTGAGAACAGGAGAAAATGGCCGTGAACCAATATATCACGGGAACCCGTCGTTTCGCCCTCCGCCCCGAAATAAATTGTCGTCATAAAAATTTCACGGGAAAGTTTGTGATGCTAGTCACAAGTGGTTCTGGATCGCTTGACGGGGTAGATTTCAATCATCATTACTTTTGCGTGACCGCTGGGGCGTATCGGTCTTTCGCTTTTATTATCAATCTATTATACAGCAGCTCTTATGCTGCCAGGAGTCAAAATGAAAAAGGCAATTTTGGGTACGACAGCGCTTGTTGCTGTTGGTGCATTCGCCGCCGCACCGGCCTCCGCAGCGGATAAAATCCAGCTTGGTGTCGGTGGTTATATGCAGTCCACATACTTCTATCAGGACGGCGACGAGCCAGCAGGCACGCCATCTCGTATTTCCGACCGGGTAACGCAAGAAGGTGAAATTCATTTCACCGGCGAAACCACACTCGATAATGGCCTGAGGTTTGGCGTCAATGTTCAGCTCGAAGCGTACGAAGCAACCGACCAGATCGACGAAACCTACATCTTTGTTGAAGGTTCCTTCGGTCGTATCCTTCTCGGGTCTGAAAACAGTGCTTCTTACCTGATGCATTACACCAGCCCGTCACCGGTTCCGATGTTCTCTGCGGATTCGAACAACGTCGCCCCGAGCGGACAGGCCAACACGACATATAACAATATGTTCTCTGATGCGGACAAGATCACATACTTCTCGCCGCGCTTTGCGGGCTTCCAGTTCGGCGCTTCCTATGTTCCTGACGGAAATGCGGAAACGGGTTCAAGCGGAAATACACAGTTCCAGGCACCAGCCTTCGAAGCCGGTCTTGATCGCGGTTACTCCGTTGCCGTCAATTATGTCAACAAGTTCGGCGGTGTCGATGTTGGCGTGTCTGCAGGTTATGAGCAGGCAGAAGTCGCCGCCGCATCGGAAGACCAGTCTGCTTACAGTCTGGGTGCCTCTGTCGGGGTTGCTGGTTTCACCGTTGGTGCCGGGTACGCAATCGATAAAGATCTCGCCGGTGTTTCCGACAGTGACAGGAAAGCCTGGTCTGCCGGCGTCAAATATGGCATGGGCCCCTGGGCGGTTGGTGTACAGTACTCCAAAACGACTGATGAGCCCGCGGCTGGCGCGGATCTGGACGCCACGACATGGATCATTGGCGGTCAGTACGCTCTTGGCCCGGGGATCACGGTGTTCGGTGGTGTTGAAATTGATGACAATGACCTGACCGCAAGTACGGCAACCCGTATGGCAGGAAAAACGAATACTTTCTTTGTAGGTACGGCGGTTAATTTCTAATTCGCCACACTTTGGAAAACTTGAAAAGGGGGCAGAATTTCTGCCCTCTTTTTTTTGATGGTAGATTCTGATAGGCGAACGCGAGTTCCGCCTGTGCTGTTGTTTTGGACCATCTGACACCCGAAACGAGGTACCTAAAAGGGTGCAGGCCCCATTTTTATGTCCAGCCTCTTAAAACCGCGAAAAACAAAGGCGTTATGTCTTCTTCCTGATGTGCCAATATAGACATGAATAGCTAACCGTCGTTCAAATGTGACTTTTTAAGCACAGTTGGGTAAATTTGGCAAAAACGCCATCGTCTTGCGCTTGACCGGATGGCCGTTAACCTTCTTTACTCCCTCTTGACTTATGGCCTTTATGGCCTTGCGTCTGTATTTTAATCTTAGTTCTCTGGCTTTCTGAGCAGAGGGGAGACAAAATGAAAAAAGCAATCTTGGGTACGACAGCGCTCGTTGCCGTTGGTGCACTCGCTGCAGCACCGGCTTCCGCGTCTGAAAAAATTGCTCTGGGTGTTGGTGGTTACATGCAATCCACCTACTTTTACCAGAGTGCCGACGCGCCTGCAGGCACTGCATCACGTATTTCTGACCGTGTAACGCAGGAAGGTGAAATCTTCTTCACCGGTTCAACGACTTTGGACAATGGTCTTAAAGTTGGCGTCAACGTTCAGCTCGAAGCTTATGAAGCAACAGACCAGGTCGACGAAACCTACATCTTCATCGAAGGTTCCTTCGGTCGCGTTCTTCTCGGTTCTGAAGACTCTGCTGCATATCTGATGCATTACACGAGCCCATCACCGGTTCCAATGTACTCTGCTGACTCAGCTAACATCTATCCTACGGGTCAAGGCAACACGACTCGTCCGAACATGTTCTCTGACTCAGACAAGATCACCTACTTCACGCCACGTTTCGCTGGCTTCCAGTTGGGTGCTTCTTATGTTCCTGATGGAGGCAGCCAGACCGGTACAGGC
>ERZ1740062.937-NODE-937-length-13017-cov-3.922929_pt1 | contig 13017 bp, 15 predicted proteins | sample MGYA00581741_ERZ1740062 | MGnify/ENA primary metagenome ERZ1740062 (study PRJEB43018, sample SAMN04849747) | marine metagenome | isolation source: floating plastic debris | place: Pacific Ocean | collected 2008-09-01 | study: EMG produced TPA metagenomics assembly...
GGGCACCATTTTTCCAAATCTGTTCTTCTGTAGAAAGTCAATAGTGCCACTTTAACTCTATAGTAATTTGCGCCCACTCTTTTGTATCATTTCTCTCATGTCCCAAAACTGAGTAAAACATAAAAGCAGGCGCATATCTTATATACGCCTGTTCTTTTGTGATTGCGATGATACTGACTGCGATTGTTATTGGCGCTGTCATCGCATCAATAAAGAAATCCAGACGGACTTCTCTCACCCGTTAACTTCCGCTACCGATACATGATGTATTTCCGGCCAGTTAGCGGCTGCCTTTGCAAGTATCCCGGCTTTATCTTTTTCATATGCCCGATACACATCAGCGTTTAGAAAGAGATAGAGCTTGCCATCAACTATATCGGCAAAACGCGGGCTGCCATCAAGCTTCTTGCCTAAAGCAACGCCATACGCGCAGTAGCCCCCGTATTGCGGCATATATTTCTCCGGATTCTCAGCGAACAGCTTCATTGCTTCTTCGGAAGCAAAGTAATAGGCGACGCCATCATTTACGTATGTATGCTTGGCCTGACCCGGAACTACGCCCAAGCCCGAGACAAGAGCAACGACATCATAGCCGCGAAAGGAGACACCATGTCCGACGCCTGTCGTCCCATTTAGCACCAATTACTCATCCACGGCGAAAGCCGTTTGTGCAACTGAGAGAATACCAATAAATGCTGCAGCAGTGATCAGAGAGTTCATGGTTTTCATTTTAAAAGTCCTTCTTAAATTATCGCCCTTCCGGGCGGGTTGAGTAATATCCGCATGCCATCCAGCTTACGGAGTGAGCCGCCAGTTGTTGGCGGTTTCGGAGGGCGATCGTCATCACTGAATGCGACAATCCCTTAACCGAAGTGAGCGACCCGGCTGGCGCAAGTAACAGCTGTTAGCTGGATCGAGTGAGTGTTAAAATTTCCAATGCTGCAGCCATACTCGGTGATGAGAAGGTGCGCTCTTCTGGCTGAACATTGCCTTTCTTTTCAAAGGCCGAGAGCGGAAAGACCTGGGTGATTGTCAGGTCGATACCCCTGCAGCCAACGGAATTTTCGCTCTGTTTCTGTGATGGGCAGATCATTGATGCTGGCAATGCGATGCTGCATCAGGCCGTCAGCATCAAACTCCCAATTCTCGTTTCCGTAGGAACGGAACCAATTGCCTTCATCGTCGTGCCACTCATAGGCAAAGCGAACTGCAATTCGATTATCGGTGAAGGCCCATAATTCCTTAATAAGTCTGTAGTCGAGTTCGCGGTCCCATTTGCGGGTAAGGAAACGCTCAATCTCGACGCGGCCCTGAATAAACTCCGACCGATTTCGCCACCTACTGTCTTCGGTGTAGGCCAACGCAACCTTAGCCGGATCTCGTGAGTTCCGGCCGTCTTCTGCGGCACGGCCCTTTTGATTTGCGGTCTCTGTGGTAGAAGGGGGAAGCGGGGGGCGGATCATTTGCTTACTTCTTTCGATGAGGTAGTTAAGAGGGCCTCCGGCCATCCGATGGGGAAGAATAATGGATGACCGGAGACTGTTTCTCCTGCAGGAAAAACAGGGGAAATAAAACCTGATTACTTAAGGTTTGATGCCTTGATCGCGGCGACGGTCGTCTCTGTATCTGCAATGTGGCTAGCGATCATGCGGAAGTTCGTAACCGCTGCTGTGAAACCATCATACCCAGGCACTTGTGCCGCTGCTGTAGCATCAGGAACGACCAATACCTCAAAACCTTGTTCCACAAGCTCCCGCATGTGGGACTCTGCGCAGAGGTTGGCGGACATGCCTGCGACAATGACCTTTTCGATCCCCTGCTTGCGGAGCTGCAGAACAAGATCATTTGATTCCGGGCCGTATACTTTGTGCGGGCTGGTAACGACTGTTTCGCCGTCGTTGATATACTTCTTATATTGATCGAGCCAGTCAGCACCGGACCCCTCCAAACCATTTGTTGAAAGCGGACCTTTGCGATCGAACATGCCGATCTTGTGCATCAGGGTTTCCAGGGCACCCTCAAATTTCCAACCGTGATCATGCGGATAGTAATAATGCGGGGAAATGAAGACCGGCATTTCCACGCTCTTGGCAGCAGCGAAAAGTTGATCAATATTCTCCACCGTACCGTTGGCTTCAACATTCTTTCCGACAACGCCCCAGGCAACGCCATCAGGACTCAAAAAGTCATTTTGCGGATCTGTAACCAGCAGCGCCGTTCTACCTTGAACAATATCAAAGCCAGGATCTGGCAGACCACTATCATCCGCGTGGACTGCATTTCCGAGAACTAAAATTGCCAGAGCTGCCGTTGTTGTGAGCGAGAAAATACGCGCACGAATTTGTTTTCCAAAAGTGAATTTCAACAAGGTTTTCATAATCATCTCCATCTGGGTGCGCACAGTGCGCCTCGTCGTAGCATTTATATTTACCGATCGGTACACTATATAAATGTACTGATCGGTAAACTATGTCAAGGGATATTTATGAAAAAACTTCCACCTTAAGCACAGAACCCTAATAAGCTTGTGTAATATAAAGGGAAAAATATTGACATCAGTTCATGAAATACTCATATAATGTGTACTGATCTGTCATTAAATAGGCACGACAATTATGAGACCGACCAAACGAGATGAGTTAGTACAGAAAGCGCTACAGGCGTTCTATCAAAACGGGTTCCATGCGACTGGTATGGACATGCTTGTGAAAGAGACAGGCATTTCAAAAACTTCGATGTATAAGCACTTTCGCACGAAGGAAGATCTGATCCTTGCGGTATTGAGGCTAAGAGATGAGCATTTCAGAAATTGGCTGTATCGTCGTATTGAAGAGTTGGCTGACACCCCAAAAGAGCAAATGGTGGCAATGTTTGATGCCCTGGAGGAATGGTTCGATGAAGATGGCTACAAAGGATGCATGTTTATCAAAGCATCATCTGAATATCAGGACTCCAGCCACCCCATTCATAAACAGTCTGCTGATCACAAGCGAATGCTGGAAAGTCATTTTACGGCAATTGCGAAAGAGGCAAAGCTTTCAAATCCTGATGCAATTGCGCGACAACTGTTGTTGCTAAAAGAAGGAGCGATTGTCACAGCCCATCTTGGGCATACAGAAAACCCGGCACAGGATGCCAAAAGAGCAGCAATAACATTGATTGAAGCCTGCTCTAACTAGGCCCCTATAAGCTCAAGTGCTGACGCGCTATCAGTCTGTCGGTGGTTTGAACCTGCCCCTGGGCACCATTTCTCGTATCGCGCCAGCAACGCAATCAATTCAGCCACCGTCTATCATAGAATACGAGATTTCAAAGCACTCCTCGCCGATCTGGATAAAGTGCCGTCTTCAAGAAAATGACCAAATGTGTAACCTATGCCGACAGAGCAAGCAATCATTAATCTTTTTGATAGGTCAAAACACCCTGTAAAGGAAAAGCCCTTCCATCCGCGTTCAATCTCAACTAAGACCGGCTACGAATTATTGGCCGCTGCGGGAAATGCTGGATAAACTCGGCCTAAATCGTTATTTTGTATCTTGCGCGGCATGGTCGGCCTTTAAATCTAGTTTTGAAGGCGTCGTCGGAGGGGAATGTGGTGAAAGCTGACGAAAGTACTGGGACCACAACGCTCAATCAAACACAGCCTACGCCCGCCTGGATAAAATTCAATGATGATGAGAAGATAGCACTTGGTGGAAGCTGGACCATTGGGGAGGCTGAACGTCTGGACAAGGAACTCGTGGTTATCCATGATGGGGACGGCAGCAGGATTATCATCAACATTTCCGAACTAGAGAGGTTGGACACGGCTGGCGCTTGGCTTATACATCGCACGCGTAAAGCCTTGGAAGCTGCTGGTGCAGAAGTGATGCTCGATGGCATGAACCCTGAATACGAGGTTCTTTTGAACGAAGTTGCGGCCAACGATCAATCTTATCCCCCGCTTCTCCATACGAACCAGTTGGCAGAATGGATCGCACGCACGGGCGAAGTGACTCTGGACACCCTGCGCCGGGCCCGTGACTTCATCGGCTTTTTTGGCCTTATCGTCCTGACCTTATTGCGTACTGTGACGCACCCGACTCGCCTTCGCCTCGTTCCAATGATCCACCACATAGAGCACGTAGGGCTGAACGCGCTTCCCATCGTCGGCCTGATATCCTTCCTCATAGGCGTCGTTATCGCCTATCAGGGCGCCAACCAGATGAAGCAGTTCGGGGCTGAAGTGTTCGTGGTCAATCTGATCGCGGTGTCGATCCTGCGCGAGATTGGTATCTTGCTGGCCGCCATTGTCATTGCCGGGCGATCGGGTAGTGCCTTCCCCGCGCACATCGGCGCGATGAAAGAGCATGAAGAAATCGACGCCAAGCGGACCCTGGGGCTTGATCCCATAGAAGTGCTGGTACTGCCGCGACTATTAGCTTTGGTATTGGCAATGCCACTATTAGCCTTCTTCGCCGACATGATGGGCTTACTTGGCGGCGGGTTGATGTCCTGGGTCGTGCTCGACATCAAGCCTGACCAATTCGTCGAGAGACTTGGTAACGCGGTCTCCTTGTGGAGCTTTTGGATAGGCATTATCAAGGCGCCCTTTTTCGCCGTAATCATTGCTTTGGTTGGCTGCTATGAAGGCTTCCAGGTTGGCGGAAGCGCAGAGAGCGTTGGTCATATGACCTCTCGTTCTGTTGTTGAAGCCATCTTTCTGGTTATCGTCGTTGATGCCGCTTTCTCTATTTTCTTCCAGCTGGTAGGGGTGTGAGGATGTCAGACGAGGCGGTCATCCGGGTAAAAAATTTGCGTACTGGGTTTGGGGATCACGTCGTCCACGACGGCCTCAATCTGGAAGTCCTCCGGGGGGAAGTACTCGGTGTCGTCGGCGGGTCCGGTGCTGGAAAGTCGGTCTTGCTTCATAGTATCATCGGACTGCAAAAACCGTGGGCGGGAAGCATTGAAGTGCTTGGTCAGCGCGTACTAGACTTGGAGCCACCTGAACGAGCCGCCCTTGAAGCACGCTGGGGAGTACTGTTCCAAGATGGCGCTCTATTCTCTTCACTGACTGTTGCACAGAATATTCAGGTCCCTTTGAAGGAGCATCTGAATCTGAACCAACGGCTGATGGACGAGATCGCAATGATCAAGATCGGGTTAGTCGGGCTACCGCCTGAGTCCGGACGGCTCTATCCTGCGGAGTTATCAGGAGGTATGCGAAAGCGCGCCGGTCTGGCACGTGCCTTGGCGCTTGATCCGGAAATACTGTTCCTGGACGAGCCGACCTCAGGCTTGGATCCGATCGGAGCCGCGCGCTTCGATGCCTTGATCAAAAGGTTGCGCAAGACCCTGGGTTTCACTGTCTTCATGGTGACCCACGATCTTGACAGCTTGAATGCTATCTGCGACCGTATCGCGGTTCTTGCGGATAAACAGGTGGTCGCCATCGGTGATATGAAACAGATGCTGAACGAACGTCACCCTTGGGTTGTGGAATATTTTCATGGACCACGGGCGCGTTCAGCCGGATTATGAAAAATAGGGCGATTGTGCGCTGGCACAAACGGGGGAACGATGGAACTCAAAGCGAAGCACATCCTCGTTGGAAGCTTTGTACTGATCAGTATGCTCTCTTTGTTCGCGTTCGTGGCTTGGTTGGCAAAGGTTGAATTCGACCAGGAAATTGCATTCTACGAGATATATTTCGAGAACTCGGTCAGTGGCCTATCACCCGCCGGGGACGTGAGGTATCGTGGCATCAATATCGGCTCGGCGGAGTATATTAATATCGATCCGGAAAACCCCGAACGTGTAAGGGTTCTCGTTAAGATAGACGCCGCCGTACCCATCCGTATAGGTGATCGTGCGAAGCTGGAGTTACAGGGAATAACCGGTGTTTCCTATATCAATATCGGAGGCGCGCAACCCGGCGCCGAAATTCTAGTCGCCAAGGGAAACGAAGAGTATCCAGTTATCCCCTCCGAGCCATCCCAGCTCGAAAAATTAACGCATGGTGCTCCGAACCTGATTGCCAGCAGCACGGCGTTGGCAGATCGGGCCGCGGAGCTCCTGAATGCGGAGAACCAGCGCCTTGCAACGGGAATACTGACGGATGTCGCCCAGATTACCGCAAGCATTGCCTCGCGCACTGGAGAGATCGAAAATATTATTGATTCCTTGCACCGTAGCAGCGCTGATGTCGTCGAGTCTGTCCGTTTAATTCGCCAGATAGCGAGCGAAACAGAACCCCTGGTTCAAGATTTGGAAGCCAGTCTTTCAGCCGCCCGTGGCACTCTGGCTAGTATGGATAGTCTGATCGGGAACGATGGCAAGGCGGCGGTTATGGAATTTAGGGATTTTCTTGCCGAATCCCGACAACTGGTCACGAAATTGACTCGCATCACAAATCGTATCGAAAACGATCCGTCCGGTTTTCTTTTCGGCGAACGAGCTTCAGAGTTCAAGGCAAAATGATCAAATCCAAACACGCCATCCCAACTATCATCGTAACCTTACTGCTCATTATAACCGGGTGCGGAACCATTTCGATTTCCGGAGATAAAGGTGTGGTAGACCTTTATAATTTGACACCCAAAAGCACGTTTTCCCAAAACCTGCCGCACGTCGACTGGAAACTCGTGGTCGCAGAACCGATTGCGACCGGCGGCCTCGACAGTAAACGTATAGTATTACGCCCGAAACCTACGGAGTTGAAATACTTTGCTGACGCAAGCTGGACAGAGCGGGCTCCGCAAATGATCCAAACACTACTGATCGAAAGCTTCACAAATAGCGGCCATATCGCTGCTGTTGGACGAGACGCGACTAACCCCCGCCCTGACTACATACTAAAAAGCGAGCTCCGGGAATTTCAGGCCGAGTATTTTCATGGCTCTGATGAACCTATAATCCGGGTTCGCTTGGACGCGATGCTGATAGATCAGGCCCAAAAAGACGTCGCGGTATCGGAAAGCTTCGAAGCAGCCGTCACGAGTACGGGCACGGATATGGACTCGATCATTGTCGCCTTCGATACGGCGTTGGGAAAAGTCCTGCGCAGGACCGTAGAATGGACATTGAGCAAGCACTAACGAAAACGGCGCATTGAGGTTGTCAGGGGAAAGTCTCGGATTGGCAGCCACATACGTTCAAATAGCGTCAGCCGACAAGCTGCCGCCGTCCTTACCAATACTCTTCATCTCCAATTCATAGCAATGCTGCTTATCCTGCAAAATATAATTCCAACGGTTATATCACTTCATCCAAAACCATTGAGGGCATGCCGATGTATTAAACTTGCTGTCGGCCGGACGTTACCCCTCTTTAGAACCTAACGTCTCCTCGCAACGGATCAAAAGGGCATCCTAGTCTCTAGAACAAGTGTACCTATCTCTCAGGTGGCTCATTCATATCATTGTACTAAGGCCAAGCGGCAAACTCTTGTGCTGCAATTTGATGTTGCTTTTCAGTTCGATATTTCCCTGGCGGCATTTTCGCGTTCTTACTGAAAAAACGATTGAAATAGGCGGTGTCCTTGAAACCCAATAGAAACGCAATTTCAGAAACCTGCCGCGAAGAATTTAGGAGTTGTTGCTCTGCTTCCTGCATCAATTTCCGATGAATTTCCATAAGCGGCGATCTTCCAGTCGCGCGCCGCACCGCTGTCGTCAGCCGATCCTTCGACACCCCAATATAGTTGGCATAGGCGGCTACCGTCCAGTGGTCCACAGCATGAAGTTCGACCAAGGATATAAAGTTCTGATATATTGATCTAGGCAGAGCCTTGGACTTACTTACATTTGGCGCTGTCACTCGCCAAATTTCGATCATTAACAATGTAAGGCTATAACGCACAACATCTTGAGCTGCGGGTGCATTCGTAAACAATTCTTTCGCGATACTCTCTGTTAGCATGTTCAGGCGTTTTTCAATATTACCATTGGGTGGCCGTTTTATTAGCGGCGACAGCAAGGCTTCTCGAACACCCGATCCGAGTATTCCACTTGGCAGAGAGACACCCAGCTGTAGTTCGGGAACACTAACGACCATACCACGCGCGCCGGCCTCCAAGGAGAACTTGGACTTCATCCCTTGCGGCACCCAAATCAAGATTGGTGCATCTACGGCATTCACCGCCTGATCAACTTGCAGTGCTCCAGACCCAGCTGTCAGCAAAAATAGATGAGATCTTCCGCCTCTTAAAACATACTCTGTCTTCGTAAGGCTGCTACGGAAAGTCTGCGCCTCAACATTTTCCCAGAATTTAAGTGCCGGGCTTGCCCGATGCTTAGTCACAAGTCTCTCCGCTCAAAAGGCTCAACAACCCGTCATTTGTACAATTTTTTCCGCAATTAGTCTATTTTTTAGTCCCTAAGCCTCCGCTACTCTTTGCTCAATAAAAAAGAAACTTTGGGAACACATGGACTTCACTATATGCGATCTCCATGTGCGATAATCACGGGAGGAAATTATGAACGACAAAAGACATTTGTTGAAAAAACTTGCACGTCTGGCCATGACTTCTGCAGTTGCACTAACCTTTAGCGGCGTCGTTTCAACAGCAGTACTCGCAAGCGAAAAATCTGTAAAAATCGGATACGCCGTCTCCAAAACAGGCCAAAATTCTGCAGGTGCGGGCATTACGACTGCTCCCAATTACGTCCTTTGGGTTGAAGATATCAACGCCGCAGGCGGCTTACAGCTTCCTGATGGGAGCCGTTTGCCTATTGAGATTATCGAGTATGATGATCGTTCCTCTTCTGAAGAAGTTGTACGAGCTATCGAGCGTCTTGCAACGCAAGACAAAGTTGATTTCATCCTTCCGCCCTGGGGAACAGGCTTTAATCTTGCGATTGCTCCCTTGATGGACCGGTTTGGCTACCCTCAGCTTGCGGTTACAGCTGTTACCGATAAAGCGCCGGAATTTGCTGAGCGGTGGAAGAAAAGTTTCTGGGTCCTTGGAGGTGGCGGTGATTATTCGGAATCATTAGCCGATGTTTTGGCTGAGGCCAACAAGTCCGGCAAAATCAATAATAAGATAGCGGTGATTTCCGTTGCTGATGGATTTGGAATAGATTTAATAAAATCCGCACGGCCCGCGTTTAAGAAACATGGTTTCGATGTGGTTTATGACAAAACCTATCCACTTGGGACTTCAGACTTCAACGCGATGATTGCAGAAGCCAAGGCTTCAGGCGCCGACAGTTTTGTCGCTTTCTCCTATCCACCTGGTACATTTGCCTTAACAAAGCAGTCTCAAATTGCCAGCTTTAATCCAAAGGTGCTCTACCTTGGTGTGGGCGTTGGCTTTCCTGTCTATCCAAAAATTGCGGAGGGGAAAATGGAAGGGGTCATGAGTCTCGGGGGAGTAGATGTCAATAGCGCCGCTTTCACAGACTACGCCAAACGGCACATGGAAGTTACTGGGAATCCCCCTGATTATTGGGCAAGCAGCGTAACTTATGCGAGTTTGCAAATGTTGCAACAGGCAATCGAGCGTGTTGGGCTAAATCGCGATGCAGTATCCAAGGAATTGTCCAGCGGTGAATTTGACACCATCCTTGGCAAGGTGAAATTGGAAGACAATCAGCTGCGAAAACTGTGGTGGACGGGTCAGTGGAAAAACGGGAATTTTGTTGCTGTGGCACCGGCAACTCGTGAAGGAGCAGTTTCTCCAGTAATTCCGAAACCCGCTTGGCAAGAGTAACTGTCAACATCCAACCGCGAAGGCAGCTTTATTGTTCATGACTTCACTTATGATTGGCCTGGTTCTCGGGGGAACCTATGCCTTGGCCGCGCTCGGCCTGACTATGCAATATGGTGTCGCCAGAATAATGAATTTGGCCTACGGCGAATTCGTTATCTCCGCCGCCTTCGCGACTTTTGTTCTCTTTTCGTCAATTAACCTAAATCCGCTACTGGCAATGTTTATCGTTGCGCCCGCTGCGTTTAGCATTTCATACTTCGTGTATGCCATACTCATGGCCCCCCTCGTGAAAAGATCAAAGAAAAAGGGGAACCTTGAAAACGACTCTATTCTGATAACATTCGGCCTGCTCTTTCTAGTACAGGGCATACTACTAGTTTTATTCGGCGCTGATTTCGCAAGTTATAATTACCTAAATATACCAGTGAATGTATTTGGCATTACTATTGCTGCCAACCGATTGATCGCATTCGGACTGGCGATGATTTTGGGCCTAAGCCTATATTGCCTTGTTGCTTATTCTCAATGGGGAATCACCTTAAGAGCCGTAGCGACAAAGCCTGAGAATGCCCGCTTGGTTGGGATCAATGTTGATCGCGTTGCACAAATAGCCTTTGCGATTGGCGGAATGCTTGCCGCACTAGCCGGCGTTGTTATTTCCATGTTCCAAACTTTCACAGCCACTTCTGGCGTCGTATTTACGATGAAGGCGTTGATCGTGGTGATCATGGGCGGTGTCGGGAATTTTATGGGGGCCCTGATTTCCGGGCTAATACTGGGATTGGCCGAGGCTACAGTGTCCACATATGTGGACCCGGGTCTCACACTCGCATCCACTTATCTAATTTTTCTTGTTCTCCTCCTATGGCGCCCGCAAGGCTTGTTCGGCAAAGGCGTGGTTAAATGATCACCGGTGCTAAAGTTAGTGTTGCTATCATTGCATTCGGACTATTAGCGCTGCTTCCTTTCTTTTTGGAAGCATATGGCCTTGGCTTGATGATCGGCATGTTGAGTTATGTCGCGCTGGCAACCGCCTGGTCTATGTTTTCAGGCCCCACCCACTATATCTCGCTTGCAACAGTCGCCTTCTATGGGGTCGGCGCCTACACTGTCGCTGTTTTGAACGAGGGTATTTCTTTCCCAGTCATCCTGTTGATAGCGGTTCTGATCGGCCTCGTTTTATCCTTGGCCGTTGGCGTCGCGACCCTGCGCCTTGCAGGCGTCTACTTCGTGATATTTTCCTTTGGGCTGGCCGAACTGGTTCGCCAGTTGATTACCTGGTACGAGGTGAATGTCACGGGCACACTGGGACGGTACATATTTCTTCCGCTAGAGCCGCAAGATATATACTGGCTGCTGCTAGGTGCCGCGACCCTGACCTTGATCATTGGCTGGTTGGTTAGGAGAAGCCGGATAGGGCTTGCCCTCAGGGTGATTGGTGATGATGAGGTTATTGCCGCTCATATCGGCATAAACCTTACCCGCACCAAGCTGCTTCTGTTTGCATTAAGCGCATCCCTCATCACACTCGTCGGAGCTATTCAAGCACCGAGGTGGGTTTATATTGAACCCAGCATCGTCTTTAACCCGACCGTATCCTTCCTGACAGTAATCATGGCGCTGCTCGGCGGACCACATCGGTTATTCGGCCCCCTTTTCGGTGTTGTCCCCCTTTTTCTTCTGTTCGAATGGCTATCCGCCAATTTTCCAAATCACTACTCGATCATTCTGGGAGCTCTGTTCATTGCCATTGTCTTTGTTCTTCCGAACGGCGTGCTCGAATTTTTGGATAGGTTTAGGTTGAGGCGAGCGAAAACATGACCTCCTTTCTTGAACTTGAAAATGTCGCCAAGAAGTTTGGAGGGCTCACCGCTGTCAGAGATGTTTCTTTCACCTTATCTAAGGGAGAAATCGTCGGGTTGCTGGGGCCAAATGGATCGGGCAAAACAACACTGTTAAACATGATTTCCGGTGCCAATAAAGTAACATCAGGCAAGATTTCTCTGAATGGGGTTAGTATAGACTCCCTACGTCCAGATCAAATCGTCAACAAAGGTGTATCAAGGACATTTCAACTTGTGCGGATTTTACCGTCAATGACGGTCGAGGAAAATGTTATATGCGGCCTTGCCTTTCGTAAAATGCCCGTTTGGGGAGCAAAGGCAGCTATCATCGCCCGAGAAAAGCTAGAAATAGTGGGACTTAAGGACAAAGCGAGCCTTCCTGGCCATTCTCTTAATTATATCGACAGCAAACGACTGGAACTCGCGCGCGCGCTGGCAGCAGATCCTGAATTGCTGCTACTTGATGAATGGCTTTCAGGACTAACGCCAGAAGAACTCGAAGCCGGGATCGAATTGATCCGCTCAATCGAAACCACCGGTATCAGCATCCTGATTGTCGAACATATTATGAGTGCTATCCGCGCTCTTTGTCCACGGTGCGTCGTCATGAATAGCGGCGAAATAATAGCCGATGGCTCAACTGGAACAGTGCTGCAGGATGACGCAGTCAGCGCGGCTTATCTCGGGGGAGCGCCATGCTGTATGTTGACAATCTCTCTCTGTTCTATGACCTACATCTTGCTCTAGACAATATCTCAATAGAGATAAAGGAAGGCGAAACCGTCGTCATTCTTGGCGCCAACGGTGCGGGGAAATCTTCGCTCTTAAAAGCAATTTCTGGGGTCGAACCAATTTCAGGTAACGCTTCCCTGATTTTTGAAGAACGTCGGCTAAACGATATTCCGACCAATGAACGGGTGGGGCTGGGTCTCTCCTTGGTCCCTGAGGGGAGGGGTTTGTTTCCTGATTTATCAGTTGAGGAGAACCTCCGGCTCGGCGCCAATCCTAAACGGGCACGGCAGTTTGAGGCAAGGAATAGAGAGTTTGTATTCGACCTGTTCCCTAAACTCGCTTCCAGATCCAAACAACTTGTCGGAACCATGTCCGGCGGAGAGCAACAGATGGTTGCAGTCGGCCGGGCAATCATGTCTGCCCCCCGCCTGTTGATGCTGGATGAACCCAGCCTCGGATTGGCGCCCATCGTCGTCCTCGAGCTTTTTGCCGCCTTGAGCGAAGTGCGGGCCGCCGGTGTCTCAATGCTCATTGTTGAGCAGAATGTTAAGGAAAGCCTCGCTATTTCGGACCGCGGATATCTTATGGAAACCGGTCACATCGTTGAACAAGGAATGGCCGAGGAACTTAGAAACAACACCCTCATACAAAAAACCTATCTAGGTTCCACCTAGTTAATTTTAGAACCAGGAATCGCAAATGAACACCGTCGACCTACTGATTTATGGGAAGTCAAGAAAAGCCGCT
>ERZ1740062.939-NODE-939-length-12977-cov-4.391348_pt1 | contig 12977 bp, 10 predicted proteins | sample MGYA00581741_ERZ1740062 | MGnify/ENA primary metagenome ERZ1740062 (study PRJEB43018, sample SAMN04849747) | marine metagenome | isolation source: floating plastic debris | place: Pacific Ocean | collected 2008-09-01 | study: EMG produced TPA metagenomics assembly...
GAGTCCTTACCGCATGCCCGTGGCGAACTGTTGCCGCTAATCAACGGTTCCGCGTCGGAGCAGCGTTCCGACTCCGAAGGTAACTCCGTCTTTATCGGCATTGTGAACGGCATACCGGAGCCACAGGAAACCCGGTTCCGCGTGCGCGACAACGAGACGTTTAGTTGGGATATCACACTCCGCCAGTCATTGTTCCGCTGGGACCAGATCGTCGGCTTGCGTCAAGCCAAGCAGCGCGTTGCCGAGGCTGATGCGACCTACGAAGCGGCCCAACAAAGCCTGCTACTTCGCGTTGCGGAACGTTATTTCGGCGTTCTCGCAGCGCAGGATACGTTGGAAGCCAACGAAGCGAGTCGACTCGCGATCTCAAAACAACTCGATCAGGCGCAGAAGCGCTTCGAAGTCGGTTTGATTGCGATTACCGATGTACAGGAATCGCAGGCGGCGTTTGATCAGGCGATTGCTGACGAGATTCAGGCCAAACGCGCACTCGCTACCGCGCGTTATCAGTTAAGTGAGATTACCAATGCGCCGGTCGGTGAGCTCGCGAAGCCGGAGGGTGAGTTTCCGCTATCGCCACCATCACCGGAGATCGAGGACGAGTGGGTCGCGGTCGCGATGGAGCAGAATCTGGACTTGATCGCCGGTCGTATCGCTGCAGAGATCGCCAGTAAGGATGTCGGTATTCAACGGTCAGGCCATATGCCAACCGTCGATCTGGTCGCGCGTCGTGATCATTTCGAGGCCGAGGAGGAGCAATCCAACGGTGACCTGCCGTTCTTACCGTTAGGCCGCAGCAACGACGGCACGTCGGTCTCCATTCAGGTCAGTATTCCGATTTTCTCTGGTGGTGCTACGTCATCCCGCGTTCGTCAGGCAGTCTACAACCATCGTGCGGCACGCGAACGCGTCCAACGTATCGCGCGCGAAACCGAACGACTGACGCGCGATGCTTATCTCGGCGTCCTGACCGATATCTCTCGCACCAAGGCCCTGCAACAGGCCCTGAAGTCGAGTGAAACCGCTCTGGAAGCCACCCAGGCCGGATTCGATGTGGGGACGCGTACGACAGTCGATGTCCTCGACGCCCAGCGTGCGTTGTTTAACGCACGCACTCAGTTCCTAAGCGCACGCTATGATTACCTGCTCAACGTGTTGCGATTGAAACAGGCCGCCGGTGGATTGCAAGTTCAGGATCTCGAGCAGATCAATCGTTTGCTGGCTGAATAGACTCGTCGTCGCCCCGACGTCGGTCCAATACCGGCTCGAGGCGCTCGAGTAAACGGCTAACCGCGCCCCGATTTCCAGCGACCAACTGGTAGGCGAGTTCACCCATTTTTTGCCGTAATGCGGCACGCCGGAACAACGACGTCAGCACGTTTGACAGGTCGTCTGCGCCTGTCACGGTTTCTACGGCGCCGACCTCGCGAAACATGTTGGCGATGTCCTCTGCGTTGTACAGGTACGGCCCCGCGAGAATTGGTAGGCCCAGTGCCGCAGGCTCCAGCAGGTTGTGCCCACCCACTGGCACGAGCGAACCACCCACAAACGCAATATCGGATGCTGCATAGAACAGATTGACCTCACCCATCGTGTCACCGAGCAGTACCGAATACGTCGCGGATACCGCGCGCTCTTCTGTACGCCGGTCGAAACTGATGCCTGCAGCGGTGAGCTTTTCTGCCGCTTCGTCGAAACGCGCCGGATGCCGCGGCACCAGAATTAACAATGCGTCTGGTTCGGAGACCAACAAACGCTGGTGGGCAGCGATCAGGATATCCTCCTCCCCATCATGTGTGCTGGCGGCGACCCAGACTTTGCGTTCGCCGAGGTAGTCATTCCGGAATTGAGCCCCGCGCGCAATCAGATCATCGGGGTGACGAAAATCGAACTTGATATTACCGCTGACAAAGGTCCTGTCCTTCGGTGCACCCAACGCCTCAAAACGCGATCGATCCGCCTCGCTTTGTGCGGCAATGATAATGCCGTGCGATAAGGCGTCGCGAAACAAGCCCACCAAGCGCTGATACCGCGGCATCGAGCGCGGAGAGATTCGTGCACTGGCCAACACGAGTGGGATGTCGCGTTTGCCGGCCTCGCCGTAGAGATTCGGCCACAGCTCGGTCTCGATAATGATCGCAACCGATGGCGCCACCGCCGTGTAAAACCGCCGCACGGCTGGCAACACATCATAAGGTGCGAACGCGTGTTGTACGGCATCACCAAACAATAGACGCACACGATCGCCGCCGGTGGGCGTGACGGTGGTGATCAGTACCCTCGCGTCTGGCATCCGAGCTCGAATCGCATTGACCAGCGGCGCTGAGGCCTGCACTTCTCCGACCGAGACGGCATGGACCCACACCGTTCTCTGGTTCTTCGCTCGCATCGGGTAACCGAGGCCAAAGCGCTGCCCAATATTGTGTCGATACGATTGATCGGCTATCGCCCGCCAGCACCAATAGACGGCCACAAACGGAAAGCCGAGTACGACCAGCAGATTGTAGGCGAGCCGCATCACGACTCCACAGACTCGCCTCGAATTTTGGCAATGATAGAGGTCGACGAACGGCCGCTTCTGAACGACAGGGTGCGCACTTCGCCACCGGCACGAATGACGGCCTCACCGCCCACGATCTCCGACACCGCATAGTCGCCACCTTTGACCAGGACATCCGGCAGCACGGTCTCAATAACCGAAGCAGGTGTGTCATCCGTGAATTCGATGACCCAGTCGACGGCGGCCAGCCCGGATAACACCAACATACGATCCTCAGCGACGTTAATCGGACGACCCTCACCCTTCAATCGGCGCACCGAGTCATCGCTGTTGACCGCGACGACTAACCGGTCGCCCAGTGATTTGGCTTCTTCAAGGTAGGCCACATGACCGGCGTGCAGGATATCGAAACAGCCGTTAGTGAACACGACGCGCTCACCGTTCGCTTTTGCGGTTGCTACTAACCGCTGTAGCTCCTGCAGACTAACGCTGTCGCGTCCGCCTTTGCCACGCCGGTGCAGTGCGACACGCAATTCGGCCGGCGTGACGCCGGCCACGCCAATCTTGGCGACGACGCGACCCGCGGCGAGATTCGACAATTCGGTGGCGTCGCGTAAACCGCGGCCACTGGCAACGGCACCCGCAAGCGTCGCGATTACGGTGTCGCCCGCACCGGTCACATCGTATACCTCGCGTGCTTCTGTTTGCAGAAAGAACGCTTCGTCATCCCGCTCGACAAGCAGCATACCCCGCTCACTGCGAGTAATGAGCAAGGCTTGCAAATCGTGCTGATCGATCATCTGGCGTGCCAATCCAACCAACTGATCGTCCGTCTGCCAATCGCCTGCTGCCGCACGAAACTCGCTTTCGTTTGGCGTGATCAAAGTGGCACCCGCGTAGCGCGAAAAGTCATTGCCTTTCGGATCGACGAAGACCGGCTTTCGCGCCGCTTTGCACGCCGTGATCAACGCTTGCACATCGTACAATGCGCCTTTGCCGTAATCCGACAGTACGACGACGTCCTGCCCCGTCAGACGCTCTGTCAACGGCTCCAACAGCGAAGCATGCTGGTGCATGGGCTGTTCACGGTCGAGTCGAATCAACTGCTGGCCACGCGACAACACGCGCAATTTGGTGGTGGTCGGATAATCTGAGTTGCGCTGCAACAGTGCGCTGACGCCCGCGGTCTCCAGTTGGGCCGCAAGTCGATCGGCCGCAGCGTCATCGCCGACCGGGCCAAGCAAGCTGCTTCGGCATCCGAGCTGCGCTAGATTGACAGCCACATTCGCAGCGCCGCCTGGACGCTCCTCGTCGGCGTCTACATGCACCACCGGGACCGGCGCTTCCGGCGAAATCCGCTGTGTGGCGCCGAACCAATACTGGTCCAGCATCATGTCCCCCACAACCAGGACGGCGGCAGCAGAGAAATCGGGAATCGACATGGCCATCAATGGCTTACTCTTTTTGTGTCGCAGTCCAGGCGACTGCCTGCGCAATTATACCCTGCGTGGCTTGCGGACGCGTCGGCTGCGCGCGCCACTCGGCCTGCTCCCGAGCCTTTCGCTACAGATCGAAGACGCGAATCGCATTGCCCGCTAGAAAGTCGGCCTGCACCGTAGCATCCAGCGCCAACTCGGATAAGCCGCGCAACGCGTCGGCCGGCTGAATCATTGGATAGTTCGACCCAAACAGCACCTTGTGCTGACCCCAACCTCGCAGGTAGTCAATCAGGGCCTTCGGGTATCGCTGGACTGTATAAGCCGAAGTATCAATGTAGACGTTGGGATGTTTCGTCGCTACGGCTATCGCCTCGTCCGTCCACGGATGTCCGATGTGACCGCCAACGATGGTCAAATCCGGAAAATCCAGTGCCACTTGATCCAGATAGATCGGTCGCCCAACCTCTGACGGCATCAACGGACCCGTATGGCCAATCTGAGTACAAAACGGCACACCGAGGTCACAGCAGGCGGCGTACACGGGATAGAACAAACGATCAGTCGGCGGCAGTTGCCACAGCCATGGCAATACCCGTATCGCTTTGAAACCGAGCGTCTCGACACAGCGTCGGACCTCCCGCACAGCCTGCATGGGACGAGAGATGTCGACCGACCCCACACCGACCAAGCGGTCCGGCGCTTCGGCGACAAAACCGGCGACCTCATCGTTACTGATCATCGGCCCGGTCGGCGCGCCCCAGGCGCTGATCATAGCGCGCTCAACCTCAGCCGCATCAAGACATGCGATGGTTTCGGACACACTGGGTGCGCGCTCCGGACGTTGTCGCTTGGTCCACCGCCACAGCGACTCGAACATCGGATCCTGTATGTGACGCAGCGTCGGCTGTTGCGCCCATGCGTCTACAATCATCTGCCCACCTCATCGTTAGTTCGTAGGGCAGTGTAATGGAGTTATCGTTAGCGGTCAGCCGTGCTGATCGGCGAGGATCAAGTCTGGCGCGCGATCTCTGCCGACCGCGCGCCAGTATCAACTACAGCGCGAAATCGACCGCGTAGCCGACCACGAATTTGATCTCGTCATTATCCAGATTGTCGGGACCGGGATCATCGAGGTCCGTACCGGTAATCATGAACGAAAAGCCATCTTTCGACAGCGAGATGCCGTAGTCGATGTAGCTGTCCGGCACGCCATTGAATGCCTCACTGAAATCGCCGTCGTGGTAACCCAGGTGAAAACCGAGCTCAACGCCTTCCTTGATCTCAGTCGCGTAGTCCGCAGAAAAATAGTAGGTCTGGCCGAATCCGAAGTCCTGACCGGTACCCTCATCTGCTTCGGTGTTCGCGAGGATATTCAAGCCCACGCTGAAGTCACCGATCGCCAGCGACCCATAGATTTCGCCGAAATCGAATTCCGCTTCCTTGTCGTAGTTGTAGTAGAGATAACCCACATCCCAACCGATGCCGTTCGCGAATTCGCCGGCGACACCGAGGTAGAGATCGTGTTCATACGAGAACACATCGCCCGGTGCGTAACTGACATTAGACACCCAGGTACCCGCGTAAAAACCGCCCTCGCCTGAGTAATCAATACCCCCTGATACTGCGGTTCCGTTTTCGGTTTGGGTCAGGCCGCGCCAAATGTAGTTGTTGCTCACTGCAGCATTCGCGGACCATTCGCCCGCGTGCGATGTCCCCATGCCGATGCTCATGATTACCGCAGTTGCAAGCGGCGCGTACTTCATTGCCTTCATTTCTCGTTCCTAAGGTTGTCTTACAAGTCGTCAGCAGTTGCTGATGACCATAAAAGAGCAATAAGCAGGCCAACCTTAGAGAAGTCGTTTTAATATATTATTCAGAAACTTAGGTTTAGTTTTCGGTGAAACGATGTTGCGCTGCAGCACCGGGTCGGTTCATTGCACCGTATTGACGGTCACAAACTGTGCGCTGCACCGAATCGGTTCGCAGATCGCACATGAAGATCACATAGCCGGCGGGTTCAGCGTGCTATTACAGCCGGGTTATTCCGGGTCCAGCGCAGATCGTCAGTCTCGGTCACCAACTCGAACTGGCTGCCCGAATAGGTCATCACTACGTGCGTCACGGGCACGCCGTCCAGGCGCGTAATCCTCTCGATCACAAATACCGGTGCGCCTGTCGGTAGCGCCAGATACGTCGCTGCATCGCCATGCGCCGCCGCCGCGCGCATCGTTGTGCGTACAGACGAGTACGGCGCCTGCGCCAGCAACCATTCGTTGGGGCTAATTTCCGCAAACGCCTCATTAAGCGCTTCCGGCACGAGGTCGACGTTGATCAATCGATTCTCAAGTTGGTAGGGAGATCCATCACCGAGATGCAGGCAGACGATGTGACGCAGGGAAGCACCGGCAAACAGATCCTGATGGTCATGCGTAATGATTCCGTCTGACGCCGACAATCGACGGTAGCCATACTGGCGACCCTGCGTTTCGATCTCATGGCGGATAATCGGAATCTTGAGTGTGGATTGATGGGAGGTGGGCTCCACTACGCGAGTACCGGCGCGCTTGCGTCGCTCCAACAAGCCGGCGGCCACAAGGCTCGCCAGGGCGCGACGCACCGTACCGCGCGCGACACCGAACTCCTCGGCGAGATCCTCTTCGCGCGGGACGCTGAAACCCGGTGGCCAAACGTTGCTGCGAATACGATTGAGCAGTTCGGCGCGAATGGCTTCGTAGCGGTGCATGACGTTTTTGTGCCGGAAGTGAACACATATTGCAAACGCTGGCGCAAAGCAATATAAATATGTCTATACATATAATCAATTTATATTATGTAATATGGACAAGTGGCACTTCCGCAATGCGACGCTAGCGACGATGCGCGGTGAAGGCTATGGCCTCATCCGCGGTGGTAGCGTGCTCACGCTCGGGGACCGTATCGTTTTTGTCGGTCGAGATGCCGAGGTGCCGACCTCCGGCGATGCCCGTGTTGTCGACGTCAGCGGTCGGCTGATCACACCAGCGTTAGTCGATTGTCACACGCACCTGGTCTATGCCGGCTCACGTGCCGACGAATTCGAACAACGGCTGACCGGCGTTTCCTACGCCCATATCGCCGCGAGCGGCGGCGGAATCAATGCCACGGTACAAGCCACTCGTCTCGCTGACGACGATGCGCTGCGCAAGGCGACACTCACGCGTCTCGACCGGCTGATCCGTGAAGGTATTGCGACTGTCGAGAGCAAGTCCGGCTATGGCCTCGATCGTGACACCGAACTGAAGATTCTGCGGGTCGCACGATCGCTTGAACAACACCGTTCAATACGCGTTGTCACGACATTCCTCGGCGCGCATGCAGTACCGCACGGGATGGATGCTGACAGTTTTATCGACAACGTCGTGATCCGCACTTTGCGGCACGCGCACGCGCAAGGCCTCGTGGATATGGTTGACGGGTTTCTGGAGCATATCGCGTTTTCGCCGACGCAAATCCGCCGAGTGTTTGACGTCGCACAAGAGCTCAGCCTGCCAGTGCGTCTGCATGCAGGACAACTGAGTGATCTCGGGGGTGCAAGCCTGGCGGCTGCCTACGGTGCGTTGTCGGTCGACCATCTGGAGTATGCGAGCAAATCGGAAGTCGCCGCCCTGGCGTCCGCGGGTAGCGTTGCAGTCCTGCTGCCCGGCGCGTTCTACACCTTACGCGAACAACAGGCGCCACCCGTCGAGCTGTTGCGGCAACACGGCGTACCAATCGCACTGGCCACCGACAGCAATCCAGGCTCTTCACCGATGACGTCTTTGTTACTGGCAATGAACATGGGTGCCGTGTTGTTTGGACTGACACCAGCCGAATGTCTGCGAGCTGTCACCGTCAATGCGAATCGCGCGCTCGGCATTACCGACGCTGGTCGACTCAGCAAAGACCATCGGGCCGATCTGGCGATTTGGGACGTCGAACACCCCAGCGAACTCACCTACCGCATCGGAGACGCCGCGCTGAAACAGCGCATCGTTGGAGGTCAGCTATGTTGACAGCCGCACAGCAATCGCGGGCGAGCCGCTCATGACCACGGCAACTGTCTTGCGGCCCGGTGATGTCTCGCTGGCGACGCTGCAACAGACATGGTCGGCGGCAGTGCCTGTGCGCATCGACGCGCAGGCGCGCGAAGCCATCCGCCAGTCCGCTGCGCGTGTCGCGACGGCCGCCGCACAGATCGAGCCGGTGTATGGGGTTAACACCGGATTCGGCAAACTCGCGTCGATCCGGATCGCGCCCAGCGAAGTCACTCAATTACAACGAAATCTTGTCCTCTCGCATTGTTGCGGTGTGGGTGAGCCAATGCCCGAAGCCGTCGTCCGGCTGATGATGGTTTTGAAGCTCGTGTCACTCGGCCGCGGCGCTTCGGGCGTTCGGGAATGCGTGATCGATTGCCTGGAGCAGTGTCTTGCGCGCGACATCCTGCCGGTGATTCCGTGCCAGGGATCGGTTGGTGCATCCGGTGATCTGGCGCCATTGGCGCATATGGCCGCGGCATTGATCGGCGAAGGCGAGGTGATCATGGACGGACAGCGACAGCCGGCTGCCACCGCACTGGCATCTGCAGGTATTGCGCCGCTAGTGCTGGGTCCGAAAGAAGGACTAGCCCTCATCAACGGCACACAGTTTTCGACCGCCTACGCGCTGGCCGGCTGGTTTCGCGCCTGCCATGCAGCCGCGATGTCGACGTTGACCGCGTGTCTATCGATCGATGCGGCAAAAGCATCCACGGCACCACTGATCGATGAAATCCATATCTTGCGCGGGCACCCCGGACAGATTCGCGTCGCAAGTACTATGCGTCGCCTGCTCGACGGCAGCGAGATTCGCGCGTCGCACAAGTTTGATGATACGCGTGTACAAGACCCCTACTGTTTGCGCTGTCATCCGCAGGTCGTTGGCGCGGCGGAAGATATGCTGACGATGGCTGGCCGCACGTTGCAACGCGAAGCCAATGCGGCGACCGATAATCCGTTGGTCATGTCTCACAGTGACCGGATCGTATCCGGCGGGAATTTTCATGCGGAGCCCGTCGCCTTTGCAGCGGACATGATCGCGCTGGCGCTTGCTGAGATCGGCGCGATCTCGCAACGTCGCGTCGCGTTGCTGGTGGACCCGACCCTGAGCTGCGATCTGCCGCCGTTTCTGGCCCGGGATCCCGGGCTCAATTCCGGGCTGATGATCGCCGAAGTCACTAGTGCAGCGCTGATGAGTGAAAACAAACATTTGGCGAATCCTTGCTCAACTGATTCAACGCCGACCAGTGCGAACCAAGAGGACCACGTCAGCATGGCTGCCCATGGCGCGCGCCGACTGATACCGATGGCTGACAACCTATGTCATATCCTCGGGATCGAACTGCTCTGCGCCAGTGAAGGCATTCGCTGCCGCGCACCCCTGAAGACAAGCAGATCGCTGCAAGCCGTATTGACGCGCATCGAGCAGGACATCGCACCAATCGAGCAAGATCGTCTACTCGCACCGACGCTCAACAGCGCCTGCCAACTGGTCTGCAGCAACGAACTATTGCGTCTCGCCGGCATTTCGCCGGTACCCGGTCTGGAGTCAGTCTCATGAACAACCGCCGTTCCGGCAGTCGCCCGATCTCGCCACCCACTGGCAATACACTGACCGCCAGGAGTTGGCTAACCGAAGCACCCCTGCGGATGTTGATGAATAACCTGCATCCTGATGTCGCAGAAAACCCGGACGAGCTTGTCGTTTACGGCGGCATTGGGCGCGCCGCGCGCGACTGGCCGGCGTTTGAACGCATTGTCGATTGCCTGACCCGACTCAATGACAACGAAACACTGTTGGTGCAATCCGGCAAACCCGTCGGCGTATTTCGCACCCACCCCGACGCACCCCGCGTATTGATTGCTAATTCGAATCTGGTGCCACACTGGGCGAACTGGTCACACTTCAATGAACTCGATCGCAAGGGGCTTGCGATGTACGGCCAAATGACCGCCGGCTCATGGATCTACATCGGCACACAGGGCATCGTGCAAGGCACTTATGAGACGTTTGTTGAAGCCGGTCGGCAACATTATGCAGGCGATTGGTCGGGTCGCTGGATACTCACCGCTGGATTAGGCGGTATGGGCGGCGCGCAACCGTTAGCGGCTGTGATGGCAGGGGCGTGTTGTCTTGCGATCGAATGCGACCAACGGCGCATCGATTTCAGACTTCGTACCGGCTATGTCGACGCGGCGACCGACAACCTCGATGAGGCACTTGCGCTGCTCGAAACCTGGCGTACTGAAGGCGTTGCCAAATCGGTCGCACTACTCGGCAACGCCGCAGAATTATTGCCAACGTTGTACTCGCGCGGTGTGCGGCCCGATCTCGTGACCGACCAGACCAGCGCGCACGATCCAGGCAACGGCTACCTGCCGGCAGGCTGGAGCGTCCAGCAATGGGAACAACAGCGCGAACAGAACCCGGACGCCGTCGCCAAGGCAGCACGCGCAAGTATGCGAGACCATGTGGCCGTGATGCTGCGCTACTGGCGTGACGGTATCCCGGTCGTCGACTACGGTAACAACATCAGACAAGTTGCCCATGACGAAGGGCTGGAGGATGCCTTTGCATTCCCAGGGTTCGTTCCCGCGTATATCCGACCCTTGTTCTGTCGCGGCATTGGTCCGTTCCGATGGTGTGCGTTATCCGGGGATCCCGAAGATATCTACAAGACCGACGCCAAAGTCAAAGAACTGATTCCCGATGATCCGCACCTACACCGCTGGCTGGATATGGCCCGCGCACGTATTCAGTTCCAGGGTTTGCCGGCGCGTATTTGTTGGGTCGGTCTCGGCAATCGCGATCGGCTCGGACGGGCATTCAATGAGATGGTACGCAACGGTGAACTCAGTGCACCGGTAGTGATCGGACGTGACCATCTCGACAGCGGCTCGGTCGCCTCGCCCAATCGGGAGACCGAGGCGATGCTGGATGGGTCGGACGCGGTGTCAGATTGGCCGCTACTCAACGCGCTGCTAAATACGGCAAGCGGCGCGACGTGGGTAAGTCTGCACCATGGCGGCGGCGTTGGTATGGGCTTCTCGCAGCACTCCGGCATGGTGATTTGTTGTGATGGCAGCGCTGATGCGGATCGACGCATCGCCAATGTGTTGTGGAATGACCCAGCGACCGGCGTTATGCGCCACGCCGATGCAGGCTACGACGTCGCGATTCAGTCTGCGAAAGAAAACGGTCTCGACCTGCCCAGCATCGAGCATTGACATGAGTGTCAGGCGAACGACAGCATCACCCTGGGACGGTCGTGATGACACCGAAGACGGTGACGCCGCACGTCGTCTGTATCACTGTTGCCAGGACGCGGGACGCACGGCCCTACTGGGCTTTGCCTGTGACGCTGGCGTCGCGCGCAATCAGGGCCGAATCGGCGCAGCCGAAGGCCCGACCAGTATTCGCAACGCACTCGCCAACCTCGCAGCACCCGCCCGCTCCACAACGTTTACCGATCTGGGCGATATCGCCGTCAGACATGATGACCTCGAGGACGGACAAGCTCTGCTGTCCAGCACGGTCGCACAAGCACTCAAGCAACATCAACGATTGATCGTGCTGGGCGGTGGCCACGAGACCGCGCTCGGCAGTTACCGCGGGTTGGTAAGTGCCGCGCCCGATGCAAAGATCGGGATTATCAATCTGGATGCGCATCTCGATCTGCGCACGCCTGCGTCACACGGCGGATCGTCGGGCACGCCGTTTTTTGAGATCCGATCCGATGCGCCGACCATGTTTGATTATCTATGCATCGGTGTGGCGCAGGAGTCGAACACACCAGCACTGTTTGACCGCGCGAAAGCCTGGGGCGTGGCGGTGGGCAGTGAGCGTGCGATATCCGAAGACGTTGAAGCCGCCGATCGATACATCGACAGCATGGTGGCGCGCAACGATCTGATTTATCTGACCATCGATCTCGACGTTCTTCCTCACTATCAGGCGCCGGGCGTTAGCGCCCCGGCGACGCGCGGCGTTGCACTGAGTACCATCGAACGGATCATTGACCGCATCGTCACCGCGTGCGGCGACAACCAGTTGCGACTCGCCGATGTGGTCGAATGCGCGCCCGCCTACGACCGCGATGGCGTAACGGCACGAACCGCCGCGTATCTGGTACGCCAACTGCTGGTGAAATGACTTGCACTGTCACCGTGGATCGCTGCGAGGACGAAACGCGGTGCTGGTTCTACAGATGCGCTATCCTCACTTTCGACCGACAATCGGGCGGCAACGTGACATCAAACTACATCGACACTGCCGCGCACGTGCAAACAACGCGATCGTTGACGGGAACTGATGCCACATAAAGACGCAGCCAGCGCTTACGAGCACTTTGCCGACGAATTCCTGCGCCGGCGGTCAGACATCGGCGAAAACACCGTGCGCGCGTGGGCAGGCGGCCTGTCGAATCACAGCGAACTGCTGGAGCTTGGCTGTGGTGGTGGGTTGCCAGTCACCCGAGCGCTGGTCGCCGCCGGTCATCGGGTCAGCGCGATAGACGCATCACCGTCGCTGCTGGCAACCTTCCGCTCGCGCTTCCCTGCGGTCGATGTCCGTTGCGAGCGTGTGCAGGAGAGCACGTTTTTTGAGCGGCAGTTTGATGCCGTCGTCGCCATCGGGCTGATTTTCCTGTTGCCCGCCGATGACCACCACGATATGATCGAACGCATCGCACGTCACCTGCCTCCTGGCGGCGGTCTGCTGATGACAGCACCCGTAGAGACCGGTACCTGGACAGACGTCGTCACCGGTATGCGATGTGAATCGCTCGGCGAACAAGCCTATCGCGAGGCGCTGACATCGTCGGGCTTTGCCGAGCCCGATTGCCTCACCGACAGCGGACCTAACAACTACTATGCAACCACATTGAGCATGTCTCCTGACGAGGCGTAGGGCACTCTGCTGCGCTCAGGTCGTCATATCTTCCAGTGTCATGCCGCGCGATTCACGAACCGCCTTCAGCACAAAGA
>ERZ1740062.940-NODE-940-length-12970-cov-9.006349_pt1 | contig 12970 bp, 7 predicted proteins | sample MGYA00581741_ERZ1740062 | MGnify/ENA primary metagenome ERZ1740062 (study PRJEB43018, sample SAMN04849747) | marine metagenome | isolation source: floating plastic debris | place: Pacific Ocean | collected 2008-09-01 | study: EMG produced TPA metagenomics assembly...
ATCTCAACATGTCACAAGTCAACCAAACACAACTAATTTCCTGTACGCAGTTAGAAGTTTATCTGATGAATACCAACCTCAATTTCACTCATCGCACCATTTGTATTCTATACTTTTCAGAGCTGTAGCACTTCAAGTTTTCCAACTGCTCTTTATGTTGTGGGTTCATTCAATTGAATTTTTCACACTGGATGATGTGATTGAATACAACTTTGTCTCTTATAACATAGCAAACAGCACTTCGTTGGCTTTTCATGCTGTATGAGAATGGTCAAGTGTTTCTGTCCCACAAGAATCTATCTTAGTGCAGGGTCATAGCGCTTTAAAGTTAAAGGAGTTGTGTTGGGAAGGAAAACATTGTGACTTGAATGATACAATTTCTACGATTAGGCAAATTGACTTAATTAGATTTGTTTAGAAGTAGAAATGCCTTTTGTCACTCAAGAGCTGCTATTGTTGTAAAAATGGACTTAGGGCCAATAGACTATATTATAGTGTAAATGCCAAGTCTGTTTGCAATGTGCTGCTGCCCTTTATCTTCACCAGCTAAGGCGTACCATTTGAGATTTGAGCCCATGTTGTTTCAAGAGATGTAATTTTTCACTACATAAACATGCCTAGCCAACTACGCTGCATGCCTTCCTATTCTGTATTATTGTAGTCTTTCTGTGATCTGTGACCAAATCTGCACCTGTATTTTTCATATATTGCATGGTTCTCTAATCACACTACTGAGGGGGTCACCAGGTTTTGAGGAAGTCTTTGTGAAGACAGAAGATTGAAAGACACTCAAAATCTTCAATGTGAAGACAAAAGACTTCAAACTTGCTCAGTTTTGGAGACTGAAGATTTGGCAACTAAGCCAGAAGATTTGAATTTTTAGAAGATCTGATTCTGAACTCTGATTAAATTACAGGGCAGCTCCTCATTATACCTCCCCCACCACTAATTACAGTGTGTGTTGTTTATTTTTGAATGAGACTAAAAACAGTTCTCTAGTTCCTTGTTCAAGTGCTTATATTTTCGTCAACTTTAAAATTTTAATTGTTGGCTAAACTTAATCCTGACATCTTTCGCATATTCCAAACAATACTACCCTATTCATCCCCTCAGTATGCCTCTACCATCTGGTTGCTTGGTGCGAACGGCGATGCGATTGAGGTCTAGACACATTTATGTCCCGACTGTGATTTTGGGTAGTCGTCTCTTCTCGAATAGAGAGGAAATAACTCAATGTTTCATTTAGTTGCATCTATTATTATTTTTTTTATTAATGATAGCCATGAGAGATGTTTTTAACACAGCAGATTATCTTTTATTATTAAAACTGATATATTAAATTAAACTTAACTATCGAATTCACTACAGAAAATCATTATTACAATAAAATAATATCGTATGCTATAATGTTGTAAAAAATTAAGTAATTTCATTACTATGAAAAAGCACGCACAGCTGGAAATGGAATAATATTCTTTCACAAACACTGCTATGGGAGGATGTGGGGTGCCAAACCATGTTTATGCAAAATAAACTTTCATGGTACCAGTTAAATGACCCTGACATTTAGCACATTTGGGTGAGTTATTTGTATTACTGGCTTTGGCGACTTCGTCAGCGTTACAAGATTCACAGAGAGTAAGATGCCCACATGGCAATGAAACCCTACAAGCAGGCACATATCTGCCCGTCTTCCTTTCACATAGTACACAAGCGTTTTCATAGCTTCTCTGTTGCTCCGATGCCAACATTTGTCCAGGTCTTGGTGGGTTATTATCAACTTCTAAAGCTCTTGCAATATCATCTTCAGCTATATCTGGACGTTGGTTCTGGTTTCGTTTATGAGAATTGTCAGGCACAGAGATTTCTCCATTTTCGATTCGATACTTGACCTCAATGAGTTCTTTGATATCATTGAAAGGGCCACCATGATAGTTAATGGCCGCTTTGATCTGCTCGTCTGTGTATTCAAGGTGTTGGCAAACTTCATACATCATGTCTTGAGATGTAAGGGCCTGCTTTTTGACGGCTTCCGCTTTCTTTTGAGCGACAGTTTTTAGCACACATTTTTTATTAGCTGGTGTGCTGGCATGTACTTTTTCAATGTAGTCCTGTCCTTTCTGTTGCAGCAAGAAAGCGCAATCGGGAAACCACCGAGCATGCTCTTCCCACGGATCGTCGGTAATACGCCACTCTCTAAGACCACCAGAGCAGTAGAAACAACGAACTTGATCAACAAAGCCAGTGCAATAAAATCCAGCCGGACATAATCTTTCTTTAGTCAATGCGGAAGTTGTTGGCCACCGGTTGTAAGTTCTTAGTCTGGAGGGTTCTGTTGCATATTCTATATGAGCAGCTCTAGAGGTTGAGATTCCTAAGGTAGTACTATCCACAGAGATTGTGCCTCTCCTATGGTAGCGATCAGTCTCGGCAATGTTGAACATTGAGATGTTTTTGAGATCGTCTCCACTTAGCTTCTCGCTTCGATATTCCCTATTGCCACAATTTAGTCCTTTAACAAATCGGCAAAACCCAAATGATCTTGCATGTTCAAGCATAGGGATGTCTTCTTGCTCCCACCGATGTAAACTTCCCCTACAGAATACACATTGTACACGATCATAGTCATTGACAGAGTAAAATCCTGCCTGTGCCATTTTAATCCCTGAACGATTGCCGTCATATGGCCAGCTAACTTGAAACGTCTTTCTTCTCTGTCTTTCATCAACCATAAGTGATTCTCTCTCTTCCAAAGTTAGTTTGTTTAAAACATATGTGAGGAACTCCCTTGGACCCATCTCGTCAAGGTTGCGTTGGAGACTTAGTGGTAGCAGTGGGTTGTGGTTTTCTGGAAATCTAGGTACAGTGTAGACCTGGATATGGGTACCAGGTGGCTTAGTCCATTGATCAGGTTGAATATAATTCAAGATTGCTGAAAGTTCATCTTCATTGCCAGAGTTGGCATCTTTTTTACTTTTTTCTTTTAGTGCATCTTCATTAGATTCTTGTGTGAACTCATCTGCTAAGCAATCTTCTGCTTGGCTACTTGATGAAGCATCAGCATCAGAAATTTCATTGACATTTTCATCTGCATAGTGGTCTTCCTGAAAATCACCTACATTGAGGATGCCTCTAGCAGTTCTCTGTCCCAAGAAGCAGAGCAATAGTAGAAATAGAGTGATGGCTGCTTCTGGTATACTGGTAGAACGGTAAGGAGGAGGGATTGTTTCTAATACTTTCAATTCGCTGGCATAACAGTATGATCTTGTTGCCAGAGGAAAGATTATACATTGTATTGCTAGCCTAATCATAATCATCTCAGTGTCTAACTGTAGTATGGTCGTTCTCATTCCTTCAGACTGATGACTCTCATTTGATGCTCGGTTGCTATTAGGTGTTTGAATAACCTGATTTTGATTGCTATTTTGATTATCTGGAGACAAATCAATGCTACCAGGTACAGCTGGTGTTGTAGCCATTGCTTCAGACTCCTAAAACAAAGGATGCACAATAATGAGTTTTAGGTTTTATGTGTTGTTAGCCCTGACTGTATTATTTGAAGTTCATGACAGTCATTAGCTTCAAATAAAAGTACAGTCCGGGCTAACAACACATAAAACCTGATACAAGGAGTTATGTTCTCATTCACTCCGGCAAGACAACTCTGTCCCTAATGTTACCAAACTCTCAGAGTCGGTATCAACAGGAACTCCCTGGTATCAATCATAGAGGTACCAAATATTATCTTTATGGTATCAATTTTTCAAAATTAATTCACATTAATCTTGCCTTATTATAATATGCTGTACGCATGACACCCTATTCTGAGCAGAAACCCTGCCTGCATATTCGTTACGAAGTTGTCGCAGCTGTGGAATCCAATTTATTTTGTTTTCTTGCCCAAATCAGATACTACTGCTGCTCTGTTCTAACACCTCGGCCTGTTGTAGACAGCTGTTTTTCCCATCTGCCCCATCCCTACCATTCATTATGAATCATGACAAAGACACACACTCTAAAAACGATAAGCAAATTGATTGTGACAATTTCCATAACAACCAATAAGCATTTCAAAAGATGATAGAAAAAAAATAAATATTGGATACACTGAACAGCAGTCTGCATGGGCAGTCAACGGTGGAATTTTGTACCACGGTCATCTTATCAGGTACTGCATGGGTGGCTACCATATACTAGGCCTGCATGTGTGGCTATTCGTGTTTATAAATCAGTACTTTTTGTTTATAATAGTCATCCCGCTGTATTCCGGCTTATGAATAACAACATACCACGCAATACGTTTGAATGAGTTTATGTTGAAATTGGAAAAAAATGATAGAACAGGGCTACCTCGGACTGCGTTCAAAGCAAGTGTTCATGCCCTAATACCCTACTCTCAGTTCACGCATATCGCTTCATTGGTATGGGTGCTAAAAATCATAAAAAATAAGAACCTACTATTCAGCTTAGCACTGAGCCATCATCCCATGATGTAAAGTGCCGACATCACAGTACTGGGCTACTCAATTACTGTCTGGAATGATATCAGACGCAGCCATGCGACTAAAAGCCTGGATATCTTTTGGTCAAATTGCACCACTATCCCCCATGACGTTGCTGCATGTTGCGTACTTGTACTAAATCCCTATATATAGAATTTGCAGCTCCAAAAAGTTTAGGATAATTTACTTACGCGTTAAATCAAAGAGGTGGTTAGATGAAATATTTAGTAGCTACACAGAAAATTGATAGTCTCAGTGTTGAAACCCAGCTTCTTTGTCCTTGTCTTCTTATTATGTAGACGCTTAATGCGCTCTGCTTAGTACTGATAACAGACTTGTGCTGACTAAAAACTTCAACATAACGTCCCTAACTTATATACGATGAGTTATATTGATCCAGTATAGTATTAATGCGTGTTATCAGCATCGTCACGCTCATTGGCTCAAAGTGTGAGTGGATGACAAATAGTTTACACGCCATCACTTGAGCAACCTAGAATGACTATGATTAATTGGACACTTCACTTCCTGTTGATTGTCTGCACAACAGCCATACATGATTCAATGGCTAAATATTACGATGGTGATCACATGACCCATTTGGATCGCCCAGCTCTGAAGGTCCCGGTTCTATTACATATATATCAGTTTTATTAGCCGATCAAGTCTTTAAGATATATACATGTATGACCATGCATTAATAAATAATAGCAATAAAACTCCTCAAGTGAGCTTATCAATTCATTCATTAATGCTATTTCCCATGTAAGACTGCTTGGCCCCAAAAATTGTGAGTCGATCTTAATTTAAGTGCTGTCTCATCAGAAGTTACCCCTGAAACAGCAGAACAAGTTTATCAACTTCGGAAGAATACATTTGAAGAGTGCCAGTGAAAAAAGTCTTACAGTTACAAGCACATTCGGAATTGACTCTGTCCTGGGCTATGCAGAAACTGTAAGCCTGGTTGATATATCCTGAGGGCAGTCATTGGATGGGGGTTAAGGGGGGCGGGATGTTTCACAGATGGGCGTCTCTCCAGTCAGTCATACTTGAAATGCAGGTCTTCCATCTCCAGGCTAAACTGTAAATCTTCACCTTTCACATATATAGGCAATATCAAATTCTTCTGTCTTCACAACGGCTAATCCTTTCCTCCCTTATTAGTGAGATGAAGCGACGCCAGACCATGCCATGCCAAGGGGTAGCCAGCATGTACAACTAGATTGATCTACATGTGCATGATATAATGTAGATCCCATGTAAATAACCTACTGAGGCCACAGTCTAAGAACGAACGATCTTAAAAACAAAGAAATGAAATTAAGAGTATTATCTAGAATATTCTTGATGAGCCGCGTATTGGATCAAAAATATGAAAAAGTTCACTTTATTGTAGTATCACACACCTACTGGATTTTCCCTTCCACTTCGGTAAACCCACACATTCAAAGGGAAATACCAGCATATAACATGCTAATTTATGTTTCATAATGGCGCACATGATAAACATGCTATTACTACAGCTGAGATTGATTTGTGAAGTAAGGCATGATAAGCATGCTTGGTCATGTATCCTTGATTTTATTCTATGAAAATCTAGAATTTCCCTTTTGTTACGTGCTAATTCTGTTGACATGAATCATAGCTATTTTTAAAACCATAGATAGGCACATAAAATGAGTTATTATAATGCCTGTGTATGAACCAATGATTTGAAATCGCAAAGCATTTAAAATCAGTTGCGTGATAACACAATGCTCATTTTTCTGATTCACTCCGGCAGGTGAACACCATGTTGTGATTCTTAGCCAACAGCGCATGGCATTCGGACACAAAATCAGATTGAGTGCCTTGTTGCATTACATTTGATATTCACAGATGGCTCATTTTCATCGCTTCAAAAGTTGCCCACTGGTTGTAGCTCTTATCTCCACTGCAACTGTAGTTGGCAAGAAGTTGAACTATTCCTTTCGCTATAGACCTCTGTCTCTTGCTTCGGATCCGTGGTAAGTTTCTGAGATTGTGGTCCAGATTCGTCCAACTACAAACAGGGTCATTTCTATCTCCATATAGATCACAGTGTCAAAACTTTTTTTGGCAGTTGCAGTCGTATCCGGAGGTATGTGCCAAGAGATCATTCTCTTCTCACATGACTCATCCATGATCATGTCTTTGTTGAAAAGTGTTATTTTTACAGAAGTTTTTTGGCAGTTTTAACTTTAGACGGCGCAATCATGTGATGTGCGCGGTTAATGCTGTATTCTGCTGACATTATTGTCTGTTTTTATTTTCATTGTCTTTTAGTGATGATGAAACTGAAAGTTTTTTCATGTCAAACAGTCGTTTGTGTTTGGGATGTGGTGCCATTCTCAGGTGCGTCCGATTTCGTTCCGTTGACCTATCTATGCAGTCACAGGTCCTATCTACAATTCAACTCCAATTTTTCTGTTTTTTTGGCTGTGGTGCGTAATACGGATGTATCGCCAGGAGGGATTTTATTTGCTATCGTGGCGTTGACAAAATCGCTCTTTTCTTCAGAATTTGACAGCTGCCCATACACAGTCTCTGTTTTTAATACATACTCTCCTGGCATTTTACAGGTTCACAAACTGATTGTATTTAGTGTATTGCATACACTGATAAAGATGTCATAGATATATCAAACTTGGATCAAACCGATATGATTCTTTGACGGTCAATTTTTTTAGATAATTGCTTTCTTCTGTGTTGAGAGAACATGATTACCAGTTGATAAAAGTCTTCTTACGGTTACTGTGTGTGTGTGTGATAAAACCCCTCGGTAAATCACATTTTTATGTTTTGCTACTTTCCGTTGCGTATAATAGTGCCACAAGTCGAACTCCATACAATCTGTTTGTTGTTGGACGAGCCCAATTATATCTGCATCACGGAGATTGGCAATCTTTTGGGGCAATTCATTCATTTTGGTGCATAAAAGATCAGAGGTTGCTCTACTTCGATGGAGACCATGGCTCATGGCTGAGTTATTATCATTTAAAATTAAAAGAAAACATTTAGTGTACACTTTTAAAACAGGATGGACATACCAGGAAAAGTAATAACATTTTTAGGAAATATGCTTTATGAGAATGCTTTCAAAATATTTAATAACATCTATGATTCTCAAAGTTTATGATAGATTTATAAATCTGTGTGAAGCTATCATGGTTGGGGTAATCCCAGTGGCACCAATCGGTCGTTAATATTTATCAAAAGTCAGATGAACTAATTTAAGGTGATAGCTTATTCGTTGATTTTTGGTTGTTTTGTCAAGAAAACTTTTGTAGACATAACATAACCCAGCCGTGGGATTTTGTATCATGAAAGGCGTAATTTATGATAAGTTTAATAAATCAAATCGCAAAATTGATTGAGTGATATCAATCATACCTCTCAGTAAAGGACACAGGTGAATTTGATACAATAAATAATACCTGCACAAATTTTCGAAATAAACCATAATCAATCATAAACAAAAATTCAAATAATGACTGATTCAATTTTTAATGGATTTATTTATAATTGTGTCACACTACATTTAATCCACAATGGGGCCACTATAAAAAGAGAAAAATACATTTAAACAGTTAGGCCCCGATTTTTCATACCCCAACTCTAACAGTTGGAAAATAATTCTACCCCCTTCCACTGCTTTGACCAAGCGTTGACTTAATTTTTTCTTTACCCCTTTCAATTTATGGTCTGTGGAAACATACCCCTATATCTGGACCAGTGGCATCAAGTCAATGTCCCAAAGCTCCCAACACTACAAAATCAGGGAACTCCTTGCTAAAATAATATTATTAACCATCTGAGTGGAAATTGTCTTCTGACAGCAACAAAAGAAAACAACTCCTAACAATTAGCTTTGGCCAGACTTTCTATTTAAGCTTTTTATTGTACAATCCTATAGCAGATAACATATCTCATAGATTTTTATTAGACAAAAACCCTCATTTCCAGTTTGATTGGAGGAGTGAGAGTACCTTGGGTGAGAGAGAAAAAAGGTGAATTTGATTTGTCTAGGCCAGGATTCTTAACAATACTGTCCAGACTCCAGAGTCATCCAAACACAATTCACTTTCACTTCACAGTAACTACTGGCCCTGATAAACACCACTAAGACTTAGATTCAATTCAGCACAGGTAAGCCCTTTCCACTTGGTTCTCTTTGCAAAAGCGCCTTATTATCAGAATAGACAGGACGTTTTGGATGGATATGTATAAATAGTTACCCCAACGTTTTCCTTAGGCGTTGGGACTTGGGGTGGGTGTCTGGCCATACCCCAACGCCGTTGGGGACCGTTGGGGCCTCACAAAACCACTGTGTAGGCCTACTATCCCAATAATATGATTCATGTTAATAACCCCACCCGTTACAGATGCAGAACCTAGACCAGTAGATATGCTCCTGATGTGCGAGTGTACCAACAAGAGCCCTCGCTTTACACTGCAGCTAAACCCTCAGACCAACTATGCTCTTAGACTGATTGATTGTCTTTCGGGTCATCGGAATTTTCCACTTCCTAGGTCAGCTTGCCCTATTTATTTTATAACGATGAATGAATGGTTATTGGGTCACGATTGTGTACACATTATTTATAGGTCAAATGATAACAATTATATGACCTAGAAAGTGGCTTTCCGATTCAACCAATCAGTCTATGAGTATCTTTGGTCTGAGGCTAAACCCTGATTTTTAGGGCTATGAAAGTAGAAAAAGTATGACTCGCTGTATAGTCTGGTAATAAATCTGTCAACATCACAAGTAGTTAGGTATTATCTCCACCTTACTCTAACTTTTTATTACACACTTATTGTAACAACTCCCACAATACTGAACCAATGGACCTGGAAATCGGTGAGCATATATAACGAGTACTGTAGATTCCAAATCTGGCAACCATTAGGCCCTAAGAGCCGTGTAGTAGACCCTGAACCTTCAAAGATTACCAACAGACAACACAGCTAAGCTGCTTAGTATGATGTTTTGACCTTTTCGCTTTCTCCACATGGCTTAAAAACTGAAGGTCGAGATCGACACTCAGATCATTCAATCCAAGCGGGGTCAGTCTATTTTCGTAGTTGTCTACACATGGCAGTATTGTGCGCAGACAAAGCTATTGATGCAATCTAGCTTCTCATTCACTGTCACACCGGATATCAGCTTGGTGCTGCATGAATATTTGGAGTATCCATAGAACAAGGATAGACTGGGTGCAGAAGCACCTGCTTTCCTTAGTTTTATCAGAGCATGCACAGCTGGTCTGGTTTTATCTATAGTATTGTCGATGTGGTTAGAAAATCGCTTGTGTCGGTCGAAGGTCACGCCAGTAGTTTGCCATCCGATTTTTTGCAGACATCAACTTCTTTGATGCAGATAGGGTTGATGTTATGTGTTTTTGTAGCTTGAAAGTGATTACTTCAGATTTGCTAATGTTTAGTAACCATAAAAGTAAAGGAGTTATCAGCATACCAGTTGATACATATGATGCTGCTAGCTGTAATGGGTTCTCTGTGAAGTTGATGTTAGTTTTGTGAGAAATTGAGTCGGATATTGCTTTAGAGTGTCTGTTTACTTGGCAATACCTATAATATAATGTTGTATCGCCTGCATACTTAATATGTGGTACGTAGGACACAGATCGCGGACAAACGCATTCCACAACACCGCCCCCATGATTGTTCATGGAGGCACACCGACTAAGGAGAGTATTTTCTAGAATTTTCTGGATTAGTAGGTTGTCTTGCATCAAAAATTTGAAACTTTTCATGTAATGAGATCCACACAATGAAATGGAAATTTCAGTTGTGTATAATGGCATCATATTTCATTATAGTGTTCATCCCACGGCCGATCATTGTGTTTATGTATCATGATTCATTGGATTTCCCATAGATATAGGGGGCCATAGGCATATTATAATTTATAAAGCCTATCTAAATTATATTTTATATTATGATGTATGCCCATGGGATTTCCCTTTTCCCTGTTTCCTGCTGGCATAATATGCATGCTTGGTCATATCCTGGTTATGTTCTATGAAAAATCTCGACATAGCCCTATTGTTGCGTGCTACTTGTGTTGATGTGAATCATCGCTATTTTTAAGCCATTGATAGGCAAACGAACGAAGTCATTATATTACTGTGTTTAAAACAAGTGATTCGAGATCAAACACGTTTAAGGTGATGTATTACTGAACAGGCTAACTTGAGAACCGCTTGTCAGAATTTAACATAATTTGCACCATTGTTTTCGTCATAGTCAATATACATGCAATATAGCTAGTAACATTTTTCTGCCTGCCTATATTATTATGTTGTATATGATGTATGCCTATTGGACTTCCCTTCTCCCCGTTTCCTGCTGACATGATAAGCACGCATGCTTGGTCATATCCTCGTTATGTTCTATGAAAAATCTGGACATAGCCCCATTGTTGCGTGCTACTTGTGTTGACCTGAATCATCGCTATGTTTAAAACAATCGATAGGCAAACAAACAGAGTCATTAATTATGCCTGTGTTTAAAATCAGTTGTTTGATAAAATAATAGTTCATTTATCCGATTCACTCGGGCAGGTGAACACCATGTTATTCATTGCCAACAGGCTCAGATTTGAGTGCCTTGTTCGCATGGAATCTGGTATATACAGATAGCTTATTTTTATGGCCAAATTGGTTGCCCATTGGTTGTAGCTCTTCTCTCTACCCCAGCTGAAACCTCTGCCTCCTCTTTGGTTCGGTAAGTTTTTGTGAGAACCAGTTTCTTCCAACACTTTTGTTCTTTGGGAAGTCTTCTACAAACAGGGTCAATTCTAACTCCATAGGGATTGCTGTGTCAAAACATATTTTTTGGCAATGTGTATGTTGCACTCGTATCCGGAGGTGTGTGCCAAAATAGATCATCGTCTTATCACATGATTCATCCCGATCATGTTTCTATTGAAAAGTTTTCTTTTTCCACAAACTTTTTGGCAGTGTTAACCTTAGATGGCGCAATCATGTGAGGTGTGTTTTTAACGCTGTATTTCTGCTGACATTTTTGTCTGTTTTTGTTTCATTGTCGGCCAGTGCTGATGAAACCAAAAGTTTCTCTTTCTATCGATCAGTCGTTTGGGATGAGGTGCCAGTTTAAGGTCCATCTGATTTCGTTCCGTTACCCTTGTCAGTCACATATGGGACTCAGGTCCTATCTACTATTCAATTCTGAATTTTCTTTTTTTTGCCCGTGGTGTGTAATACGGGTGTATCGCCCGGTAGGAATTTTATATGCAATGTTGGTGTTGAGAAAATCTCTCTTCTTCGTCAGAATTTGACTGCTGCCCATACACAGTCTCTGTTCTTAATACTCTCCTGGCATTTAACAGGTTCACAAAACGATCAAATTATTGCATACACCTGATAAAAATTTTATAGATATGTCAAACTGGGATCATACCAATATGATTCTTTGACAGTTAAATGATTTAGATAATTGTTATCTCCTGTGTTGAGAGAGCATAATTCCAGTTGATAAAAGCCTCATTAGGGTTACCATGTAAATATTTTGTTATTGCATGTGATAAAACCCTTCTGTAAATCACATTTTTGGAAACTCGTTTGCCGTGTTCTTTTGCATTACATAATGCCACAGATATAGTTTCCATGGCCAAAAGACGAGCTCCATACGACCTGTCTTGTCGTTAAACAAGCCGTTATATCTACATCACAAAAATTGATTGAGCATATCAATCACGACACATGAAGCTGCATAACTTTTCGAAATAAACCGTAATCACAAACTAAAGTTCAAAATAACGATGAGGCAACTTCTAATGGATTTATTCATAATTGTGTCACTCTATATTTAATCCACAATGGGGCCACTATAAAAAGAGAAAAACAAATTTAAATAGTTAGACACTAAAATTCACATAATATAATAGTTAAGGTTACCAGTATCTAATTTGCAAAGTGACAGCTCTGTATTTCAATGAAGAATATAGATAGTAAAATTTCCAAAACTAACCACTCTATGTAAGTGCCCTTACCCCCATAGTTGTATGGCTAGTTATTTATAACATGTCTTACGCAGCATTGGAACCAGAATGGATTGTTTAGTAACCATACTTTTTTCCAGGACCTAAAATGCGCCAAAAAATAGCTAGTTGAATAAATGCTTTTTGTACGTTAGACTCTCAAATATGGGTAATGTGGCGTTGTCAGGTGGACGTCATTCATGTCATAATTTTTCAAGTCGGTTTGGCATCAGGACTTTTCTACTTTATACTAGCAAATCTATGGTTCTATGGTTCTATGGTATGTACGTGCCTGAAGACATCATTGGTCTTATCTATAGCACACACGTTATTTTAAGTCCTGATCCGAAGGGACTGTGTGGTCAGTCAGAGGCTTGAGAACCCTGTCACCACCGGGAATCGAAACCGGGGCTGGCGTATTAGT
>ERZ1740062.941-NODE-941-length-12964-cov-4.478581_pt1 | contig 12964 bp, 11 predicted proteins | sample MGYA00581741_ERZ1740062 | MGnify/ENA primary metagenome ERZ1740062 (study PRJEB43018, sample SAMN04849747) | marine metagenome | isolation source: floating plastic debris | place: Pacific Ocean | collected 2008-09-01 | study: EMG produced TPA metagenomics assembly...
GATTGCCAGGGCAACACCGTCCCCTGCGAGACCTGTGACAACTCGACTATCACCGGACTGGTTTAGGATGCCGCCGGCCGCTTCCCCCTTGTCCTCAAAACCTGGCGGATCGGGCCCGGCCATTCCAACACGTGGAGCCTTCAGATCCTTGGCACCGAAGGCTCGGCGGCGTTTTCCACCGCCAACCCCCGGCAATGGCGCTTTATGCGCTATAACGGCGGCGCGCAGGTCTGGCAGGTTGAGGATCTGGGCTTTCAAACCCTCTTTCCCGCCATCACCGGCGGCATTTTTGAATTTGGCTTCCCCGACGCGCTGCAACAAATGTGGGCGGCCTTCTTGGATGAGCTTGCCGGCGGCGACGCGCGCGGCTTTCCCTGCGTGACCCCGCGAGAGGCCGCAGATCACCACGCCCTCCTGACCGCCGCGCTGGCCGCCGGGCAGGACGACACGGTCGAAACCGTCGCTTACGCCTAGACCGATGGCCCGCTCCGGCATCATCTGCGCTGGCAACTGGATCGTCGATCTGATCCACGAGGTCCAGCATTGGCCAAACGAAAGCGACCTCGTTCGGATCGACGCCCAAACCCGGGGCATCGGCGGCGGTCCGGCGAATGTGATCGGCGCGCTTGCCCGGCTGGACACCGGTCTGGCGCTTTGGCCGATGGGTGCGCTGGGCGACGACGCCTTCGCGGCCTTCGTGCTGGAAACCTGCCACACGCTCGGTCTTCCCACGGGCGAACTGACGCGGAAACCCGACACCGCGACCGCGCACACGCATGTGATGTCGGTACCCGGTCAAAGCCGCACCTTCTTTTACCACGGCGGTGCCAACGACCTGCTTTCGGCGGCGGATTTCGCGCCCGGCACCTTTGCGAAAACGGATGCCCGGGTGTTCTACCTCGGCTATCTGACGCTCTTGCCGACGCTGGACCGCATCGACGCCGATGGCCATACCGAGGCCGCCACGATCCTTGCCCGCGCGCAAGCTGCGGGGCTGGTCACCTGCGTCGACCTCGTCTCGACCGAGCGGCCGGATTTCGAGGCTATCGTCACCGCCGCCGCGCCCTTTATCGACTATCTTATCGTGAACGAGGTTGAGGCGGCGCGCGCCGCGGGCCTTGACCACCACGACCTGCCAAGGCTGGGCCAAGCGCTTCTGACCAAAGGGATCGGCAAGGCCGCCGTGCTTCACAGCGCCGAGACCGTCCATTGGGCTGGCGTCGATGGCACGGCGCTCAGCCGATCCGTGCCCCCGCTTCCCCCCAGCGAGATCGCCAGCCATCTTGGCGCCGGCGACGCGTTTTGCGCGGGCTTGCTTTACGCCCTTCACGAAGGTTGGGACGCAGAGGCCGCGCTTGACCTCGCCACCAGGGTCGCGCGCGCCTCGCTCAAAGGCGTCACCGCGCATTCCGCCATCCCGCCCTTGTCCCAGCTCAGCTAAAGGAGATCCCCGATGCGCGCGACCTGTCTTTTTGCGCCCGGCGACATCCAAACGGTCGACATGCCGGACCCAACGCCCGCCCCGGGCGACATCGTGGTGGAGGTTGAGGCCGCGGGCATCTGTGGCACCGACCGCCACCTGTTTAAGGGAGAGTTCCCCGCCACCCCCGGAAAGATCCTGGGACATGAGTTCTCGGGACAAGTGGTGGAGGCTGGCAACACAGGCTTCAAGCCTGGCCAGCGCGTCACCTGCGATCCCAACATCTGGTGCGGGACCTGCGATCAATGCCGGCGGGGTCGCGTCAATCTTTGTCCCAACAACATCGCCATCGGGATCGGGCGTCACGGCGGCTTTGCCGAGTTTTGCACGCTCCCCGCCAGCCAGGCGCATCTTTTGCCAAGCGACATCGATCCCCGCGCCGGCGCGTTTTGTGAGCCGCTGGCCTGCACGCTGCACGGCATGGATATCGGCGCCGCGCGGCCCGGCGAAACCGTGATCGTGATCGGCGGCGGCGTCATCGGGCTGCTCGCCGTCCGTCTTGCCGTGCTCGCGGGGGCGGAGGTTATGCTCTTGACGCGCACGCCCAGCAAACAGGCGCTGGGGCGCCGTTTTGGCGCCACATGGACCTGTGCGACGCGCGAGGAGGCGCAGCAAACCTGGCCCAACGGCGCCGATTTGGTTGTCGAATGCGCGGGCGTTGCCGACACCGTGTCGATGGCGCCGGTTCTGGCGCGCGCCGGCGGACGTGTTGTCGTGCTTGGCGTTCTACCCCAGGGCCAAAAGACCCAGATCGAGCCCTTTGACCTGCTTTTTCGAGAGGTCGATCTGCGCTTTAGCTTTCTCAACCCCTTCACCCATGCCCGCGCCACCCGCATGATTGCCGAGGGTTTGGTCGACGTCTCGGGCCTTGTCACCCAGGACATCGCCCTGGCCGAGGTTCCAACCCTGATCGCCAACCCCCCGCCCGCAGGCGATGTGCGCGCCATCGTCACGCGTTTTGCATAGAGCAATTTCCGTTCACATTGGATCAGAAATCGCTGTCTCAAGATCAGCAGGATGCTGATCTTGAGACAGCGATTTCTGATAATGACTGACCCACTTTGAACGGAAAATGCTCAAAAACACCCGATATCACCGGACGTTTTGAAACCTGCGATTTCAAGCAGCGCGAGCCGATTTCTGTCGCGGATGGCCAAGGCGTCCGACCGAACCGACCGCGTGTCGCGTTTGCCGGACCCTCTCCGCCAAAATCTGCGCCATTGCAAAGGGCTGCAGGGTACAGGATCCATGAAGCCCAACCAGCCCCATGAGACCGGATCAACTTGGGCCCGTTGCGTTGGCCCCAGAATGCGTGGCTTGCGGACGCTGTGGGGCACGAAAGCATCGCGACCCAAGACGCCGTTCATTGCGGCCACCCCTAAAACGGGGGTGGCGCTGGTGTTTTCCCCGGCACCGCCGCGCGGGCCACGCCACGGCGAACCGGTACGGGGCCCGGTTAGAGCGTGCGTTCGACTTCCTCGGTCTCGAAAATCTCGATCACATCGCCGTCGCGAATGTCCTCGTAATTTTCGAAAGCCATCCCACACTCCTGGCCGCCTTGCACTTCCTTCACTTCGTCCTTGAAGCGTTTCAGCGTCTTCAGCTTGCCTTCGTGGATCACGACATTGTCCCGCAACAGACGCACGCCAGCCTCGCGCCGGGCGACGCCCTCGGTGATGACGCAGCCCGCGACCTTGCCCACATTGGACACTTTGAAAACCTGTTTGATCTCGGCATAGCCGATAAAGGTTTCCTTGATCTCCGCCGACAAAAGACCGCTGGCCGCCGCTTTGATATCGTCCACCAGATCGTAGATGATGGAGTAATACCGCAGCTCGACACCCTTTTGGTTGGCGCTTTCGCGCGCGGGCGCGTTGGCCCGAACGTTGAACCCGATGATCGGCGCGCCAGAGGCCTCTGCCAGCGTGACGTCCGATTCGGTAATTGCGCCAACGCCAGAGTGCAGGACCCGAACGCGCACTTCTTCGTTGCCCACTTTCTCCATCGCCTGAACGATGGCCTCGGCAGAGCCCTGGACGTCCGCCTTCACAAGGATTGGCAGTTCGGTGACGTTTTCGTTCGCCTTCTTTTGCGCAAGAAGCTGGTCAAGCGTCGCGCCAGCGCCGACAGCCGCCTTCTTATCCTTGGCAAGCTGTTGACGATAGGCGGAAATCTCGCGCGCCTTATCCTCGCCCTCGACCACGTTCAAAACATCGCCCGCCTCGGGCGTGCCGTTGAGGCCCAAAACCTCCACCGGGACAGAGGGGCCGGCCTCGTTCACGCGCTCCCCCTGATCGTTGATCAGGGCGCGGACACGGCCCCATTGCTCACCAACCACGAAGATGTCGCCGCGCTTCAGCGTGCCTTTTTGCACCAGGACGGTCGCAACCGGGCCCCGGCCAACGTCAAGCTGCGCTTCGATCACGGCGCCCTCGGCCGGGCGGTCGGGGTCGGCCTGAAGCTCCAACAACTCCGCCTGGAGGCCGATGTTTTCTAGCAGCGTGTCGAGCCCGTGCCGCGTGATTGCCGAAACCTCGACATCCAGCACGTCGCCCGACATCTCCTCAACAATCACCTCATGCTGCAGAAGTTCTGTCCGCACCTTGGTGGGATCGGCGCCGGGGCGGTCGATTTTGTTGATCGCCACGATCATCGGCACCTCAGCCGCACGGGCATGGGCGATGGCCTCAACCGTTTGCGGCATGACGCTGTCATCGGCGGCGACCACCAGGATCACGATATCGGTCACTTGCGCGCCGCGCGCCCGCATCGAGGTAAAGGCCGCGTGGCCCGGCGTGTCGAGGAAGGTCAGCTTCGTCCCGGCGTCGTTGGTGATCTGGTACGCACCGATATGCTGCGTGATTCCGCCAGCCTCACCCGAGACGACATTGGTCTTGCGGATCGCGTCCAAAAGCGAGGTTTTGCCGTGATCGACATGACCCATGATTGTGATCACAGGGGCACGCGGGGCGAGGTTGTCCTCGTTATCGGCGATATCGACAATCGAGGCCTCGACGTCCGAATCCGACACGCGCTGAACGCGGTGGCCGAACTCTTCGACAATCAGTGTGGCGGTTTCGGCATCGATGGTTTGGTTCAACGTCGCCATAATGCCGTTTTGCATCAAGGTCTTGACCACCGCGGCTGAGCGTTCGGCCATCCGGTTGGCAAGCTCCTGCACCGTGATCGCGTCGGGCACCTGCACGTCGCGCACCACCTTCTCACGCGGCTGGTCAGAGCCCATCATCCGGCGCTTGTCCCGCTCCTGCCGGCGCTTCATCGCGGCCATTGAGCGTTGACGCCCGCCCTCGGAGGTCGCCTGGCTGATCGTCAGCTTGCCAGACCGGCGGCGATCATCGACGCCGCGCCCGCGGGTGTTTTTCTTGTCGGCGACCTTTTTGGCGGGCGCGCGTGTGGTCCCGGCGGGTTTGCCGGCGTCCGCGCGGGCTGCGGCGGCTTGTGCGGCGGCCGGATCTGGCGCGCTTGCTTCGCGGCCCGCATTGGCGGGCTTGGCGGCGGCGCGTGAGGCCGCGGCCTCTTCCCGCTCCGCCTTTTCTTTGGCTTCCTGCTCTTTGCGCTGCTGGGCGATGGCGGCTTGCTCCCGCGCCCGCTCCTCCGCCTGCTTTTCAGCACGCAGCTTGGCCATACGCTCTTCCCGGGCCTTTTCATCGGCCGCCCGGCGTTTGTCTTCATCGGCTTGGGCGGCTTGCGCGGCCATCAGCGCCTTGCGCCGGCGCTCCAACTCCGCGTCCGGCAGGCTGCGGGCGGCGCCGGTGCGCGCGACCGATGCCGCGGCCGAAGATCCCTGTTTCGGGACAACCACGCGCTTGCGCTTGCGTTCCACCGTCACCGATTTCGACCGCCCGTGGCTGAAGCTCTGGCGAACCTGGCTTGTCTCGGTGCCGCCGCCGCGCAGCCCAAGTGTCTTGCCCTTATCGCCCTTGTCGGTCGTGTCGCTCATTCTTGCTTCAAATCCTTTCCACGCGGGGCGATCCCCGCGGACGCATCCGGAGGTTCGGACGTTAACCCCGATTGACGCGCAGGCCGTCCAGCCGCGCCGACTCATACCTGACCTGGTCGCTGAGTCCACCCGCAATCAGTCCGGCATGTATCACACGATCTCGCCCGAATGCCAATCCCAACTCCGCCGCCGTGAGGCCGTCGAAATGGCTGAATTCGCCCTCGGGGGGGCGCAGGCGCGCCTTCTCGCGGGGGGCGCCGTCGGCGGCCTGCAAAAGAAAGACAATGATTTCGCTCATAAGTCACGATTTCACTTTCTCTGCCCCCGCCAGCGCCTGCCCCGCCTTCCGCGCCAGAGAAACCAGCGAGATCAGACGGTGGGCCAAAAGCGCTTCGACCTCTGCCACCAGATCCGGTGGCGTGACAACCGGCGCCTTGGCCCCGCGGGGGAACAGGTTTTTCTTGACCGCCCGGGTCAGCGCCGCGCGCTCGGCCGAAACCCATATCCCCCGGCCGGGCAGCTTTTCAGCCAAATCCGGAACCACCGCGTTGCCGGGCCCGATGGCAAACCGGATCAAACCCGGTTTCGGCTGCGACGCCCCGGTCGCGATGCAGCGCCGCTCTGACACCTCGCGGGTTTTGGTACGGCCGCCGCGCGGCATGATGCCCTCAATCCGCCGGCGCCTCGGCGGCTGCGTCGGGATCCTCTTCCGCCGCCAGGGCCGCCTCCGCCGCCGCAGCATCTTCGTCCAACTGCTCCTGCGTGACCCAGCCAAGCTGCAGCCGGGCGCCCATGATCAGATGCTGCGCCTCGGCAAGGTCCATATCGAACTTCTCCAACAGACCCTCATCCTTTTGCCGCTTGCCATCGACAATGGTCACGCCGCCGGCAAGCTCCCAATCCGCGCAGGTCGCGAAATCTTCCAGTGTTTTCACCCCGTCCTCGGCCAACGCTTCGATCATTTGGGGTGTCAGACCGTCGAACGCAACCAGGCTGTCCTCGACGCCCATCTCGCGGGCGCGCTCCATCGCCTTGGCGTTGATCTCTTCCAAACTTTCGCGCGCCCGGGCCTGAAGCTCTTCGGCGGTGTCTTCGTCAAAGCCGTCGATGCCGGACAGTTCGTCGGACTCCACATACGCCACCTCCTCCAGCGTCGCGAACCCTTCGGACACCAGAAGCTGCGCCACCATCTCATCGACATTCAGCGTGTCCATGAAAAGCTGGCTGCGCTCAGCAAATTCGGCCTGGCGCCGCTCGCTCTCCTGCGCTTCGGTCATGATGTCGATGTCGAGCCCGGTCAACTGGCTGGCCAGCCGCACGTTCTGGCCCCGCCGGCCGATGGCCAGGCTGAGCTGCTCATCCGGCACCACGACCTCCACCCGCTCCGCGTCGTCGTCGAACACGACTTTGGAAACCTCGGCGGGTTGCAGCGCGTTCACAAGAAAGGTCGGCGTGTCTTCGTTCCAGGGGATGATGTCGATCTTCTCGCCCTGAAGCTCATTGACGACGGCCTGAACGCGGCTGCCGCGCATCCCCACGCAGGCCCCCACCGGGTCGATGGAGTTGTCATAGGAAATCACGCCGATCTTCGCGCGGGAACCGGGATCGCGCGCCACCGCTTTGATGTCGATGATGCCGTCATAGATCTCGGGCACCTCCATCTTGAAAAGCTCCGCCATGAATTCGGGCGCGGTGCGGCTGAGGAAGATCTGCGGGCCGCGAACCTCGGACCGCACGTCGCGGATATAGGCGCGGATCCGGTCGCCGGTGCGAAACGCCTCCCGCCCGATCTTCTGGTCGCGCCGCAAAACAGCCTCGCCGCGCCCGACATCGACGATGACGTTGCCGTATTCCTCGCGCTTGACAAGGCCGTTGATGATCTCGCCCACACGGTCCTTGAATTCCTCGTACTGGCGCGCGCGCTCGGCCTCGCGCACCTTTTGCATGATCACTTGCTTGGCCGATTGCGCCGCGATCCGGCCCATTTCCAAAGGCGGCAACTCATCGGTGATGGTGTCGCCCGGCTTCGGATCGTCGAGGAACTGTTTGGCGTCCTCGGGCAGCATCTCGGTAAAGCTGTTCTCGACCTCTTCGACCACGGTGCGGACGCGGGTCATCGTCAAGTCACCGGATTTCGGGTCGATCTTGGCACGGATGTCGTACTCCGCCCCGTAGCGAGAGCGCGCGGCCTTGGCCAAGCTCTCCTCCATCGCCTCGATCACCAGGCTTGGATCGATCAGCTTCTCACGCGCGACCGCCTCGGCGATTTGCAAGAGCTCCAGTCGGTTGGCGGACGTCACGCTCATGGGTTTTCCTCCGTCACTTCTTCGATTTCGTCAAAGGCTTCGGGGTCGAAGCCGCTGTCTTTCTTGGCCTTTAAACTTTCGGCGATCAGGGCGTCGGTCAACACCAGCTTCGCCTCCGTCAGCCAGTCAAACGCGAGGCCGATGGTGCCCTCGGCGATGTCGATCAGGACCTCACCGTCTTCGACGCCCATCAGCTTGCCGCGGAAATTCTTGCGGTTGGAGATCAGCTCGGCGGTCTGCAGCTTGGCCTCGTACCCCGCATAGGTCTCGAAATCTTTCAGCCGCGTCAGCGGCCGGTCGATGCCGGGGGAGGAAACCTCAAGGTTGTACTCCCCCTCAATCGGGTCCTCGACATCCAGAATGGCCGAGACCGAGCGGCTGATTTTGGCGCAATCATCCACTTCGATATGCCCGTCGGGCGTGTCGGCCATGATCTGCAACCGGGGCGTCTTGCCGCCCATGAACCGCAGCCGCACCAGCTCATAGCCAAGCCCCTCGATCACCGGGGTGACGATTGAGGCCAGACGAACATCCATCGGAGCTTTCGCGATCAGGTCGGACATCTCTCACCGAAACAAAAAAACGGGCCCGCGGCCCGTTCGATTTCCGGTGGCGCCGGGAGTGTCCCGAACGACCGCTGTTCAAACGCATATAGAAGCCGCCCGCCGGGGATGCAAGGGGAAACGGGGGGCGGCGAAAGCTTCGCGTCGCGGGAGCCCAAGACCAATACGCGTGCTCGGTCTTGGGCAGCATTTCGTTGGTTCAGCGAGTTGCGAGATCCAAACTCACTACCGAGATGCTTTTTCCTGTTCAGGATCTCTGAGATCCGGCCCTGATTTACCAAAAAGAAAGCAGCGATCTCGTGCTGGAACCTCCCTGCACGATGCACGTCCCATACTGAAACAGCATCATCAAAGCTGAGGCGATAGGAGGGGTCTCTTTTCCTTGTGTTGCCCTTGCTTGCAATGCAGCCAAGCTTGATGCAAACAGAGCCTTACAGACGGAAGGCCCCTGCAGAAGTCATTTCAGCTGCGGTTTTCTACTAACGGGCCGGTGTTCGAGCACCGGCCCGTTTTTATTAGGCTATTCTCTCTATTGACGCAACAGTTAGTGTTGCCGGTAGAAAACTACACCAAATGTGTAGAAAACAGCTTCGGTGTAGTCCTGCGTGTCTTGGCATGAAAACGGAAGTTAGTTTGCTGCTTCACGCCCGGAAACACGCCGAAGGCGCCGCGCCAGCGCGTGCACGTCCCGGCGGTCTGGCGCCTGCCTGGCTGGCGGGGCACGGCGTGGCTGGCAGGGTGAGGCAGTTTGATGTCCGGCTCTCCAGATCCTCAAGAACACAGGATGGCCTTGACCATCCGCTCATATCCCCGCTCTATCCCGCGAGGCGGTGAAGAGGGAACACCTTATGACCAATCCCGACTGGTGGCGCGGGGCCGTCTTTTATCAGATCTATCCGCGGTCCTTTCAGGACAGCACCGGCACGGGCGTCGGCGATCTTGCTGGGATCACAGCGCGGTTGCCGTATGTCGCGGATCTCGGCGTCGATGCGATCTGGCTGTCGCCGTTCTTCACGTCGCCGATGGCCGATATGGGCTATGACATCGCGGATTACGAAGGCGTGGACCCGATGTTTGGCACGCTCGACGATTTCAGCCGGCTGGTGGACACCGCGCATAGCCTCGGGCTGAAGGTTATGATCGACCAGGTCTTCAGCCATGCCTCCGACCAGCACGCCTGGTTTCAGATGAGCAAATCCTCCCGCGATATCCCGCGCGCCGACTGGTTCGTCTGGGCCGATCCCAAGCCCGAGGGTAGCCCGCCCAACAATTGGCAATCGGTGTTCGGCGGCAGCGCCTGGACATGGAACCCGCGGCGCAAACAGTACTACATGCACAACTTTCTGGCCTCACAACCGGATCTGAACTTCCACACGCCGGCAGTGCAGGACGCGGTTCTTGGCTATCTTAAAACCTGGCTTGACCGGGGGGTGGATGGGTTCCGGCTGGACAGCGTCAATTACTGCTTTCACGACCCTCTCTTGCGCGACAACCCACCGGTTACCGACTGGTCGACCAACGATGTGCCAGACAGCAACGCTTATGGCTACCAGGACCATCTCTACGACAAGACCCGGCCCGAGATGCTGCCCTTTCTGGGCCGCGTGCGCGCGCTGGTCGACCGCTATCCCGGCCGCGCCACGGTGGGGGAGATCGGCGACGGCCCACGCTCTCTCGCCACGATGGCGGCCTATACGGCGGGCGACGAGCGGCTCCATATGGCGTATTCCTTCGATATGCTGGGGCCCGGGTTCTCACCCCAGCACATGCGGGGCTGTGTGGAGGCTTTCGATGCCGCCGCCCGGGCCCATGGCGGCGGGCAATCCTGGCCCTGCTGGGCGTTTTCCAACCACGATGTGCCGCGCCATGCCTCGCGCTGGGCAGCTGCGGGACGCGACTGGGACGCGCTTTGCCGGTTTGCCGCGACGCTCCTCTTGTCGCTGCGCGGGTCGGTTTGCCTTTACCAGGGGGAGGAATTGGGTCTTCCGGAGGCCGAGCTTGCCTACGAGGATTTGACCGACCCTTACGGCATCGCCTTCTGGCCAGAGTTCAAGGGCCGCGACGGGTGCCGCACACCCTTTCCCTGGGCGGATCGAACCGGCGCCGGGTTCACGCAGGCCGAGAAACCCTGGCTGCCGATCCCCGAGGCCCATCGCGCCCGCGCCGCCGCAACCCAAATGGGACGCGCCGATGCGCCGGTCGAGACGTACCGGCGGCTCCTCGCGCTCCGCCGCCGAACGCCGGCGCTGATCCGGGGCGCGTTGACCTTCCTCGATTGGTCGGAAACCGGCCTGGCGTTCCGCCGGGACGATGACGCCGAAACGCTGCTGTGCCTTTTCAACTTCGCCGACAGCCCCGCGGAGTACGCGCCAGAAACCGGGACAGTCCTGACACCGCTTTGGCCCGAGGCCGGCGCCGCGCAAAAAGGCACCGTGACGCTCCCCCCGCTCGGCATTCTTATCGCGCGGATCGAAGCGGACTAGCGCCAACGGGTTCCCCGCGATACTCGGGATCGGGGCCATTGGCCCATCGCGCCGCGGAGTATACGCCCGAACCCGCAGCAATCCCAACACCGCTTTGACCCAAGACCGGAGCCGCGCAAAAGGACGCTGTGAGCTTCCCCGCTGGGCGTTCTAATCGCGCGGATCGGAGGGTACCAGAGCCAACGGGCGCCCGGCGATACCCGGAACCGGGGCCACTGGAGCGGCCAATCGCGCCGACAGCGCCGCGCAGTACACGCCGGAATCGGGGATTGCGGCCGCTGGGGCGGCTCAATGCGCAGACAGCGTCGCCAGCCCCCGTCCCAAAACCCGCGAGCCGACAGCCTCAGCCGCTTGCCCCAACCCGTCATCCCCAACGCGCGGTCGAGCTGCGCTGGGGCTTGGGGCGGGGAAGCTTCGCCGGGTGAAGCGCTGAATTTGGCGCGGGGCGTTTGCAACCCTGCGAAAAGTCCCGCCCGCGACACTGTGACGGGCCGCCCCTGCTTGGCGCCCCGAGCGGATGTTCCCTCCACGCTCAGACAATCACCAGGCGAAAACCCCTCCAAACCCCTGTTTTGCCGATGGTAAGCCAGCGCGTCGCGGATCGACATGGACGAAACATGCTCGGCATCCGCGCCGGCTCTCGGCGGGACCGGCGCGCCTGAGGAAAACCCGGGGTGCGCGGCCCCGACAGGCGCGATCCCGGGCAGCGGCAATAGGTCCGCGACGGAACCGGGCGCCTTCTGCGTAAAATCGCCTGACCGCGCGGAAACCGAAAGGACGACCCTGTGACACTGACCCGCATCCCAGCCTTGGCCGCAACGCTTTGTGCCACCCTCTGCACGCTTGTGCTCTCAACCCCGGCCACCGCGCAATCGCGCAGCGCCGTGGAGGCTGAACGCGGCCAGGTTGGCAAAGCCCTCTCCCAAGGCAGTTTTCAGGGGCGTCCCTATGGCTTTTACGCGCCGGCAGGGGCGACAAGCGGTGCGGCGCAGCCGCTGCTTTTGGTGTTGCACGGCACCGGGGGCGGCTATCTTGGGGTGGCGACGCGCACGCGCTTTCACGAAGAGGCCGCGCGCCACGGCTTTATCGTTGTCTACCCGGATGCGACGCCCCGCGACGTGCGCGGAAAACAGCGCAAACAATGGGATCCCTATGGCCGCAATGTCGACGATGCCGGCTATATCGCGGCCCTGATCGCGGATCTTAAACGCCTGTTCCGCATCGACCCCGACCGCGTCTTCGCCACCGGGATGTCGAACGGCGCGGTCATGGCGCAATCGCTCGGCTGCCAGGTCGACGCCATCTCGGGCGTGGCGCCGGTGGCCGCCAGCCTCAGCCCCCGCGCCTATTCCGCGATCTGTCCCAGCCTGTCGCAGCCCGTGCCCTTCTTGGGCTTTTTCGGCACAGTGGATCGCAATGGAGAACTGGCGAAATTCGAGAAATCCGTGGATCTTTACGCGCGCCTTAACGGCTGCGCCACGGATTACAGCCGCCAGGCGCTGCCCGACCGCGATCCGCGCGACAACACAACGGTCGAGCTGCGCATCGCGGCCGGCGCGCGCGGCGGCGCCTGTTCTGTGCCGATCCACTACTACCGCATTGCGGGTGGTGGGCATTTCTGGCCGGGCGCCACCTATCGCCCGCAAGCGCTGGAAAAACAGGGGGCGGCGTCGACCAAGGATATCGACGCAACCAAAATAATCGTGTCTTTCTTCGGCCTTGACCGTCGCTAGGCGCGCTTTGCGGGTCCGGTCAGGGCTCAAGCGCCATCCCGACCGTCTTGACCGAGGCCTGCTCTGGCCAATGCGCCACGCCGCGGACTTCGCCCCTGTCTCGCAACGCGCTGAGCGCCGGTAAATCCACATCCGCCATGACCCAACCCGGGGTTTCGGGCTGACCCTCGGCCAAAACGCCGGTTTCGGGAAAGGCCCCGTCGGCGGGGGTGTAGATCGCGGCCGTGCCGTGGTTGACGTCGACCGCCGCGGCCCAAGGGGCGGGACCGATCAGCGGCGCATGAACGACCGCGCATTGCCCCTCCAACGCCCGGGCCATCGCGCCAACCCGGACCCGGCTTTGCCCCGCCCGACGCTCGGTCGCGGCGGGGGCCAGCAGCAGCTAAGCCCCCGCCTCCCACGCCGCGCGGCCCCGCCGCGGAAACTCCACCTCATAGC
>ERZ1740062.942-NODE-942-length-12956-cov-6.403070_pt1 | contig 12956 bp, 11 predicted proteins | sample MGYA00581741_ERZ1740062 | MGnify/ENA primary metagenome ERZ1740062 (study PRJEB43018, sample SAMN04849747) | marine metagenome | isolation source: floating plastic debris | place: Pacific Ocean | collected 2008-09-01 | study: EMG produced TPA metagenomics assembly...
GCAGCTTGCGCACGGTCCACATCAGGGTCGACCCGGGAAAGCCGGCATCCCAGGCGCTGCCCAGGACCGCGCCGCTGTAGGGATTGACGTAGACGACGTTCTTCACGCCGTCGGCCCCGGCGATCTTCACCTCCGCCGTGCGGTCGGGCGCCGCCGGAGGGTTGTAGGCCTTCAGGGTGCCGGGATAGGCGGCCAGCGCAAGGGCGGCGATCTGCGACGGCGCCAGCGGCGCCGCCGCCCCGGGTTCGACGTAACGCAGGTCGCCGTAGAAGGTGTCGTTGATCTCGTCCTTGAAGAGGTAGAGCGCGCCGGTGACGGCGATCAGGATCATGAAGGGCAGGACGATGAGTCCCGCGTAGAAGTGCCAACGCCAGACGGCGCGATAGAGGGCGGAGACGGGGGCCGGGGCCCCGCGCGCGGTGGTGCTGCTCATGCGTTTCATTCCATGGCAAGAGGGTGCCGCCGCCGGGCACCCCGCGCGCCGAGAAACAGCGTGCAGAGGGCGCCTGAAAGAGCGCGGCTCAAGAGAGTGTGGAAGTGCGGAAGGCCTAGGCCGCGTGGTGCGGCGGCGCTCTTGCCTGGAAGGAACCGGGGATCTGCTGCCCGGCGGCGGCGATATCCGCCGGCGCAAACGGGGCGAGGCGGTAGACGACGGCGCCGTAGCCGTCGGTGAGCGGCGCGACCGCGAGCGCGTGGAACTGGGCGAACCAGGGACAGGGATCGGATGTCGGCGCCGGCGTGTCGTCAGACGGCGGCGCCAGCCCCAGGGCCGACAGCGGGATGTAGACGATCTCGCTGCCGGTGCAGATCGGGACGTAGCCGTCCTTGGCCGGCAGGCCGTTCACCGGCCCCAGCAGGTTGAGGGCCAGGGCGAGCGTCATCAGCAGGGAAAGGCCCCGCGCCCGCCATGCCGCCCGAACTCCGGATGCCCCGATCATGGGGGAAGGTTCTGCCACAGATGGGCCGGCGCCGCAGCAGAATTTGCGCGGCGGCGCGCCGGGGGCGCTTGTGACGCGGCGATCCGCCGGGGCATGAGGGGGTGGGGGACAGGTGAAAATCTAACCGGGTGCTGAAACGAATCCAGCCCGTGGCGCATCCTTCGAGACGGGCCCCCAAGGGACGGGGCGGCCCTCCTCAGGATGAGGTAACATTTGAAGTAATTGACCTCATACTGAGGAACGAGCGCCAGCGAGTGTCTCGAAGTACGCGATCAATCGCGCCGCCGGCCTTTATTCAGCGGACAGCGAGGCAAAAAAAATTGCCCGGGCGCGACACTGTGGCTTGGGGCGCGCCCGGGCAGCTCTTCGGATGAAATCTGTGCTTTTGAAATACGGCTTCGAACGAAAAATCTTTGCTGGCTATACGATGGCGAAGACCACCATCAGCACGGCCCAGACGGTGAGGCCGGCGAGAAAATGCTCTACCGTGATCCCCGAATTCGTCTCGTTGGTGTCGCCAAGCATGATGTTGCTTCCCTTTGGCTGTCACCGGCCGGTGCGGCGGTGTCTCTCTCCTGAGAAGAACATAGGGAGGCCGGCGCCGAGGCGGTGTGCGGAACCGCACACGCTTCACCACCTTTCCGGGAACCCATTGATTGGACTGGAAGAAAATCGTCGGATTCAGGCGTTTGGGGGGCTTGGCGGGGTTTTTTTGCCGGTCGTGGGGGGAGCTTTTTGGTGGCGAGGCGCTAGCGCTGCCCCCTACTCCGCCTCCGCCCCCAGTTCCTCGCTAACGCCCCGGAACTGCTCCAACGCCGCCACAAGGTTGTCGACGATCTCGGCGGCCAGCACGTCGGGCGCCGGCAGGCTATCGATGTCCTCCAGGCTGTCGTCCTTCAGCCAGAAGATGTCGAGGTTCAGCTTGTCGCGCTTGGCCAGCTCTTCATAGGGGAAGCGACGGAAGCGCTCGGTTTCCTGGCGCTCGTGATAGCAGTGGATGAAGTCGTCGAAATCGCCGTCCGCCAGGCGCTTGGTCTTCAGGGTCTTATGGACGTTGGTGCGGTAGTCGTAGACCCACAGCGCCTTGGTCTGAACGTCGCGGGAGGCCGGGCGCTTGTCGAAGAACAGCACGTTGGCCTTCACGCCGGGGCTGTACCAGATCCCGGTCGGCAGGCGCAGCAGGGTGTGGAAGTTGAAATCCTCCAGCAGGCGCTTGCGGATGCCCTCGCCGGCCCGGCCCGCCTCGAACAGCACGTTGTCCGGCAGCACCACGCCCGCCCGGCCGTTCGCTTGCAGAATGGTCATGATGTGCTGCAGAAAGTTGAATTGCTTGTTCGAGGTGGTGAACTTGAAGTCCTCGCGCTCGTAGTTCTCGCGCTCGGTCGTCACCGAACCGTCCTCGCCCACCACCTTGTAGCTGGACTTCTTGCCGAAGGGCGGGTTGGTCAGCACCACGTCGAAGCGCTCGCTGCCGGCGCCGGCCAGGGCGTCGCCCTGCCTCACCGGGCTGCCGCCGTTGCCGATGCCGTGCAGGTAGAGGTTCATGGCGCAGAGCCGCACCACCTCGTCGACCAGGTCGATTCCGGTGAAGGACTCGTGGCGCAGTTTACGCAGCTTGCCGCGGTCCTGGCTCTGGCCCTTCATGTGATCATAGGCAGCCAGCAGGAAGCCGCCGGTGCCGCAGGCTGGGTCGCAGACCGTCTCGCCGATCTTGGGGTCGACACATTTCACGATGGTCTCGATGACCGGGCGCGGGGTGAAGTACTGGCCGGCGCCGGACTTCACCTCGGAAGCGTTGCGTTCCAGCAGCCCCTCGTAGATCTCGCCCTTCACGTCGACCTGCAGGCCGACCCAGGGGCCTTCCTTGTCGATCAGGCTCACCACGCGCTTCAGCTTGGCGGGATCGGAGAGCTTGTTCTGGCTCTTGCGGAAGATGGTACCGATCAGGCCGTCTTCCCTGGCCAAGTTCTCCAAGGTGTGGCGATAATGGGCCTCCAGGGCATCGCCATCCTTGTTCGCCAGCTGCGCCCAGCTCCATTGGGGCGGGATGGCGGAGGCCTCGCCCAGCAGGTCTTCGCGCTCCTGGTCCATCTTCAGGAACAGCAGATAGGTGATCTGCTCGATATAATCGCCATAGGAAATGCCCTGGTCGCGCAGTACATGGGCATAGTTCCAGACCTTGGCGACGAGCTGTTCGTTGGTCATACTTTTCAGGCTCTTTCTAAGCGATCAACTTCACCTGTTCCCACTCTCGCTTCAGCAGGACATTTGCGAGGCGGATGACATCCGACTTGACCTCATCCCAATCCGTTTGGTCTTGCATATTCGGGCGGATGCAGGCATCGGGCCACAGCTGATTAAAAACCTCTTCATCGACCTTGAGCGCCGGCATTCCGTACATGTATCTGACCAGCGCCATAAAGGCGCGATGAACGCGTTCCGACGGATTCAGATACAACTCAATCTTAGCGTGCCGCATTTCTAATGTATCTTGGTTGGACTCAAGGCACTGCACCGACTTATGAACGGACCAATGTGGGATACCGGCGATGACGACATTCATCTCTTCGCGTAGATCGTTGATCCACTTCTGACGATTCTCGGATCGCGATTTCACACGACCTTGATAAAAGATGCCAAACACCGCGACAAAGACGCTAGCTGCCCCAATGACCGTCGCCATACTTGCCATCTTTTCTACAGATACAATCGCGCCACGGAAGCTAATCCATTCCCCAATTTTCCAAACCGCAAGCGCAAGGACAGGCACAAGGAGTACATCGCGAAGCATCCACAGAGACCAGTGACACGGTTTCCAAAAAGAAGAAAGGGCGCCGCCCTTTTCCCCGAAGTCCAATGGATCCACCTTCATCAGATACCGGACGTCATGCCAACTCGGCACCTTCTTCAAACCCAACGGTGGCCCATACCATTGACGCCGGTAAGATGTCCTGACGTGAACGTAAAGCAGCCAGACGAGCAGAACCAGAAACAAGGCATAACCCGCCCATAGAATCCCCTCTTGGGGAGAAAGCCCAATGATCGCTGACAGCATGCGATTTAGAGCATCCCTGACCTCCATAACTGCCTCTACTTCCCGATTGGCTCAGCCTGAATGTCAGGCATGGCCTGTGTGATCGCCGGAATCGTCATCACGAGGCCTCGTAGGACCGGAAAAGCAGCGGCTTGGCGCGCTCGAAATCGGCGTGGTTCTTCAGGGTCACCTCCAGGTCGCCGGTGCCGTAGTGGCCAACGTTGCGCACGTCGCGGGTATAGCCTTCTTCCAGTTGGATCGTGTCCGGGTCGATCTTCAGGTAGGCGCGGACCACGTCTAGCGACGTCCTCACCTCGACGCAGGCGAAGTTCTTGATACGACGGAAAGCGACGTAGTTCTTCAATGTCTTCTGGGTCACGTCATCGCCGAGACCCAGCAGGAAATTTTCGACATCGGCATAGAGATTGGCCAGTTCGGCGCTGGCTTCGGCCATGCTCTCCGAAACAGTCTTGTATTTGTGGGATCGCGCCGCCCCCGTCGCCGGATCGATGGCCGGGGCGGGCGTCGACGCCGTCGAGACGGCCGTCAGCAGCTCCAGCAGCAACAGGTCGTCGCCGAACTTCTTGTAGCGGACCAGCTCGATGTTGCGCCCCATCTGCTTCACCGCATGTTCGTCATACTTGTTGAAGTCGGCAGCAATGCAGATCAGGCGCGGCGCGCTCCACTCGATCTCGGCAGCGGCTTCCTTGCCGTAGCGGTCGCGCACCAGAATCTCGAAGTCCCCCCGGTGGTCCATCAGCCAGTCGAGGTAGAACAGGCCCTGGTTGATCACGTTCTCCGAGCGGTCCCGCTTGTACTCGATGATAACCGGGTAGCCGTTCTCGTCGACCCCCAGGGTGTCCATGCGCCCACCGTGGGTGGTGGCGTACTCCGACGCAAGGAAGCGCACGCCCAGCAGCGTCTCGAGGTTGTTCTCGAACAGCGTCTGCAGCGCCCGTTCCAGCGGCGCGGAAGAACTGTCCAGTTCAGCCAGCGCGCCGCCTTTGGCCTGAAAGAGTTTCAGATCGCTCATGACGCCACCTTAGTCGGGGATGTCCTGCTGGTCCTCTTGGGGGTGGCAGTACCGGCGTCCTTGACGCGGGCGAGCAGCGCGGTGGCCGGTTCGTCGGCCGGATCCTGCGGAACAAGGCGACCGGCGAAGGCATCCTTCAGGATCGATTGGCGCAGGGCAGCGGAGCGGGCTATTTCGGTTCCACAAAGATACTTGAGCCGATCACCCTGACGGTGAGCATCCCGCAACCCCTCCACGGCCGCATTCATTTCACTCAACGGCGGAAGGGGAACAGCAATTCCTTCAAGGTTCTTCTGCGAAATGTTTCTCATGGACATCTGAGCACCGGTCGCACGCTCCTCAATCTGGCGCCTCCCGAGGGGAGACTTCAGCACGTAGTTCACCCAATGCTCGATTGGTTCGACACAACGAAGGCGCAAAACCTTGTCGCTCAGCTGTAAGCGCTTGGCGACTTTCTCCACAACCACGCTCGCGCCGACAAGTTCAATCGTATTGGCGCGACTGATGAGGAGATCTCCTTCCTTGATAAAAAGAGCGGCATTCACTTGCTCTGGTAGCAAGATTGTCTTGCTTTCGAATTCATTGAACTCATCCCATGTGACCGCGCTGATTTTAACTATGCCGATTTCGGCTCCTTCAGGCGGCCGTTCTTCGCATCTGAAATTCTTACCCGCCTCAATCTTTGACACTATTTGGCCCAACGACGACCACACCCAGTCCTCGGGCAGCTCGGGTAGCCCGGTAGTGTCGGGAGCGGCGGGTTCCTTGTATTTGCCTCGGCCTTCCCAGGTTTCGCGTCGGGTCTTCAGGATGCGAGCGAGCAAGTCGCGGCCGTGTTCCAGGCGATGGGCGTTCTCCGCGCGCCACTCGGCGGTAAGTTCACCGGTGACGGCGGCCTTCAGCACCGATTGTCGATAGCGCGACAGGAGCTTCTGCACCTCGCGCAGCGCCTCCTCGCCCTTGTCCAGCCGGGCGAACAGCGTCTCGAACTTCTCGACGATGCGGCGTTGTTCGTTGAGGGGCGGCACCGGGAATAGCTTCGTTTCCAGATATCGCTTGGGCACCCTCTTTTGTCCGACCGCGCCGGTCATATGATGCTGAGCTTCATGTCGAAGCGCTGCTGACGACACAAAGTAGTAGAGGAGCCGCCGGTCAACTGCTTCACTTGGGCGCATAACGTGGAACTCTGTGGTTCCAAACCCAACCCCTTGGGGCAAGGGTGGCACCACGGCCATTTTGCCATTTTCCATACACGGCGTGATCTTCGCAAAGATCACGTCGCCAGATGCAAAAGCCGTAAAGCCCGATTTTACTTTTCCAAAGGGCCGCCTTTCGCTCGTGTCAATGCGCCCGGTTTCGGCCTCAACAGCCGGCATTGGCACGAATGGCACCTCGTCACCATCGCTAAACTGACCTTTATTCACGCCCGGGTTCAGCGTGACCACCTCGCCCAGAGGCACGACACACCACGATTCCGGGACATCTCCCATCACGCCACCAACGCCCCTTGCAATTCATCCAACATGGTATCCAAACCCGAACCAAATACTTTCCGCGCCCGCAGAATCCCGCCCCGGTCGGCAAGGCTCGGCGCCTCCTGGAAATCGCGCGGCCCGATCTCGGCATTCGCCGCTATATAGGAAGCGATGGCCCTTAGCCAGCCCTCCTGCTCCGCCGTGTACTCGCGGCCCGCTTTCTTCTCGCGCCCCAGCCAGAGATTGAAGCGTTGCTCGACCACGGTGGCAAAAGGCTCCAGCACCTCGGTCTGTCCAAGGGCGAAGCGGACCAGGCTGACCACCTCGGTCAACTGATCGTCGACCGGCGCGCCGCGCACCCTGGCGGCGTCCAGACGCTTGTAGGCCTGCCAGACGGTCGCGGTGGTCAGGTAGGGCGGGGCATCGGTCAGGCGCTGGACCAGCTCGCGGATGGCGGTGTAGGTCAGGCGCTGGCGCCCCTGGGGCTGGTTGTAGAGGATTTGCAGCGCCGTCAGCTCGTCGCGGTTCTCGTCGATGAAGGTCTTGAAGCTCTTCACCGCCTGCTCGGCCTGCTTCAGATCGAAGCCGGCGCCGGTGACCTCGTCCGTGGTGATCTCGTCGATGACGATGTCGGCTTTCTGCTTCAGGTCCTTCAGCAGGTTGCGGACGGCCGGACTGTCGAAGGGGCGGCAGGCGGCATCAATCATGGAATCGACCACCTGCTGTTCCTGCTCCGGCGTCGCCGCCGGGCCGTGGCGGGCCTCGATGACGGCCTGCTGCAGGTCGGGGTCGATGGCGTCCAGCAGGCCGTTCGCCAGATCACGCAGGGACTTGCCGCCGCTCACCGCCGCGATGCGGGCGCGGTCCTCGTCATACAGTTTGGCGTCGAGGGCGGCGAGGCGGCCCGCCAAGGTGGATAGGGCGTCTTCGTCGCGCCGCCCCATGGCGATTTGTTCCAGCAGGGTGTCGAAGCCGAGGGCACGCTTGCGCTCCAGCGGCTGGCTGGCGTTCTTCTTCGACTCGGAGACGCCGACGGCGTCGATCAGGACGAAGCGGGTCTTGGTCTTGGCGTCGGGGGTGACGGCCCGCAGATCGGCATCGGGGATGCTGCGCACGCCGCGCCCCTTCATCTGCTCGTAGTAGCCTTCGGACTTCACGTCGCGCATGAAGATCAGCACCTCGACCGGCTTTATGTCGGTGCCGGTGGCGATCATGTCCACGGTCACCGCGATGCGCGGGAAGGGGTCGACGCGAAAGGCCTTGATCAGGGTCTTGGGGTCCTCGCCGGTATTGCGGTAGGTGATCTTCTTGGCGAAGTCGTTGCCCTCGCCAAAGACCTCGCGCACCGCGTGGACGATCTCCTCCGCGTGGCTGTCGTCCTTGGCGAAGATCAGCGTCTTGGGCAGCCAGTCGCCGCTGCGGTCGGGGAACAGCTCGGTGAACACGCGGTCCTTGTAGACCTGCAGGACGGTGCGGATCTGGTTCGGGTTCACGACCGCGCGGTCGAGATGCTCGCCCTTATAGTCCAGGTCCGCGTCCAGGGATTCATAGCGCACCTTGCGGGTGCGCTTGTCGCGCACCGGCACCTGGAATTCGCCGTCGCCGGTCTCGACCCGGCCGCCCTGCTCCGTCACGCGGGTGCGGATGCGGTAGACCTCGTAGCCGACGTTCACGCCGTCGGCGACCGAGCGCTCGTAGGGGTACTCGGCCACCAGGTTCTGGTTGAAAAAGCCCAGGGTGTGCTTGGAGGGCGTGGCGGTCAGGCCGACGATGAAGGCGTCGAAGTATTCCAACACCTGGCGCCAAAGCCCGTAGATGGAACGGTGGCACTCGTCGGTGACGATGAAGTCGAAGGTCTCGATGGGGATGTCGGGGTTGTAGGCGAGCGGCGGCAGGTCGCCCTCCTTGCCGTCGCCTTTCTCGAAGCCCGACTGTTCCTCGTCCTCCTCGGCCAGTTCCTGGCCCCGCAGCATGGAATAGAGCCGCTGGATCGTGGTGATGACGACCTTGGCGTCGGGGTCGATCCGGTGGGAGTGCAGGTGCTGGACGATATAGGTGTCGGTGAAGCGGTTCGCCGCGCCGGGGGGATGGAAGTTCTGGAACTCCTTCAGGGTCTGGTCGCCCAGGTTGTTGCGGTCGACCAGGAAGAGGATGCGCTTGGCGCCGGCCTCGCGAATCAGCCGGTAGGAGAAGGAACAGGCGGTGAAGGTCTTGCCGGCGCCGGTGGCGAGCTGGATCAGCGCTCGAGGCCTGCCTTCGGCCAGCGACTTCTCCAGGCCCTCGATGGCTTCCACCTGGCAGTCGCGCAGGCCCCGGGGGTCGAGCGGCGGCAGATTGCCGAGACAGGCGCGCAGGGTGTCCGGCTGCTTCAGCCACTCATGCAGCGTTTCCGGCTTGTGGAAGGCGAAGAGGCGCCGCGAGCGCGGCTTGGGATCGCGCAGATCGCGGAACAGGGTTTCTTCGCCGGTGCTCTCGTAGTCGTAGACCAGGATGTCATGCCAGCGGGCTAGGTGCTCCGGAAGGCGGTGCATGTACTTATCGGACTGGTCGGCCACGCCGCTCAGGGTAACGCCGGTCTTCTTGGCCTCGATGACGCCGGCAGCCTTGCCAGCGACGAACAGCAGGTAGTCGCAGGCCCCGGCCGGCAGGGAGAATTCCCGCACGGCAACGCCCAGGGCCGCGTTACGGTCGAAGCCGTCGCGGTCCTGCAGGGCCCAACCGGCCTCGCCGAGAAGCCGGTCGATCTTCTCGCGGGCTATCTGTTCCGGTGTCTGCAAAATCGGCGCGCCCCCTGCCGCAACCTTCGCGGGATTGTACCGCATCGCCGCCGGGGCTCAACAGCGCCGAACCTCGCCTATATGGCGCATACTTTTACAACTATTCAATCAAAAGGTTTATTCTGACGAATTGCTGGTGAAAATTCTGCCTGAAATTTCACGCCCCATCGACAGACTGCTGAGGGGTGCCGCGGAACGCTTCAGGGGTGGCCCTGCTCCGTGCAATTGGCACAGCGGCCGTGCAGTTCGACGGTTACCTGGCGGGTATGGAAGCCCTTGCTGTCGGCGACCGCCGTAAGGCCCGCCTCGGCGGGCAGGGTGAATTCCCAGATCTGGCGGCAATCATCGCAGATGGCAAAGGCTGCCGTCTCCGTGTGGTCCAAGTGGTTGCAGGCGACGAAGGCGTTGAGGGTCTCGATGCGGTGGACCCTCTCCTCCTTACCCAGGGCTTCCAGCGCCCGGTAGACCTGCACCGGCGCGCGCAGCCCGGCGTTGCGCAAATCGTCCAACAGCTCGTATGCGGTCATCGCCCGGCCTTCGCGTCGCAGGCAGTCGAGCACCAGTTGCTGGTTGCGGGTCAGCTTGCGCGCGGTCATGTCATGCCTCTCCCCTTGTTTGGCGAGGCGCCTTGGAGCGGGTCGCGCTGGAACATCGCGCGCAGCAGGCTGGCGAGGAACAGCGCCAGCGCCGCCACCACCACCGAGGGGCCGGAGGGCGTGTCGAATTCCAGCGAGCCGAAGAGGCCGAGGGCGACCGAGCAGGCGCCGAGGCCGGCGGCCAGCACCGCCATCTGTTCCGGGCCGGAGGCGAAGCGCCGCGCCGTCGCCGCCGGGATGACCAGCAGCGAGGTGATCAGCAGGATGCCGACGATCTTCATGGCGATGGCGATGACCCCGGCCATGAGCAGCATGAAGACGAGGCGCGCGCGCTCCGGCCGCAGGGCCTCGGCCGCGGCCAGTTCCTCGCTGACCGTGGACGCCAGCAGCGGGCGCCAGATGACGACCAGGATCACCAGCACCGCGATGCCGCCGCCGTAGATCAGCGCGATGTCGAAGCGCGAGACCGCCAGCAGGTCGCCGAAGAGATAGCTGAGCAGGTCGATGCGCACCCAGGCCATGAAGGCGACCAGCACCAGCCCCAGCGCCAGGGTGGAGTGGGACAGGATGCCGAGCAGCGCGTCGGTGGGCAGCGCGCGCTGGCGCTGCAGCAGCAGAAGCGCAAAGGCGACCGCCGCGGTGATGGCGAAGACGCCCAGGGTGATGTCGATGTCGAGCAGCAGGGCCAGCGCGATGCCGAGCAGCGCCGAGTGCGCCATGGTGTCGCCGAAATAGGCCATGCGCCGCCACACGATGAAGCAGCCCAGGGGCCCGGCGACCAGCGCCACGCCGATGCCGCCGATCAGCGCGCGCCAGAAGAAATCGTCAAGCATGGTCGTGCTCGTGGTCGTGGTGGTTGCATTCTTCACCCGGCACCACGCTGCCGTCGTCGCGGTGCACGTGGTCGTGGTGATGGCGGTAGATCGCCAGGGCCGAGGCGGCCTGGCTGCCGAAGAGGGCGCGGTACTCGGCGCTCTCGGTCACCGCCTGGGGCGTGCCGGAGCAGCAGACGTGGCCGTTCAGGCAGACCACGGTGTCGGTCTGGCCCATGACGATGTGCAGGTCGTGAGAGATCATCAGGATGCCGCAGCCCAGGCGCTGGCGGATGTCGCGGATCAGTTCGTAGAGGGCGATCTCGCCGGCGAAGTCGACGCCCTGCACCGGCTCGTCCAGCACCAGCAGGGCCGGGCGGCGGATCAGGGCGCGGGCCAGCAGGGCGCGCTGGAACTCGCCGCCGGAGAGCTGCTGCACCGGCGCGCCGGCCAGATGGGCGATGCCGACCTCGCCCAGCGCCGCCTCGACCTCCGCCGCCGCGTGGCGGCCGGTCAGGGTCATCAGGCGCCGCACGGTCAGCGGCAGGGTCCAGTCGACGGTGAGCTTCTGCGGCACGTAGCCGATGTTGACGCCCGGCCGGCGGACCACGGCGCCCTCGCTGGCCGCGAGGATGCCCAGCAGCGCCTTCACCGTGGTGCTCTTGCCGCTGCCGTTGGGGCCGATCAGGGTGACGATCTCGCCCGGGCGGATCGCCAGGTCGACGCCGCGCACCAGCCAGCGGCCGCCGCGCGCCACGCCGAGGCCCTTCGCCTCGATGAGCGGCGCGGCCTGGTGGAACGCCGCCCCCTGTGACGTTTCGGGCGGCACCCCGGCAGACGCTATGGGCCCGGGGGACTGGGCGGGCCCGGGGGACTGGGCGGGCCCGGGGGACTGGGCGGGCCCGGGGGACTGGGCTGGCGCGCCGGGGCCGTTGTTTTCCGCTGGTTTTACCTGCACGTCATCATCCTGTGATCATCGCCTGATCGTCCGGGGGTCATCCCGGGGGCGGGAAATCTCTTGCCGCCGAAACACCGGAACGTTATATCATTACGGTCCGTTGCTGCCCAGCAGTTTCACCAGGCTGCCTTTCATAGACCCCCTCATACAGAAGGTTTCCCATGCGCGCCCCTGTCTTTTTGGCCCCCCTCACCCTCGCTGCCTCCCTCGCCGTCTCCCTTGCCGTCCCGGGCCCCGCTCAGGCCGCGGTGACCGTGGTCGCCTCGATCAAGCCGATCCACTCGCTGGTCGCCGGGGTCATGCAGGGCGCCGGGACGCCGCACCTGATCGTCCAGGGCGGCGCGTCGCCGCACAGCACCAGCCTGCGGCCCTCCGACGCCACGGCGCTGCAGGACGCCAAGGTGGTGTTCTGGGTCGGCGAAGGCCTGGAGGCTTTCCTGGAAGCGCCGCTGGAGACCCTGTCGGACAAGGCCGCGGTGGTCGAACTGGCCGAGGCGCCGGGCCTGAAGCTGCTCGCCTACCGCGAAGGCGGCGCCTGGGACGCACACGAGCACGAGGGCGAAGAGCACGAGCATGAGGGCGAAGAACACGAGGAGCACGCGGGCGAGGAGCACGCCCATGAGGAGCACGCGGGCGAGGAGCATGAGCACGAGCATGAGCACGAGGGGGCCGACATGCACCTCTGGCTCGACCCGGACAACGCCCAGGCGCTGGTCGCCCGCATCGCCCAGGCCCTGATGCAGGCCGACCCGGACAACGCCAGCCTCTACCTGGAGAATTCGAAGAGCCTGGCCCGCCGCCTCGACCAGCTGAGCCGGGAGATCGAGCGCGACCTGGCGCCGGTGAAGGCCGTGCCCTTCGTGGTGTTCCACGACGCCTACCAGTACCTCGACACCCGCTTCGGGCTGAACAACGTCGGCTCGATCACCGTGAACCCGGAGAGCAAGCCGGGCGCCGCGCGGCTGACGGAGATCCGCGGCAAGATCGCCGAGCTGGGCGCACGCTGCGTCTTCGCCGAGCCGCAGTTCGAGCCGCGCCTGGTGCAGGTGGCCATCGAAGGCACCCAGGCCAGGACCGGCGTGCTCGACCCGCTGGGCGCCGACCTGCCCGACGGTCCGGACCTGTATTTCGACCTGATGCGCCGCAACGTCGCCGAACTGAAGACGTGCCTGGGCGAGGCGAGCTGAGCGGCGGACGCTGACGCTCACCCCCACCGCGCCCTGCCGCCCCGGGGGGGCGCGCACCCCCCCCCACCCGCAACCACCGGGGGCGGCGCGCCCCGAGAGCCCCGCCAGAAGGACAAACCACACCCGACGCGGGGGGGAGGGGAGCG
>ERZ1740062.943-NODE-943-length-12956-cov-4.438106_pt1 | contig 12956 bp, 18 predicted proteins | sample MGYA00581741_ERZ1740062 | MGnify/ENA primary metagenome ERZ1740062 (study PRJEB43018, sample SAMN04849747) | marine metagenome | isolation source: floating plastic debris | place: Pacific Ocean | collected 2008-09-01 | study: EMG produced TPA metagenomics assembly...
ACCTGCGGTTGCCGATGAGTTGGCGCGGATCATGCAATGGTCTTTCGACTACCTTCAGCGCGACGGCGAAGGGGACCCGGACGAGCGCACATGGCTGCGCGATGAGACCGGGGGATCGGTGTATCTGCGCCTCTCCACACGGCCAGTCGAACAGGCATTGCGCAGCGATGATCCCGAGTTTGATCAAGGCGTCATCGATGGAGCCTACTGGTTGCGCCGCTCTGGCCCCAACCCGGATGTCATCCTCGCCTACCAAGGCGCAGTGGCCCCGGACGTGATCGAGGCCGCAGGGCGCATCGGCCAAGATCGGCGCGACATCGGTGTTCTGGCAATCACCTCAGCCGACCGGTTGAACGCCGGGTGGACAGCGGCCAAACGCGCGCGCCAACGTGGCCATAAAAGCGCGAAAGCCTGGATCGAGCGGATGCTCGCACCGATCCCACGTGACTGCACCATTGTAACCGCCATCGATGGTCACCCGCTGACGCTCGGTTGGCTTGGCGCGGTCGGCGGTCAGCCCACCGTTCCTCTCGGCGTAGAACATTTTGGCCAAACAGGACGCGTGTCTGACCTCTATCATCACTATGGGATCGATGCAGACGGGATCGTTTCAGCCGTGCATGAAATCACGATGGGTCGCCCAGTGCGCCTCGTGGGCTAATTCAACGCCATCAACAAACAGGGAGTAAAAACATGTGTCATCCAGTCATTATGGAATATGTCAAAGGTAAAGCCCTTAGCCGCAGGGACCTCTTTCGAGGGTCAGCTGCCGCAGGTGCTGCGATCGTGGCTTCAAGCGTTATTGGGACACGCCCGCTCATGGCGCAAACCCCGAACCGTGTGGTCGATTTGACCTACACGCTGACACCGGACTTCCCGACCTATTTCGGCGAGCAGCAATTCTTTGACGAAGACGTGTTCACCTACGCCGAGCACAGCTTCAACCTGAAGGAAATCCGGGTGAACGAGCACACAGGCACTCATATCGACGCGCCGCTGCACTTCACAGATGGTGGCGCTTCAATCGACGAAGTGCCGGTCGAGTCTCTTGTTTGCCCGCTGGCCATTGTCGATATCCGTGAGAAAGCAGACGCCAACCCGGACGCACAAGTCACCCCCGATGACCTGACCGCGTGGATTGCCGCGAATGGCCCAATCCCGGCGGGAGCCTGTGTGGCGCAAAACGCCGGTTGGCAGGCGCGGATGGGGACACCCGGCTTCCGCAACGCCGATGATGACGGCAAGATGCATTTCCCAGGCTTCCATGTTGAAGCGGTGCAGATGCTGCTGGACGCCACCGAGGCAGGGGGCGTCGGCGTCGACACGATGTCCATCGACTACGGTATCTCTGCCGACTTTGCGACCCACTACCGCTGGCTGCCCGCCAACCGTTGGGCGGTCGAGAATATGGCCAACCTTGATCAGCTTCCGGCAACCGGAGCCACCCTTGTGGTCGGTGCGCCGAAACATCAAGGCGGAACAGGCGGACCCTGCCGCTTGATCGCTCTGGTCTGATGGGGACGGTTCCTTTGCTGGACGATGACGTGCTCGCGCCTGGGGCGCGGGCCGTCTTCGGTGATATTCGAGCCACCCGTGGGACGGATTACATCAACAACTTCTGGCGTGCTTTGGCGTATGATCCCGCAACGCTAGAAGCGGTCTGGTCACGGTTGAAACACGACATGGCACCGGGTTCGCTTGATCCATTGACGAAGGAACTCGTCTACATCGCTGTTTCCACGGCAAATGGTTGCAGCTATTGCATCCATTCCCACACGGCAGCCGCAAAGGCGAAGGGTATGACCCCAGAAATGCACGCCGAGTTCGTGGCAGTGATCGGCATGGCGATGCAAACAAATGGGTTGGTCCAAGCTTTAGGCGTCGAAGTGGATGCAGAGTTCCGGGCTTAGCGAGTGACCTTGTGCCCGACTTGCGCAGACGACTGAAACAGAAACAAAGCGGGCACTTTCCCTGGTGGCTTCTAAGTCCGCTTAGTCCGCTGAGCCGTCATCGGTCTGGTCAATGGCATATGTCCGCTGCGCGGGACAAACTTGCCGTTGGATTTCTGTGTTCCAAAGTCTGCTTTACGCGGTCCTACTCATCGGGATAGTTGGCCGTAATTGCCGAAGCTCCCAGGGTCTTCATCGACCAAATATAGGTTTCTTGGTCCCACCCGCATTCTCCGACGAGGCGCTCCCAATTCTCTACTGAGAGGAGCACCCAAAGAAGATCGGTAGCGGACTCTTTGGAGAGGTCTCGCTTAAGCTTACCATCTGCAGCCAGCGCCTCGACCACTGCGGCGCACCCGTGCCGGACGGCTTTCATGCGGTCTTCCCAAGCGGCAGCGGCTTCGACGTCGCTTGCGCGCATGGCACGCAGGGCCACGGACACGCTGTGAATTTCGGGGATGTAGTTGCACCACGCCGTGACATAGGCATCCAGCCTTGCCAGCCCGGTTTTGATAGCGCGGCTTTCAGCCAAGCGGGCATCCACATTCTTGACCCGATCGATGTAATTCGTGGTCGCGATTAAGAGCTCTGTACGGCTTGCGAAATGCAGATAGAGGGCCTGACGGCTAATCCCGGCGGCCTTGGCGATGTCGGACATGCGGACCTTGTCGGCTCTGGCTTCCAAGAGTTTCCATGTTGCATCGAGGGCGCGATGGCGCGTGTTAGGTGAGGGACTTGACATTTTGTCAAGATACTTCTACTTGACACGATGTCAAGTTTACACAATGTCAAGTGAGGCAATAATGAAGGTCATCGTTTTTGGCGCGACGGGAACAGTCGGGCGGCTTACCGTGCAAAACCTTTTGCAGGCCGGCCACACAGTCACAGCGTTCGCTCGCACACCTGAAAAGCTGGGACTGGCAAATTCCACGCTTAAGTTGATCACTGGGGATGCCTTGAACGCGCAGAACGTCGACGATGCTGTTCGCGGGCATGATGCGGTTGTAGTGACACTGGGGCCGGGATGTCCCGTAAAAGCGTTATTCGATCGCAGGGCACCCTGAACGTCATCAAAGCGATGCAACTGCACGACGTGCGGCGACTAATCTGTCAGTCGACGCTGGGTGCACGCGACAGTTGGGGCAATCTGAATTTCTGGTGGAAGCGCGTCATGTTTGGGGCTTTGCTTGCGCCAGTCTTTCGCGACCATGAACTGCAGGAGCACTTTGTTGAGGCAAGTGGCCTTGACTGGACCATTGTGCGACCCGGAGCCTTCACAGAGCAGGCGACCCGGCGCGTCGTTATCGAAGACGTGCCGATCACAGCGCGCGGGCTTGACCTGAAAATCGCGCGTGCGGATGTCGCCCGCTTCCTGACCCGTCAAGTAGTCGAGCAGTCATATATCGGTCGCGCGGTCGGTATTTCTAGTTGAAGAGGCGAACAGCATGATTGAAGTATCTTTGACACTTGCGGTCTTTATCGCGGCGTTGGTGGCAGGTGTCTTCCTTAGCTTTTCGGACTTTGTCATGCGCGGTCTTGCGCAGGCGCCGGATGCGCGTGGGGCAGATGGGATGGTCGGGCTGAATCGCACAGTCTATCGATCCGTTTTCATGGTCGGATTGCTGGGGCTTGTTCCTGTCGCGGCCTTGATTGCGGTTGTTGCGATCTGGCGACTTTCAGGCGCGGTCCAGATATTGTGCATTGCCGGGGCGCTTGCCTATCTCGTAGGTGTGCTTCTGGTCACCATCGTGGGCAACGTCCCGTTGAACAACCGGCTTGATGCGATGGCCGACCGACCAAAAGAATTGTCAGAGTATTGGCCGATCTATGCGAGCCGCTGGACGAAGCTGAACCACGTCAGGACGATGTCGGCCGTACTCACAGCAGCAAGTTGGATGGCGGCGGCGCACTTGCTCTGATTGATCTGAGGTTTGTGACCTTTGCGTCAATCCTCAACGCCGTGCTGGGCGAACTCGGACTCAATCCTGGATAGGCGGTCTTTCCAAAGCTCAATCTCTGCGGTGCGCTGATGATCGAGGAGCATCTCCGGTTGATGGACGACCTGCGTGCGAAGTGTTATGAGCCCCACGAATTCGAGGATGCATCGTCGGATTGGATGCAACACCTGATCCATGTCTCCGAACCCCTGAGCGTTGAATGTCTCCGCAGCCCCACCAGTGGTAAGTGACAGAAGGCCGTAGCGCCCGTTCAGAACGCCAGTGTCGAACTTGCGACCTCCGCCATAAGCAACACCGGAGGCAAGCACACGGTCGATCCAACCCTTCATGATCGCAGGCATGCCGCCCCACCAAAGCGGAAATTGCCAAATGACCAGATTGGCGTTCAGCAGCTTGTCTTGTTCTTGCGCAAGGATTGGAATGAAGGTTCCAGTTTCGGCCGCGATCCGTTCCTCTGTCTGCAGCCGAAGGACCTGCGAGGTGGGTTTGGAATTCTGAAAGTTCCTCCGGTCAGACACTGGGTCAAAAGACGTCACATTCAAATCAGTAAATGCGACGCTCCAACCATTGTTCTCCAATGTAGATATCGCCGCCCTCGCAAGGGCGGCATTGAAGCTTTGCGGTTCAGGATGTGCAAGAACCACGAGAGCCCGTTTCGGGAGATCAAGCCGCACTGGCAAACTCATCGCCGTAAAGGGTCGCAAGGCGCGGGTCTGCCTTTACGCGGGACAAGTAGCTGGCGAGCTCAGGGTAGGCCTCTGTAAGCTTCTCTGCGAGATGCACTTCCCAGTGCAGGCAGACGCCGAGGTAAAGATCAGCAAGCGTCAACTCCGGACCCGCGACGAAACCACCGTCGCGGACCTGGTCCGCAACGAGGCCGAAGTATTTGTGCAGATCCGCTTCGGCGATCGATTTGACGGCCGATTCCTGATCCGGATCGTTGATGAAACGCGATGGCATAAAGACGCGGCTCCATGCCGGGTGGATCGTTGCATATCCAAAGATGAGCCAGCGCAGCGCCTGTGCCCCTTCGTCTGAGGCCAGATCAGGCATCATCCCCGATTCCGGATGCCGCGCGGAAAGCCAGAGATTGATGGCCGCGCCTTCGACCAGTGACTGATCGCCTGTATCAAGCGCCGGAACCTTGCCAAGCTGGCTGGCGTCCCTGTGCTCTGCATTCTCTTCAAACAGCGCTAGTGACACTGTGTCATGAGGAATGTTCGCAATTTGAAGCATCGCCTCAACTGCCAAAGAGCAGGTTCCGGGGATATGATAGAGTTTCATGGTTTTTCCTTTTTGGTTTTGGATGGTCAGTTGCAGCCGCGCAAGAAACGCGGCCAAGTTGGATTGAAATCAGGGGTCGCCGGTCCAAATGGCCGGGTGTCAGGCCGCCGCGGTTTGAGCGTTCGGGTAGTCTGAATAACCCTCCGGGCCTGGCGTGTAGAACGTTGACTGGTCCGGAGCGGCGAGGGGAATACCCTCGGCAAGGCGGGTCACGAGATCGGGATTTGCGATAAAGGGTGCGCCCATGGCGACAGCATCAGCACGTCCTTCAACGAGCGCCGCCGTGCCCGCCTTGAGGTCGAGGCCGCCGTTAAGGATGAACGTTCCTGCGTAGGCTTGCCGCAAATGATCCGCCAAAGTGGGATTGGTGGTCGCCATGAAGCTATCGCTTTCGTTAGATGGCTCGAGCACATGCAAGTAGGCCAGCTCTCTTTCTGAGAGAGCCACCGCGACATGGGAAAACAGTGCCTTCGGATCACTATCGGATATCCCAAAGACGGCATTGGTTGGCGAGATCCGAACACCGACACGGTCCGCGCCGATGCGCGCGGCCATATCGTCCACGATTTCAAGCAGGAACCGGGCGCGATTTGCGACGGTGCCACCGTACTCATCGGTGCGATGGTTTGTGCTGTCGCGTAGGAACTGATCGATCAAGAAGCTGTTCGCTGCATGGATTTCAACACCGTCGATTCCCGCGGCGACTGCCCGCTCCGCGCTGTTTGAGAAGTCGCGAATAATGTTTACGATTTCAGCTCGGGTCAGAGCGCGCGGCGTAACGAATGCGGTTGGATTGCCCTTGCGGTCCGGGATTTCCCCCGAAAGTGCGACGCCTGACGGTGCAACAGATTGAGCTCCGTCAATGTAGTCGGGAATGACGGCACCGCCCATGTGCCAGAGCTGCATGAAGACCCGCCCGCCAGCTGAGTGAATGGAGTTTGCGACCTTGGCCCATTCGGCTTGTTGGTGGTCGGTATAAAGTCCAGGCGCGCCCGGCCAGCCATGACCTAAACGGCTGACGGCGACCGCTTCGGTGATAATCAGACCGGCCTCGGCCCGCTGGCCGTAATACTGGGCAACGATGTCTTGTGGGGCACCGTCGGCGTCAGAGCGGCCGCGCGTCATGGGCGCCATGAGAATCCGGTTCTTCAGTGTGTACCGTCCCAACTCAATCGGGTCGAAAAGGGAATTCGCCATAGTCATTCTCTCTCTGCTTTGTCAGATGAAAGAGAAACTGGCATTTCCCAGAAAAAATATTAGTCTGATATTTAGTAATTGATATTTACCTTGGAGAAATAATGACAGCCGACGGAATTGGCGAATTTCGGGCAGTCTCTCGTGCGGGTTCCTTCACAGGTGCGGCCCGTTCGCTTGATGTGTCGGTGCCACATGTCAGGCGGCAGGTGCAGCGTCTTGAGGCAAAACTTGGTGGTGTTCTTTTTGAGCGTACAACGCGGTCTGTGCGTTTGACTGATGCGGGGCAGCGGTTGCGACAGCACTGCGAGCGAATTTCTCAGGACTTGGATCTGGCTTTAGACGAAGTGCGCTTTGGGCAGGTGACGCTGTCTGGTCGCGTGCGCGTCGCCGCACCGACAGGGTCGTTTGAGAATGGCTTCATGGCCGAGGCCCTCGCCACGTTTGCTTGCGATCACCCGGATATTGAACTGGACGTCGAGTTCAGCCCTCGGTGGGTCGATATCGTAAACGATGGCTACGACCTTGCGATCCGAGCAGACACCAGCGACCGGGCCGGCTTGACCTTTCACCCACTTGTGGCGCGACGGCGCGTGGCCGCTGCCAGCCCGAAATATCTGAAGGAGCATGGCATACCGCAAAAACCCGCAGACCTCCGCGATCATGTCTGTATCAAGACACATACCAACACCTGGTCATTTACCGAGAACGGGCGCAGGCGAGAGGTCGCAATTCATGGTCGGCTGCGCTTCAACTCCGGCGCTGCCATTCGTGCCGCCTGCGAGGCAGGTTTGGGTGTGGCCTACATGGTTGAGGATGGATTTGATGACTCGATATCCTCAGGGCGCGTTGTGCCGGTTCTGGAGGAGTTTTGGCGCGACGACGCTGTCATCTATGCCGTCCATCCCGAGACTGAACACCTCCCCAGCAGAGTTTCAGCACTTCTTGAACACCTCAAGCGGGCGGCACAGCACTAGAGTTATCTGTTCCGAGTTCTGACCAGATTGCAGACGCAACGCGCCCCATGACCTGATCCTTTCGCCGGATTGCGAAAATCTCTGTATGCCGGGTCGGAAACCCCTCGACTTTCAGCTCGATCAATTCGCCCTTGCGAAGGTCGTCTTCGATAAGGTGGCGTGGCAAGCCGCCCCATCCAAGACCCGCCATGATGACTGATTTCTTTGTGGCAAAGTCCGAAACCGTCCATCGTTGCGCCGTTGGAATGACGTCGCGGCTTTGTTCAAAAGCTCGACCGCCCGTTCCAGCGACGACGACCTGTGTATATCCCTGCATCTCGGCACGGGCGCGGATGCCTGGCGATTGTGCAACGGGGTAGTCCTTATGCGCTACCGGGACTATGGATACGGACCCTACGGGCAAGGTCTCGACTTGCTCGATTGGCACACCGTCCAGTCCCGCGATCACCAGGTCTGCCTCGTCTTGCATGAGGCGGGCGATCGGACCGCCCATCATTTCGCTGGCGACCTGGATATGCGTACTCGGAAAGCGTCCGCCGACGTCGGCCAACAAGTCAAGAAACGGGTCGAGTGACAGCGTCGAGGTCATGGCGACACGAACGATCGGTTCAAATTCACCTGCAAGGCTATCGGAGGTGACTTTCAGAGCGCGGAATTGCTGCAGCACTTTCAGGGCTTCACGGTGAAACACTTCCCCCTCAGCCGTTAGTACTGGGCGGTAACTGTCCCGGGAAAACAAATCAAATCGAAGCTCGTCCTCCAGTTTGCGGATCTGATGACTGATCGCAGATTGTGCCTTGTTCAGGCGCTCGGAAGCTGCACGAAAAGTTCCTGTCGCGACGATCGCCTCGAAAGCGGCCAACTGATCCAGCGTCATGATGCACTCCAAAATGATCTGAATTTTAGATCATAAACATGAAAACTCGATATTATCAATTGGCTGGATTGGCGACTAGGTCTTGGGCTCAACGCACTAAGGAGCCTGCTATGAAACTCTATTATGTACCCGGCGCTTGTTCACTTGCGAGCCACATCATGCTGCATGAAGTCGGGGCGAACTTTCACATTGAGTCTGTCGATACCAAAGCCGGGGTCACGGACAGTGGACGCAACTACATTGACATCAATGCAAATGGTTATGTCCCCACGCTCGAAACCGATACTGGTGAGATCTTGGTCGAAGGTGTGGCCATCCTTCAGTATCTAGCAGATACTAACGCGGAACATGCCTATGCGCCCGCACTTGGCACCATCGAACGCGCGCGGCTTCAGCAATTCCTGAACTACGCGGCAGCAGAGTTGCACAAGTCGTGGGGCCCGTTGTTCAACGACGCCACAACAGATGCGGAAAGGGCAGCGGCCAAGGACAAGGTGAAGGGGAAACTTTCTTACCTTGAGTCGGTCTTGTCCGACGGGCGCGACTATTTGGTCGACAACACTTTCTCGGTGTCCGATGCCTACACCTTCGTCATGGCCTACTGGGCCAACTACAAAGACATCGACCTTGCGACATGGCCGCATTTGTCACGCTACGTGGATCGAATTGCAGGTCGTCCATCTGCTCAGGCTGCTTTCAAAGCCGAGGGCCTGGCGTGATGACCAAGCAACACGAAGTCCAAGTTAAGGACCTGATGCAACGCTATTTCGATGGGCTCTATCAGTCCGATAGTGCGGTGTTGCGCACCGTGTTCCACCCTGACCTTGCCTATGTAAATGGTACGGCGGGGACCTATGAGCACATGGGGCTCGAGGACTATATGGCCCGGATCGACGCTCGCACCCCGCCGTCCTCGCGCGGTGACCCCCGCGAAGAGGTGATCGAAAGGATCACCTTCAAAGGAGATCAGATCGGTCTGGTCGAAGCGCGGATGACCATGATGGGCCGCAACTATCAGGACCTTCTAACAATCATTCAAACCGAGAACGGTTGGCGCGTGCTGACAAAGATATTCTCGTTCGTCGAAAGAAAGCAGTAACTCTATGCCCTACGTAAATATCAAGGTGACGCAGGAAGGCGGCACAGATGGCACCGGCCCAACGGCCGAAGAAAAGGCTCAGCTCATTTCTGGCGTGACCGATCTGCTAAGAACCGTCCTCAACAAGGATCCAGCCACAACGTTTGTTGTGATTGATGAGGTGCCACTCGAAAACTGGGGCGTGCAAGGCCGCCAGGTGAGCGACATTCGCGCCGAGCGCGAGTAACGGTGCCAGCCCTCAAGGCACCGTGGAGTGCCGAATGCTGAACCTGCCCTCCGACGCATTCGGCGCCCTCTTCCTCGATCTTTACTGTGCAGAAATCTTGTTTTGCCTCGATCATGGCTTGTTGCAGCGCAGGGCAGGTCAAATGTCAGAAGCGAGACCAAGCTGATGGAATATCTGATGCCTATGCGATCTGCGAACAAGCGACATAGCCGGAACTTGCCGCGCCTGGTGCAGTTCACCATGCACCAGTGTAGCGCGTCGTGCAGGCAATGACTCGCACTCGCCCAGGGTCGTCGCGGTTGAGTGGATATGTGTGGATGTCCATCGCGGTTCTGATCTGGTCCAGTTGGCTCGTGCTGACATCGGCAGGTCAAACAACTGCACTTTCGCTCGCTGACCTTGCCGTCTTTAGGGCCCTGAGTCCGTCGCTGGTGCTGGCACCACCTCTTTGGCACCATCGCCTAGACATCATACGCCTTGGTCTGGTGCGATGCCTGTGTCTGTCGGCCTACGGCGCACCGTTCATCTTTTTTGTGGGATTGGGCCTGAGCCACGCACCCGTTTCACATGCCGGTGCGCTTGTTCCGGGGCTCATGCCCGTGTTTGCCCTTGCGCTCGGTACGGTGTTCCTCGCACGGAGACTGGGCATGCGGCAGTGGATAGCCGTGCTCTTGATCCTGTCCGGGGCGGCGACGACCCTCTTGCACGGAAGCGATCCCCTCGGTCACGATGATCAATGGCGTGGGCATGCTCTGTTCCTGACCGGCGCGCTTTGCTGGGCCAGCTTTACCGTGACCATGCAATCGACGGCGGTTTCGCCGTTTCTTGCAACAGCGATCGTTGGGTCTTTGTCTTGTGCCGGGCTACTTCCGATTTGGTTCCTTTCCGACCTGTCCAATCTGCGGGAAGCGTCATTGTCCGATGTGACGTTTCAACTGTTGTTCCAAGGGGTCTTGTCTGGACTGCTCGCTCTGTACGCCTTCAGTCGTGCCCTCGTGTTCATACCCGATATGGCAGGCACGCTGTCGGCTCTCACACCCGGCGTAGCAACAATCCTGGTAATCCCCGTCTTGGGGCAGGTGCCTGGTCTTGCTGATGCATTTGCCCTTGTGTTGGTGGTGGCCGGGCTTGCCGTTCTGGCGTCGGGGTCATCCAAGGGTATAGGTGCGCCAGAGCAGACAGATCAGGCCCCCCCATCAATGCCGCCAGCCACAATGCGAAACCAGAAGGTCGCCCGCTGATGGGAAATTTGGTCCATGATGACGGATCGATGCATGAAGTGTGGTCCTATGTCCAAAAGGATGCGCGCGCGCTGGCCGTGACAGAACCGTTTCTTGCCCGCTTCGTGAGTAGGGTGATCCTCAGTGCGGGTTCCTTTCAGGACGCATTGATAAACCGATTGTCGGTCGCGCTTGCAAGCGCGGAATGCCCCAAAGAGCACTATGTAGAGATGCTCACGAGCGTGCTGGTCAGGTACCCATCGGTTGCGTTCGAGGCGGTGCAGGACCTTGTTGCAGCCCACATGCGGGACCCGACTTGCTCGAGCCATCTGCATGCCTTTCTGAATTTTAAAGGCTACCACGCCTTGCAGGTGCATCGTGTTTCACACCGGCTGTGGCAAGAGAACAAGCGAGAGCTGGCATTCTGGCCTTCCAATCCCGCATCCGCGGTTTTTGGCGCCGATATACATCCGGCGGCATGCTTTGGTGTCGGAGTCCTCCTTGATCATGGATCGGGGATCGTGATTGGAGAAACTGCGGTCGTCGAAGACGAAGTCACAATTCTGCAAAACGTGACGCTTGGAGGGACCGGAAAATCACTGGGAGACCGCCACCCAAAAATCCGCAAGGGGGCCATGATCGGCGCAGGTGCAAGTGTGATCGGCAACGTCGAAGTTGGGTCCTACAGCAAGGTCGGAGCCGGAAGTGTTGTCTTGCAACCAGTCCCTGCGGCATGCACGGCGGTCGGTGTTCCGGCTCGAATTGTGCGCCGAGATCCTGTGCACAAACCAGATGTGACTCTTCGCTCTGCCGATACTCACTCATGACCACGAAAGCGCCCACGGGGGGCGATCTGAAAGAGGACAACTCGCGATGAAAATCCATTAAATCCGCAATGCAACACTCCTTGTCGACTTTGGAAACGTGCGGCTGCTTGTCGATCCGATGCTGGCTGCCAAGGACGCAATTCCTCCGGTACGGTTGTTCAAATATCGCGCGCGAAACCCCACTGTTGAGCTGCCAGAAGGCGCACTCGACCTGATGGAAACAGCCACTCACGGTCTCATCACCCATTTTCAAAAAGGACATTTTGATCATCTTGATCGGGCCGGGGCACGGTGGTTGCGCGGCAGATATCTCCCCATCTTATGTACTCAGAAGGACGCAGACGTGCTGTCGAAAAAAGGACTGCAAACGCTGCCGCTAAAGCGCGTCTTTGGCGAGGATTAACAGTTCTTCAATGGAACAGTGCGGACAACGCCGTGCACGCACGGTCGCGGCTTGATCGGAGCGTTGATGGAGCACGGTGTGGGCTATTTTATCCAGATACCGGGCCACCCGTCTTTGTTGATTGCGGGCGACACAATTTTGACCCCCGAACTGATAGCTTTCATAAAGACGCATCAACCAGACGTCATTGTCGCCCCCGCCGGAGGAGCCCAGTTTGACATCGGTGGCGAGGTCATAATGAACGCGTCAGACATGGTAGAAATCGCCAAACTCACACAAGGCGCCGTTATTGCAAATCACCTCGGGGCCATCAGCCATTGTAAGGTCACGCGGGCTGACGTTTTGAACGCAGCGTCGCGTGCCGGCTTAGAAGGGCGGGTTTTTGCACCCGATGACGGTGAAACTCTGACATTCGACTGAAGAAGATCCAATTGAGCTAAGTGGGCAGCTCAAGAGATAAAACTCTTGGGCTATGGATCGCCTCTCTTGGTGTTTCAACACGTTCCTTCTTGCGGTCAAGCTCATTGCGGGGCCAGCAACCATCGCTTCGCGCTGTCGGCTTGCAGAGGATCTAGCTTTCTAGCGACGCAAGGATGTCCGCGTTAATCCAAGTTGCAGAGCCCAAAAGGACTACAGTATCAAGCCAAGGCGTTATAGATTAGCAACCAGAATATAAAACATCGACAAAAAGCTGGAATGGCGCTGTCTCGCAAATTTCATAGACCTTGAAGTGCGGGCTTTACATTCGTGCCCGCTCAACGGACTGCAAGCGCAGCACACCGATCGCATTGCGAAGGTCCAGTTTGGGCCGCGCTCAGTGCCGTTAATGTCTGCTTTGGGTGCTTAGCATCTACTTGGGCACGGTGCAGCATTTGGGAGGTATGGGCTCGATCCGGACCTTCGCTGCATTTTGCTCTTGGAGCAGAAATCATGATATTTGCA
>ERZ1740062.944-NODE-944-length-12952-cov-7.409863_pt1 | contig 12952 bp, 13 predicted proteins | sample MGYA00581741_ERZ1740062 | MGnify/ENA primary metagenome ERZ1740062 (study PRJEB43018, sample SAMN04849747) | marine metagenome | isolation source: floating plastic debris | place: Pacific Ocean | collected 2008-09-01 | study: EMG produced TPA metagenomics assembly...
CTGGCGGCCAGCCGCGCGGCGGCGGCGGCGGGCCTCTCGCCCACGGTGGTGCTGTTCAAGCATGCGCTGCGCAATGCAATCATCCCGGTCGTCGCTCTTGCAGCCGTCTGGTTCGGCTTCATGCTGGGCGGCTCGATCGTGATCGAGACGATCTTCAACCTGAAGGGGCTGGGCTGGCTCAGTTACGACGCGCTGCTTCGATCCGATCTGCCGGTTGTCCAGGCAATCGTGCTGATCTTCGCCTCGTTCTATGTGGTTCTGACCTTGCTGGCGGACCTTTTGAACGCCTGGCTTGACCCGAGGATATCTGTGCGATGACCGACGCTGCCCTGCCATTGCGTGGTCAGCAGACCGCGGAAGAGATCCTCGAGCCTTCCCCGTTCTCGAAACTGCGCAAGCGGATCTTCAAGAACCACAGCTTCCTGATCGGTGCTCTCGTGCTGATCGTGATCATTGCGATGGCGTTGCTTGCGCCGGTCTTCGAGGCGTTGGGCTGGATACATGATCCCTACGAGCAGGATCTGGCCTCTCGGCTGATGAACCCGTTCTGGCATCAGGCGAAGGTCAGCGAGGAACATCTTCTCGGCACCGACAAGGTCGGCCGCGACTATCTCAGCCGCCTGATCTACGGCGCTCAGATCTCGTTGCTGATTGGCTTCTCGACGATGCTGATCTCGGGCTTCATCGGCACCGTGCTGGGCGTGACCGCCGGTTACTTCGGTGGCCGTGTGGACATGGTGGTGAACTTCATCATCAACACGCGCCTGGCGATGCCGGTCTTCCTGGTCGCCATGGCCGCGGTGGTGGCGTTCGGCGCGTCGCTCTTGGTGGTCATTCTCGTCCTAGGCCTGTTCCTGTGGGACCGGTTCGCTGTGGTGATGCGAAGTATCACCATGCAGGCGCGCGATCTGGATTATGTGAAGGCCGCGCGCGCGATGGGCTGCTCGACGCCATACATCATCGTGCGCGAGATCTTCCCGAACGTGATCGGCTCGCTGACGGTCGTCGCAACGGTCGAGATGGCGAACGCGATCCTGCTGGAAGCAGCTTTGTCATTCCTGGGCTTCGGTGTTCAGGCACCGACACCCAGCTGGGGACTGATGCTCAACGAAGGCCGCGAGTACATGTTCTTCTCGCCCTGGATGCTGGCGCTGCCGGGGACCTGCCTGTTCATGCTGGTGCTCGCGATCAACCTGTTCGGCGACGGGTTGCGCGACGTGACGCTGGAGCGCGAGAGATGAGCGGCGACCTGATCCTCGACGTCCAGAACCTGAAGGTCGATATCCCGGTATCTGCTGGCATGTTGCATCCGGTGCGCGGAATCTCATTCTCGGTCAAGCGCGGCGAGACACTGTGCATCGTCGGAGAGTCCGGCTGCGGCAAGTCGCTGACGTCGCTGTCCTTGATGGGTCTTCTGCCGAAGACGGCGATCCGCACGGCAGACAGGCTGGATTTCCTGGGACAGGACATCCGCAATCTGCGCGAGCGCGAGATGGCCGCGCTGCGCGGCGTCAACATGTCAATGATCTTTCAGGAGCCGATGACCTCGCTGAACCCGGCCTACACGATCGGGAACCAGCTCGAGGAGGTGTATCTGCGCCATATCGAGCGCGACCGGCGAAAAGCGCGCGACCGGGCGATTTTCCTGCTCGAGAAGGTTGGTATTTCCTCGGCGGCCTCGCGCCTTGGGCAGTATCCGCATCAGCTCTCGGGCGGATTGCGCCAACGCGTGATGATTGCGATGGCGCTGATGTGCGGACCGGACCTGATCATCGCAGACGAGCCGACCACAGCACTGGACGTGACCATCCAGGCGCAGATCCTGCATCTGCTGGCCGAACTGCAACGCGAGTTCGACATGGGGCTGATCCTGATCACCCACGATCTGGGCATCGTCGCCCGTGTCGCGGACAAGGTGCAGGTGATGTACGCTGGCAAGACGGTCGAGGAAGGTCCCTGCGAGGCCGTGTTCGATCGCCCGCTTCACCCCTATACCTCGGGTCTTCTGAAGTGCATTCCTGTGCCGGGCAAGACTCAACGCGGCGCGCCGCTGGGATCGGTGCCGGGGATTGTGCCGAACCTGGTCGGCGATCTCCAGGGCTGCATGTTCCGCAACCGGTGCGAATTTGCGATGGCGGGGTGTGCCACCTTGGGGGATGAGCCGACCCGGATGGACGACGGCCACGCCTATACGTGTCTGCGCCCGCCAGAGATGGCTTTGGAGCCAGCGGAGTGATGCTGAAGATGACGCCTGCACTCGAAACCGACGATGTGACCTGCGTTTTTCAGGTCTCCCAGGGCTTCATGAAAGGGATCAAACCGCTGCGTGCCGTCAACGGCGTGTCGCTGAAGATCCCGAAGGGCCAGGTGGTTGGGCTGGTCGGCGAATCCGGCTGTGGCAAGTCCACGCTGGCGAACATCCTGCTCGGGTTGCAGAAGCCGACGACCGGCGATGTGCGCTACAATGGGGAGAGTGCTGCCAGCTTCAACCGCAAGGACGTCGCCCGGCGCATTCAGCCGATTTTTCAGGACCCGTATTCCAGCCTGAACCCGACCAAGACAATCGCCTCGATCGTCTCGCTGCCGCTGCGCATCCACCAGACCTGCGCACCCGAGGAGATCGACGGTAAGGTCCATGACATCCTTGATCTGGTTGGCCTGCCGCGCCGGGTCGCGCAGAGTTATCCCTCGCAGTTGTCGGGCGGGCAGCGCCAGCGCGTGGCGATCGCGCGCGCGCTGATCATGAAGCCGGAAGTCGTGATATGCGACGAGCCGACCTCGGCGCTTGATGTGTCGGTGCAGTCTCAGATCCTGAACCTGTTGCAGGACCTGAAGGCGGAACTCGGCTTGACCTATCTGCTGATCAGTCACAACCTTGCGGTGGTCGAACACATGGCCGACCGGGTGGCGGTGATGTATCTCGGGCGGATTGTCGAAGAGGCGGATTCCGAGACGCTGTTCGCCGACCCGCGCCACCCATACACCAAAGCATTGCTGGACTCCGTCCTGACGCCCGATCCGCGCCTTGGCGTGCCCGATACACATCTGGGCGCCGTGTTCCCGAACCCGATCGACCCGCCGTCGGGCTGTTCGTTCCACCCGCGTTGTGTGTCGTGCATGGACATTTGCTCGCGCACCGCACCGAAGCAGGACGTCGATGGTCCGCACATGACCGAGTGCCATCTGTTTGGCGCCGAGGTGAAGACTCCGGAACCCGCAATCTGAGATAAATCCGAGCGAAATTTTCAGCGCCCCCAATATCGCTAGCAAAGCATGCCTATGGTTACCGTCCGCCTAAACCGGCGAGCGCATAATCAGGCAAACAAAGGGGGCTCATGGCAGAGGCCAGGGAGCACCCAATGAAGACCTTCATCGCCTGTCTGGGAACCGAGACGAACTCTTTCTCCTCGATGCCGACGGGCATGCAGACCTTCCGCGACTCGATGTTCTTCGAAGGCGATGCGACGCAGCACCCGCCCGGCACATTCTCGCTGCCCTTGCACGTGTGGCGGCGCAGGACCGAGGAGATGCAAGGCACCGTGGTCGAAAGCCTCGCCGCGTTTGCCACGCCCGCAGGCACAACCGTGCGCAAGGTCTACGAGGATCTGCGCAACCGTATCCTGGAGGATCTGCGCGCAGCGCTGCCGGTCGATATCGTGCTGCTTGCCATGCACGGGGCGATGACCGCGGAAGGCTACGAAGATTGCGAAGGCGACATGCTGGCCCATGTGCGCGGGATCGTCGGGCCGGACGTGACCATCGGTGTCGAACTGGACCTGCATTGCTCGATCACGCCGGAGATCACGGCGAACGCCGATGTCGTCGTCTTGTTCAAGGAGTATCCGCACATCGACGTTGGCCCGCGCGCCGAGGAAGTGTTCGAGCTGTGCCGCGCCGCCCATGCCGGTGAAATCAAGCCCGTGACAGCCGTCCATGATCTCAAGATGATCAACAAGTACCGCACGCCCAAGGAGCCGATGAAGACCGTGGTTGCCGAAATGCAGGCGGCCGAGGGCAAGGACGGAGTCCTTTCGGTTTCGTTTGCGCATGGCTTCCCTTGGCAGGACGTGCCCGGGACTTCGGGCAAGATGCTGGTGATCGCCGATGGCGATGTTGCGAAGGCCGAGGCGACAGCGCAGGCATTCGGCAAACGGATCTGGGATCTGCGCGACGATCTGGTCGAGCCGATGCTTACCATCGATGCCGCGCTCGATGCGATCGCGGCCAATGCCGCCGATAAGCCGATTGTGCTGGCGGACGTGGCGGACAATGCGGGCGGTGGTGCGCCGTCTGACAGCACGTTCATGCTGCGGGGCCTGCTGGATCGGAAAATGACCGATGTGATGTCCTGCCATTACTGGGACCCGGTCGCTGTCCGCTTCTGCGTCGAAGCGGGCGAGGGCAACACCCTGACCCTGCGGCTTGGTGGGAAGTGCGGGCCGTCCTCGGGCGATCCGGTTGACGTCGTGGCGACCGTGAACCGGATCGTCGAGGGGGCGACCCAGACCTTCGGCGACTCGGTGAACCAGATGGGCACAGCGGTCTGGCTGACCCTTCAGGACGGACCCGACGTCATCGTAAACACCAAGCGCACCCAGGTGTTTCATCCGGACAGCCTGACCCAGATGGGCATCGATCCGGGCGCCTATCGCGGGATCGTGGTGAAGTCGAGCCAGCATTTCTATGCGGGGTTCGCGCCGATTGCATCGTCGGTCCAGTACATCTCTGGCGAAGGCGCGATCCCGCCGGACTTCGCGACGATCCCGTTCCAGAAGTTCTCCGACGCGTATTGGCCAAAGGTGGCGAACCCCGCCTGAGCAGGCTCCATCGTGCTCACGTTCGCGTGTTCAGCTTGACGTCAGGTCGATCCAGTTATGGAATGGCTTGCCGGGAGACGGAAAGGCCATACCTCTCGGTTATCAGACCACGCTCCGCGCGAAGCCCGCGATCGGAGCTATAAGCATGTTCGATCCGACACCCGGAGGAGATCAGAATGACCGATGCGAAACTCGATCGCCGCGCGCTGCTTGCCGCAGGCGCTGCCTTGCCCGTGGCCGCAGCGACGCTGGGCGCCGCCCCGGCGCTGGCTGATGGCCATGCCGCCCCGAATGCCGTCAAGCACAGCTTCAAGGTCGGCGATCTGGAAGTCGCGACCCTGCTGTCCGGCATGGCGGTGCGCGACAACATCCAGTCGATCTTCGGGATGAACGTCTCGGCAGAGGAGTTCTCGAAGGTCTCTGCCGCGAACTTCATCCCCAATGACCGCTCGATGTTTGTCTTTACGCCGACGGTGGTGAAGACGGGCGACGAGGTTGTGCTGTTCGACACGGGTCTTTCCGCAGGCGGCTTGTTGCCGGCGCTGAAACAGGCAGGCTACGGCCCCGAGGACGTAACTACTGTCGTCATCACGCACATGCATGGTGACCACATCGGCGGCATGACGGATGACGGCGTTACACCAACGTATCCGAACGCCAAGTTCGTGACCGGTCAGGCGGAGTACGACGCCTGGGCGGCACAGGACAACGAGCGCTTCAATGGCAAGGTCCGCCCGTTCGCCGAGAAGATGACCTTCATCGGTGACGGTGCCTCGGTCGCGCCGGGCATCACGTCGATGGCAGCCTTCGGCCACACGCCGGGTCACATGGTCTACATGATCGAGTCGAATGGCCAACAGTTGGTTCTCGCGGCGGACTCGGCCAACCACTACGTCTGGTCGCTCGCCTACCCTGACTGGGAGGTCAAGTTCGACATGGACAAGGCCGCCGCCGCCGCGACCCGCAAGCAGTTGTTCGGAATGCTGGCGGCCGACAAGATCCCGTTCGTCGGCTACCACATGCCGTTCCCGGGCGTCGGCTATGTCGAGACCGGCGGCGAAGGCATGTTCCGCTACGTGCCGCACAGCTATCAGATGCTGATGTGAGTTGAAGCCGGGGTGGGCGAGGCGCCCACCCTACGCCATGGTTGTCAGGATTACCGGCAAACCCGGTATCCGAGCCAGCTTGCCGTTCGTTGAGCATGTGCGGACGAGGCGACACAGTGTGCTCCCAATGGCGCCTTCCCCTTGCAGGCGGCTTCAAGTCTGAGCAACGGCAATTCAGAATGTTCAAGGGCCTCTTTGGATCCAAGAAAAGTCGTTGGCTAACGGAAGAGAGCATACGTGCCGCAATGCGCGCGCAATCAACGCACCCGTTCGAAAGCGGGTGTAAGCACTACTGCCTGTCATCGGACAGTCGTTATGCGGTTCTTGTCAGAGAGCATGCTGCCTGGGTTGTGCCAGGATCGGAAGTTGAGAAATGGCATTACGGCAATTACCCGCCAAAGCATCGTGGGGAGTCCCGAGACGTAATTAACATCTTCAAGCTCAGTGCAAGTGACGGCCCAGGTTATTGGTGTAAAGTCATCGTGCCGACAGACGTGCGCATCACCAGTCTTCGCACCACCCCCATTACGACTTCAGAATTTCGCTTGGAGACCGATCGGTCAACGCATGTCATCCCTTACGCTGATCTGGATAAGCTCATGTGGAGCTTGATGACGGGAGAGGCGCAGTCCGAAGTGGACATTGTCCAGACCTTCAATCGGTTTGTTGGTGCATCTGCATAGATCGGTCGTCCACGCAGATGCAGCACGTGGTGTTATTGGACGCGACTGAGCGTGCTGGTACGGCTACTCAGCTTCCAGCGTGTCGCTGCAGAAGACGTCTCGTAATCAGTGGCTTGGTTTGAAGACCCTGCACTCGATCGCGTGCCTACCGCATCAATGCGACATCAGCACGGGTATGTGCGTTCGTGAGACGATGTCCCGCGTGACGCCACCCAGGATCATCTCGCTGAACCGCGAGTGCTCATAGGCCCCCATCACCAGCAACCCGGCGCCCGACTCGGCACAGGTGTTGAGCACGATGTCCGAGATCGCCATCCCCGCCTTCGGCTGGGAGTTCAACGACGCAGAAAGACCGTGGCGGCTGAGATGCTCCATGATATCGCGGCCCGGCATCCGAACCTCGTCTTCCTCACCAACGTGCAGAACCGTGATCGAGTCCTCGGTCTCGAGCAGATCCATCGCGTCCGACAGTGCCCGCGCCGCAGCGCGTTTGCCGTCCCAGGCGATCACCGCGCCGCGAGAAAACTCCAGCATCTCGAACCCGCGCGGTGCGATGAGGACGGGACGTCCGCTTTCCAGTGCGATGGTGTCCGGGTCCGGGTCTGTGTAGATCTCGTTACTCTCAGTATACTTCTATCAAAAGACGGTCAGATCGTAGGTCCGCGCGAACTGCGAGATGATCTCGTTCGGGAAGCCGCGCTCGCACAGGAACGTGGTGCGCAGCCCTTGTTCCTCGGCCGCGATCAAGGCCTCGAACTTGGCCGAAACCTTGTCCTCTGCTTCGCGCTCGTTGCGCTCGAGGATGTCGAGCGCCGCCTCGGTCATGTAGGCTTCCATCTGGATGTAGGTCTGCGGCAGAGAATGCGCGAACAGCCCGGTCAGATGGGCATCGACCCGGCGGGCCATGTGCGCGGCCAGCTTGACAGCGCGGTCGGCGGTCTCGGTCCCGTTATAGGCGACAAGAATGTTGCGGATCGACATGGGGCGTCTCCTTCTTTCTTATGGGAACGACGGTATCGACACCCGTGATTATGCACATTGATCCGGATCAAACGCCCGATCGGTCGACGCGCTGAACTGTCAGCCAGGGCGCGCAGGTACGATGAAGCCGCCTGGATCGTCGCCGAACAGGACCTCGACATCATAGGATCTGTTCTCAAGGATCTGGCGTTGGTTCAGGTAGGCCTTGTCGGTGATCTCGCCTTGATCGGGATCGGGCGGTTCCAACAGAAACCTTGCACGCGCCGCATAGCGCGACGTGCCACCGCCCCGGGATTTCAGGTCTGCCAAACCGTGGGCAATGGCATCGCGAATGCCGGGCGTGTCGACCACCGCCTCGAAAGCGGACGTCTCGGGCAGGGCACAGGCACGGCGGCAGGCGGGCGGGTTCGGGATCAGAAGGAATGCGACGAAATCCCGATCCTGTCCGGCGACGACGATGTCCTGGACCAGTGGCGCGAGCGCGTCGATCCCGGCGAGGCGCAGTTCGCCCGAACTCACCCAGGTTCCCGAGGACAGTTTGAAGTCCTCGGACACGCGGCCATCGAAGCAGAGACCCTTGGCCGGATCATCCGGATCGGCCAGGCGCAGCGCATCGCCGATGCGGTAGAAGCCGTCCTGGTCGAACGCCTCGGCGGTCCTCGCGGGGTTGCGGAAGTACCCGGGCGTCACGTTCGGCCCCTTCACGCGCACCTCGTGCTTACCGCCATCCGCGACCAGTTTCAGCGTGGTGCCCGGCACGGGCAGGCCGATGTTGGCCGCGTCCTCGGCGGGAAAGTGGAGATGCGTGGCCAGTGGAGACGTCTCGGTCGAACCCCAAGACGCGACAAACGGCAACTCGGATCCCACGGTCTCGATGGACATCTTGCGAAAGGTTTCGCGGACGCTGGGGGGCAGGGCCGCACCGGCGTTCTGGGCCAGGTCCATGTTGAAGAAAATCTCGCGGAGTGCTGTGTCTTGCGCCAGTGCGTCGGCAAGCATTGTGTAGCCGCGTGGCACGTTCAGCGCCATGGTGGGACGCACGGACTTGAAATTCTCGATCGTGCGCCCGATCAGCGGTGCGACCGGCTTTCCGTCGTCGATATACATCGAACCGCCATTGCGCAGCACCATGTTGGTGCAGAAGTTCGCGCCGAACGTGTGGCTCCACGGTAGCCAGTCGACCAGGACTGGCGGCCTGTGCTTCAGGTGTGTCCAGATCTCGCGATGCGCCTCCTGGCTCGCGGTCAGCATACGGTGCGTGTTGATCACCGCCTTAGGCGTTCCGGTGGACCCGGAGGTGAACAGGAGCTTGGCGATCGTGTCGGGTCCGACCTTGTGAAAAGCGCTTGAGACAGCCTCTGCCGCGTCCGGAGTGCGTGCGTCTGAGAACAGGAGCGAGCGGCGCCCGGCGCCGTCCGCGCTGGCCAGGATCAGGCCGCGATGGCAGGGTGCGATCGCGTCCAGAGCGGCTGCAAAAGGACCGGTGTCCTCGACATAAATGACGGCAGGGTCCAGCAGCCGTGTCATGTCGGTCAGCTTGCCATGATCCTTCGACATCAGCGAATAGGCGGTCGAGACCGTCGCGATCGGCACCCCGACATGCATCGCGGCCAAGGACAGAACGCCCAGGTCCACCGCATTGCCGGACAAGGCCATCACGGGACGCTCGGGCGACGCCTGGGTCGACAGGATCCAGCCAGCGACTTCGCGCATGTCGATCAGGGCATCGGCATAGGTCAGCGTGCGCCATCCGTCCCCGTCGCGCTCGGCCAGGAAGACCCGGTCCGGCGCCTCTCGCGCCCATCGAAGCAACCACTCGGTGACGCAGCGCGCACCTTCGGGCAGCGGCAGCGGATGCTCGAGCAAAAGACTGCCGTCCGCCGCGTACGACGTCATTACCCGCGGTTCCGCGAACAGGGCGCCGTAGCGGTCCTGATCTGTCGGTGTCATGGCATCCCCTCGCGTTCGCTGCGTGGCGCGCGCGTTTGTTGTTATTGTTAACGACAGGATAGCGGGTATTGCCGCATAAGGCACGTCTCAGGGTGGTTTTCCTGTCGCTCGGTCCGGCTCCCAGATCAGGATCAGGAGTGCCAGCAGAACTGCAGCGACGCCGATCCAGACGGGTGGTGCGATCCAGCCATGGCCCAGCAGTCCCTCCCACAGCACGATGAAGACGGGGACCAGATAGCCGTAGGCCATCACTTTTGCCGCGGGCAGACGCAGGGTCGCGAACTGGAGCAGGAAGAACGTGAGTGCTGTTGCCATCACCGCCAGGTAAACGATAGCCGCCCAGGCGATGGCGGGTAGTGCGGTCCAGTCGGTCGCCATGATCGCCGGAGCCCCCCAAAGCCCGGTCACGCAGAAGCCGCCGCAAATTCCCAGGAACGAGTAGGCGACCAGCGGTTCACCGCGGTTCAGGAAGCGGCTGAGCGGCGTATAGAATGCATGACAGGCGCAGCCGAGGAAGAAGATCTGCTCACCCGGTCCGACCTGCAAGCCGAGCAGCGCCTCGACATCGCCGCGAAAGATCACCCAGACCGCCCCGCTCCCGGCCAACAGCAGTGACATCGCCATAAGCGGGGTCGTCACCTGCCGCATCAGGATCCAGCCGAACCCAGCACTCATCAGCGGGATCAGCGTGAACACCGCACCGGTCGACACCGGGTCCGTCAGGCGGAGCGCCTCGAACATCAGGATGAAATAGGTGCCGAGCAACCCGCCGAGCAGCAGGTACCGCCATGCCGCCCGAAGGTGCGCACGCCGCAGAACGCGCGCCGCCAGGACACCCATGATCGCCGCGCCGAGCGCGAACCGTGCCGCCGTGACGGCCGTTGGATCGATGTGGGGTGCCGCAAGATCCCCCAGCGAAAAAGACACCGAGATCGTGGTCGCGAACAGCAACATGGCGGCGTGACCAGACAGAGCCTGGGCGCGCGTGGTCATGGCTGGACGCTCGGTTTTGCGGCAGCTACGATCTGCTCATGCGTGCCGAGACATACAGCACCTGGTTGCCCGAGGGTCGCGTCCTGCGCGACGAGATCGTGCCCGCGCGCGCGGCGTGGAGCGCACGCCTCTCTCGCGGTCAGATGCTGCGGCTGATCGATCTGGAAGGTCAGCAGGCGATCGACTTTCTGTGCTTCGGGGCACGGCCCCATCAGGATCAGGTCGAGCGCTACCACATGCAGAACACGATCAAAATCCCGAAGAAGATCTATCTGGGCGCGGGCTCGGTGCTGTATTCGCAGTTCGCCCGGCCGATGATGACGATCACGGCGGACACGGTCGGGCGGCACGACACGATCTTCGGGTGTTGTTCCTTCGACGTGGACCGGGTGCGCTATGGACAGGTCAACGGAGAATGCTGCCAGCGTAACTTCGAGCACGAGATGGCCCGGCACGGTCTTGGTCCGGAACACGTGGTGCCGAACATCAACTTCTTCATGAACGTGCCCGTCGGCGCAGATGGTGCAGCGCAGATCACCGACAGCGCGTCCCGCCCGGGAGACTATGTCGACTTGCGCGCCGAGATGGACGCGATCGCGGTGTTGTCGAACTGTCCTGAGGAGCTGAACGCTGCCGTGGGCGATGGCCCGACGCCGATCCGCGCGGTCGTCTGGGAGCCGGGCGAGGCGCAGGCGACATGACCGACAACAATATCGACCCTGCTCGCAAGGCCGAGATCGATCGCAAGATCCGCGCAGCCGAACGCGCCCGCCGGAGCAAGCGCGCCGAGCCGCCAAAAGGCTCCGCCATCCGGGAGGCAGCGGTCGCGCGCAAGCTCGAACGCGCAGAAGGAAAGGCGTCTCCATGCGCGCCGCCGATGTCCGTCAATGAACGCAAGGCGCTGGAACGCATCGAACGCCAGAACCGTCTCAAGGCCGGTGGCTCGACTTATCGAGAGGTCCTGACCCGCGTCGGCCTTGGCGATGTCGACAACGCGACCCTGCTTCTGTTCGCGTTCACGCTCCTGACGATGCTCTTTATCCCGCTCGTCTATGTGGTGAGCAGTTAGAACCCTTCCTCCGCGATTGCATCCGTGAACCGGTGCACGCATCATTGAGCGAACGGTTTGGCTTGGTACCGGGGGCTTTGATGGCGGACGACAAGCAAGAAGTGCTGGAACTCTATAAGGTCTTGGTCGGGACCGTCACTGCGAACGAACAGCGCCGTCAGCAGATCAACTCGGTGTTCCTGTCGCTCATAGGGATCGGTGCGGCTGGTCTCGGGGCATTCTACCAGTCCGAGAAGCCGGTTGAGCTCCTGTTTATCGCTGTACCGGGCATGTTCCTGAGCGCAATCTGGTGGGCGCAGATCAGCTATCTCAGGCGCCTCGCGTCGGCCAAGTTTCGCGTCATCGAAACCATGGAGAGCCAATTCGTCATGAAGCCTTTCACCGATGAGTGGAGCATCCTTAGCGCTGCGTCGCGCAAAGCACGTTTGTCAGAGATCGAAGGAATCGTGCCGCAGGTCTGTTTCGCTCTGTGCCTGCTGTACACCGCATACCGGATCATCCCGATCGCACCTTAGCCCCTGATTCAAATGAACAAGTCGCCCGAACGCATCTTTATCAGTTACCGCCGCGATGACAGCGCCTTTGCCGCTGGCAGGATCTATGACCGGCTGACGGATCATTTCGGCGAGAAGAACGTGTTCTTTGACGTCGACTCGATCCCAATCGGCGTCGACTTCGTCGAATTCCTTGGCAACGCAGTCCGGCAGTGCACCGCTTTCGTTTCGATCATCGGTGATCAGTGGCTGGGTGCTCGCGACAGTGAGGGTAACCGACGCCTGGAAAGTGACGAAGACTTCGTTCGAATCGAGATTGAAGCTGCCCTTGAACTTGGATTGCTGGTGGTCCCCGTTCTGATCAACGGGGCAGAAATGCCGCGTGCTGCCGAACTCCCTGAATCCGTCCGCCCGCTTACCCGCCGCAATGCACTCAGTGTCAGCCATGCGCGCTTCAAGGCCGATGCGGACGGAATGGTGCGCCTATTGGATGAAGCTCTGCAACGCAAAACCGAGCAGGAAACAGAGCGCGAGCGGATGTTAGCGGAAGCCGCAGCGCGAGAACGCGAAGTCGAAGAGGCACGCAAGGCCGAAGAAGCACGCAAGGCCGAAGAGGCACTTAAAGCCATAGAGGCTGCCGTACGTGGGGGCATGGTGGCTATTGGAGCAGAACGCGATGCAGAAACTGAAAAGGAGGAAGAGGTAAGGAGGCAAAGGATAAAGGAAGTCCAGCGCGCTAAAGAGCTTCAGTTAGCTGAAGAGGGGGATAAGCGGGGATCTGAGGCAGTGTGGCACTCTGAAATTCTCAGAGCCCAACCCGAAAAGAGTTGAGCGGTTTCAGCGGGTTGTGATTCTGTCC
>ERZ1740062.945-NODE-945-length-12951-cov-4.793502_pt1 | contig 12951 bp, 13 predicted proteins | sample MGYA00581741_ERZ1740062 | MGnify/ENA primary metagenome ERZ1740062 (study PRJEB43018, sample SAMN04849747) | marine metagenome | isolation source: floating plastic debris | place: Pacific Ocean | collected 2008-09-01 | study: EMG produced TPA metagenomics assembly...
GATTCTAATTCTATGATAGAACATGGTGCTTCCCAAAGGCATGGCAAATTGATATTGGTGCCAAATCCGCCATTCGGGTACCACGCTGCGGTCTTCTGAATCTTCATCCGTATTGAAATTGATACGCAACACCCCACCCAAGCTCACATTGAACTTTTTCGAATAAATGTATCCAAGGGCATGTCGGTTATAAATCTGACCGATTTGCCCTATATATGGGGTATTCGCGGTCTCCTCAAAACGGAAATGCGTTTGTGCATCCCAAAACAAACGTTTGGAAATTCGAATATTACCGTAGGTATTGAACCAGACCCGCCCGATAGTGTCTTTGAATTCAGATTCTTCTGGCAAAACGTTTTCCTCTTGTGCAAAGGTGCTTATACTCATAACCGAGCATAGCACGAAACACCAAATCAAATGGACATTGTAGAATTTTCTCATTGCTCCGCCGTATTAAAAGGTGAAACAATGCCCAGCAAAGCCAATACCGTTTCGGGGTCTTGCTCTTTGCGAAGTTTACGCTCTAATTTCGAAGTGGATTCCTCTCGAAGTTCAAACAGACGCTTTTGGGTGTCTTCCAATAATTTGACAATATCCAAAGCTTGATCACAGGAAACTGGGGCAGCTACTTTTTCCAATGCATACGGCACAACCACATTTCGATAAGCAGCTGTTATCCGTTTTTTGACTTCTTCATCCATTATGGTAGCCGTAAATGGGTTCCACACGGCATCTTGGTACTTTTCGGTAATGGCTTGTTGCTGGTTTGGAAGATTTCCTAACGACATGGCGAGTTGGTTCAAATCCTTAAGACATGCCAAAACGGTTTTTCCATATTCCAACTTTTCGTCAGAAGCCTCCATTTGCGCATACGCCTTCAGGGATTGCTCTTTTGTGGACAAAATTCCATTCAAAGCATTCACCATTCGAATACTGGCGGTGGATTTCAAACTGTCTACAAGCTGTTCCAACTTTTTGGTTTCTTCCACTAGTTGCTTATCCAACTCCAAAAACTGCTGTTGCTTCATCTCCTCGCGCAACCATTCGGTAAGTCTTGCGGAAATAGAAGACAAGCCTTGGTTTGCATAATCGGCCATATTGGCTAGATTAGAGATGTTGTTGGCTTCTTGCCCATAGGCAACTCCGGTTTCAAAAACCCATGAAGCGTATTCCTGACTTTGGCCCTCCAATTGAATTTGTTTTGTGGGAAGTCCATTAGGCCAAATTTGCTTATATAAAAGGTCTTGTGGTAAAAAGTTCAGGATTTGTTGCTGCTCGAATTTTAGAAAGGAGGCCAGGGGGTCGAGAAAATCCTGCTGGAGTTTTTCAACGACATCATAATAGTATTGGGCTTCCGGATTCGAACGAATCAATAAATCCAATTGTGGATTGCCCAATAAGGACGCACTGATTTCATTCGCAGCTTCAAAAGACATTTTAGCCTTTTGCAGTTGGTTGGTTTCCAAACTATCCAATGGATAATAAGGTACCTTAACTTTGAATCGCGGCATAAATTCCGATCGGCCCAAATCATTGAAAAATCGGTCTATGCTCGCATATTGTGCGGCATTTTGTTCCAAAAGCTGGTACATTGCCATGTCTTCTGGATTAAGATTGGAATCCTGTACGGATAAGTACCATTCCAATACCTTAAGGTAGCGCTGGTCCAAAACAATTTCAGTATCCTGTTGCAAGGCGGAACCAAATACCGGGTATAACTGCCTACCGGACTCAGTTATCTTTTCTATTTTTTCCAAAAGGCCATTGGTGAAGAACCAATTTTCAGCAGGTTCACTTTCGGTATCAGAATAGACTACCCAAACGTCATGGGCAAAGCCGTTTCGTAAAAAACGCCCCACCAATGAGCTGGAATCATTTTCAATACGAAAACTTTTCTGGGGAACACCTTTGTCATATGAAATCTGACTCTGGAAGAGCACTTTACTGACTTCTGAATTGTCTACCTCCGCTATTTTATAGGTCCAATCTCCATCTGGCTTTCCTTGGGTCAGATTTCCAAAAGCATCATGCTGTATACCGCTTACGTTGATGCGATACTGATAACCTACAACCTGACTGGCTTGGTTGGAGGAGAACGCTCCAAACTGGAACTTCCAAAATCCGGTGGGAAATCCATTATCAAAAGCACCCGAAAAAGAAAAGAAGCTATCCTTTTCTTGCAATAAGGCGTTTACATTGGATTTGTACATCAAAAACGACCCATCGGGAATGGAATCGCCATCAACGATTACGAAAGGATATTCGGCTGTCCCTGTATAGCCTCCTGCAGTAAGCTTGCCTGAAAAAAGCTGGGTTTGTCCAAAGGTTGTTCCTGAAAAAAACAAGAACAACAATGGATATCGAATACCTTGGAATAGTTTGTTTCGTGGTTTCATATAGCGTTAGGTGCGATATCATATCCAAATACAAGTTGGATGGACATCAAAACATACCCCTTACTTACGTATGAAACCTGATTTCGGTCTACAACGAAATAAAAAAACTTAAGGAAATATACAGAAACCTATGGGCAAGTGGTTTTTACACTAAACGTATCTACTGCTTCAAGGGCATCGTTGAAAGACATGTCGCTATGAAAAAGCATGAAACGGTCTATCCCATGAAAGCTTGAACGTGCTGAAACCTCCATGGTGTAAATACCAGGAGTATCAAAGGTTACGAAAACATTATGTGCGTCATTATCAGAGGTAGATGACTGCCATTTAAAGTCGTTGTTGTTTCCGCTACGGTAGATTTTGAACCACCCATCAGCGGAACTCCCTTCAGGATTAGGTGTTTTTCCCGTTCCCTTTGGATATACGATACTGGCACCGTCGTCCTTTGACCCAAAGAAATCTGCTGCATCAGCAAAACGTAACCATGAATCATTGTGTTCGCTCCCTTGGTTTCCTTGACGAAAGGAAGAATTCCAAACGAAGCGGTACGTACCCGTTTTTGTGATGGCGATTGGGAAAACGACCAGCCCATTCCCGGGCTGTCCCAAAGTTTGATTTCCTATCCATACCCGATAGCCTTGACCAGATGTACCGTCGGCATCGTTGCGCAATTCCCAATCTGCGTCAAACTCATTATCTTCAAATTCCACGGATACCAAGCCGTCTTTCTCTTCAAAGAAAAACGATACTTGACTTGGACATTCATCCGAACTTTCTTCATCGGAATTTTCTTCATCAGAGCCTTCGTCACCAGAACCTTCTTCTTGGTCTGAGGACTCTTCTTCAAGTTGTTCCAAAACTTCTTGTAAATCTTCATCACCACCGCAAGACCATACAGATAATGCAAATAATAACAATAAAGAAAATGCAAAACGACTTGCTTGGGATAAGGATAAGCGATTGGGGCGCATAATAGTTTTTTTGCGCTAACGCTGTTTTTGTAGTATTTGTTTCACCAAAGTCCTGTTATTCGATGAAATACGATAACAACATCGAAAATTGTGCACTTACCTCCTATTCTTGATAGAAATCCTCAAAAGTTTTGTTTGTCTTAAAATCATCAGTAAGGACCTTGTATACCATTAAAACGACTAGTGCTTGTCCTATCAAAGTGAGAAAGAAAATAAGCCCAAAACCCACTGGCAGTGTAGATAAAAGCACCAAGATAAAAAGGAAAAAAGTGGTAAATCCCACCAGACCCATTGCTGTAATTTTCATATCAATTTAGGTATTTAGGATTGGTTCATCCTTTATTTGGAAAGGTTGTTTTGCGCTTCAACATACCCGGTATAGGTAATAGGAAAACGATGTGAACTTCTCACTCTAAAATATCCTTTTCCATCTGGATAAATTTCTCCTCGAACGGTATACGATTCACGTTTGTCCCGCATTTTGAATTGGACTTTGTATTTGTCTTTTTCGGGTTTAACGCTCATCTCACGCATTATGTCATTCACGTTGATTCCGGTATCTATTTCGTTATATCCCGATATCAACTGGCGCTCACCAGCATAGGCCAAACTGCAGATTACGGAATCTCCTTTGATTTGCAGGAAGTTACCTTGTCCATTAAGGTCAAGTATCCCGGCGTTGCTTCCTATTGGCAGTAATCCTGAGTCAGCAATGTTCCCATAGGCATTGGTCACTGTAGGTTTTGCTGCTTTGGCGACAAAAAACAAGGTCTCACCTTCAGTAAAGGGGTTTGGCATATTTTCGGTGGAAGCGGTTTCAATGTTCTTGGAAGTAGAACAGCCAACCGCGATGAAGACTGTAACCACTGAAACCCATAAAAGTCTGATTTTCATAGTGTCTTTTTCTTGAAGATAGCCTTTTTTTAAGGATTATTTCCATCCTTTAACCTTGATCTAAGAAACTAGACTTCCCCCTATTGCTTTGACTTCTTGTGCTTTTTGGCATAAAAAACAACAAAAAGCAGTCCTGCACAAGTGGTCACTGCGCAAGCAGACCAAACATCAGGAATTTTGGTTATTTCTCCTTGGTAGTACCAGCCCGAAAGTAAAGCGCCTAATCCTATTCCTGCCTCGAGCCCTATGTACATGGTTGCCATGCCCCTTCCCTTTTCATGGGGTTTGCTCAAATCAATGGTCCAGGCGTTAAGTGCTGGCGAAATGCTTCCCGCAGCAAAACCATACAAGCCCGCTGCAAAAAGTAAACCTGACGGTGTTTTAGCCACTCCCAAGTACAAATTAGTTGCCAAAAGCATCAATAAACCAATAAAGATTACTGTAGTTCTACCGTAACGGTCCGAAAAGGAACCTGCAGCAAAACGAACCAAGAGCGACGCCAACGCGAAAACAATGAAAAAAGTTCCACGGTTTTCAATACCCAAATGTCCACTCCAATCGGGAATCAAAGTCAAAACCACCCCTAAAGACACGTAGGTAAACAACGTAACTATCCCAGCAGGCAGTGCATCCTTGCTAAGAATTTCTTTTCTAGAGATTTTCAGCGTGCGCCATGAAAATGGTTTTCTTTCTCCCAGGGTTTCAGGTAAGCGCCACAGTAAAAGCATAGACAATAATGCCATGGTTGAAGAGGTAAGGAAGAGTCCAATGTAGTCGAAATACAAACGGACGAAACTGCCAATGGCAGGACCAATGGCCAAACCAATGCTAAAAGCAATACCCTGAATACCCATAGCTTCTCCCAAACGCTCCCTTGGGGTAACATCAGCTACGAAAGTAGATGTCGCTGTTGGCGTAAACCCAGTGGAAAAACCATGAATGAGCCGAAGTAGCAAAAACCCAAAGACGGTCAACCAAATGGTATAAAGCATCCCACATACAATACAAACGATTACGCCAAACAACATGACCGGACGCCTACCCAATGTGTCTGTTAACTTACCGCTAAAAGGGCGTGAAAAACCGGCCGTAAGGGTAAATAAACCAATAATGAACCCTATGTACTTTGCTCCACCCATGTTGGTCAAATAAGCGGGTAATTCCGGAATAAGCATATTGAAGCTAGCGGAAAACAATAAAGATGCTGCGCATACCGAAATAAAGGTTTTGGTATACATTTTTTGTCTTTTTTGCACTGCCTTACGGGATGAAATCACCGCCATGATTATTCCTTACTTTTACATGACAAAGAAACCGTATCGCTTAGTTCGAAAAAAGGACATTTGTCCCGCTTGAAAAATGATTCGCACCAATCCCAAATTACTGGCCTATTCGAAAACACTATTGGAAAAGGACCGTGCCCAAGTTTCCGTAACGCACTACAAACGAAAGGAAGAAATTATGGGGCAAGGGCATCGCTACCCCTACGTCGGTATCATTATCAAGGGCATCGTAAAATGCTTTATCAATGAGGCGAACGGAAAGGCGTTCATTCAAGAATTTATGACAGAAGGCATGGAGGTTGGTGAGCTGGAGTTTTTTGAGAAAGGTGGCGCCACTTGTTCCGTTGCCGCGGTGACTCCAGTTACTATTTTGGAAATCCCACACCAATTATTCAAAATCTTATTGGACAAGGAACTTACATTTAACCGGTTGATTTTGGAGTCGTTAGCGGATAAAGTTCGGTATAAGGCGCCTCGCCATGCTTTTCAAACCTCTTATTCGCTAGAAAGGAATATTGAAAAAATGGGTGAACTCTACCCTGATTTCTTGAAGGTGCTCCCAAAAGGAGATATTGCCAATTATTTAGGCGTAAGCGCTCGAAGTTTGAATCGCGCCTTAAAGACCTTAAGGGAGGAACATGGTTAGTCCAAACCTTCAAACCATCGTTTGAAGTCATTTACTTTCTCGCGGCTGACCACAACCTCTTTTTCCCATTTCGGCGCTACGGCAAGTTTCAACCTTCGATTGGAAAATACGGTAACGTCCTTTATCGCCTTTAAGCCCACATAAAAGCTTCGGTTTACTCGGAAAAATTGTTTCGGTGCCAACATCTCTTCAAGATGCTCAAGAGTATGGGGGATGATATAGCGTTTGCGCTCTGTAGTGACTAAATAAACATCTCGTCCTTCAGCATAAAAATATTGTGCATCTTCGGTTTGAATGGAGTGCAAATGATTTCCAATCCGTACCAAAAAACGGTCTTTGTAGCCCCCTTTTTGAAGTTGCTTCACCACCGGGGCTATGGTGTTTCCCGTTTGAAATTGTTCTCGCAATCCTTCGAGTTTCTGTATGGCCCTGCTTAAATCCAAGTACTTCAAGGGCTTAAGCAGATAATCGATACTATTTACCCGGAAGGCTTCAATGGCAAATTCATCATAAGCTGTCGTGAAAATGACCGGCTTTTTCAAGTCAGTTTTATTGAAAATTTCAAAACTCAACCCATCGGTCAATTGAATGTCCATAAAAAACAAATCCACTTCGTTTTGTCGCTCTTGTATCCAAGGAACTGCCGTTTCCAAAGATGCGTGCTTTGCGAGAATTTGAACACTTGAATCATACTGTTTCAAATAGCGTTCTAGCTTATCTATAGCTAAGGGTTCATCTTCTATGATTACAACATTCATGCGAGTTGAATTTTGGGTAGTTTGATGGTTTTAGTGCTGTTGCCATGCAAAATTTCAATGGGCTGGTCGGTATAAAAGCTAATGTCTTGTCGCAAACGCTCAAAGATTTCAAGATTCAGGGATTGGTCCAAACGTTCTTCATGTTCATACTCCAACTTAATATGGGATTCTTGGTCAGTTATCTCAATTTGCATGGATTGGTATTCCGACCGAATTGTGGTTCGCACAATACTCTCATATACAAAAAGTAAACTTCCCGGTATCAACCACCCTTCTTGAAAAGGGGTTTGCATATGCAATTGTGTTTTGCGAAAAGGTAATGCTTCCAAAACCTCGGCAAAACCATTTAGAGCCGCTATCTCTTCCTTTATAGGAACAATTTCCTTTTTACGTGATGAAAGCAAATACCGATAGATGGAAGCGAATTCTTCGGTAAGGCTTTCTGCTTTTGCGGCTTCTTTTTTCATAAGCACTAAAATGGCTTCCAAGCTTTCAAAGAGCAACGCGGGATTAATGTCTTTGGCAAACTTTTGAAAGTTCTCCTCGGTTTCTTTCCTCAGGTTTTCTTCTTGCTTTAGAATGGCTGTATTGACTTTATAGAGGAACTGATGACCTACATATAGTAGTACGTAAAGGGCGGCAATAACCCCGAAAATAGCATTGAACATGATGAGTTCGGATGCATTTGGTGTGTAGGATAGCAATCCTACAAAATAGAGATACATTGCCCCAGAAACCAAAACCATTGTGGCCATCAATACTGCTAAGGCGTGCAAGATGGTTTTCAGTATAAAACTTTCAGGCCGTTTGCGTTTTTGAAAAAACACTAAGGAATAGCGGGCAAATTCTTGAATGAGATAGGCCAGTCCGATACATACATAAAGTTCTTGCCCAAAAAAGGTATTTGCTAGTTCTTCTATGGAATTGTTGATGAGGATTATCAACAAGTAGACCAAGGTGCCGCTAAACAAGGGAGCGAAAATGCGAAAGAGCGGATGATGTACGAACAACCTATTCTTCATAATAAGGGAAGTTTTACTGAAAACTTTTGTTCGTTTTCCACATGAATGTGCTTACCGGACAACAAATAGTAGCGCATGTCTATATTCTTCAAACCGATATGGGTCGAGGTTACGTTGGCGCGAGGTTTGGTTTTCGTATTGGACACCGTTAAGTGGTTTCCATCAGCTATAATTTCAATAGCCAGCGGTCGGTCTCCGTCCGTTCGATTGTGTTTCAAGGCATTTTCGACCAACATCTGAACCGTCAAAGGCGCGGTTTTACTCTGTAAATGCTTCTCATCCACCATGACATCGAACTGAATATCTTCTTGAAATCGGGTTTTCATCAAAAAGAAATAAGCTTTTGCAAACTCAAGTTCTTCCGCTAAAGGCACCAGAGTTTGGCGATACGAACGCAAAGGGTAGCGATAAGATTTGGCCAGAGCACGAATAAAAACCTCTGCATTTTTAACATCCATTCGAATCAAAGCCGAGAGCGTGTTCAAACAATTGAACAAAAAATGCGGGCTCAACTGGGATTTTAAAGCCCTTAGCTGCAATGCCGTTTGCTCTCGTTCCAATCGGATTTTTTCCAACTGCCCTTTTGCGTAAAGTTGATAGGAGTAAAATGTAAAATAGATGACATTATATAGAAGCACCACACAAAAAAGGAGTACTCCAATTTTTAAAAACATATGTGAAGCTAATTCGCCATCCAATCCAATGCCACCTAAATAAAACTGATACCCTTTTAAAAGCAAAACCACTGAACCCATTCCAGTAACGGCGTGTACCAATATTCCCAAAAGCAAACGAATTCCGGTGCGTTGCTTCCACCCTACCCAGCGGTTCAAAAGTAGGTTTATGCCGTAGAACAAATAACTTACCAGTACACCGGCGAAGCCCCCAAGCACAATATCACGCCAGTGAAAAGTCCCTTCAAAACTTAGGAAGTAGCAAAAAAACATGCCTACGGCGAAACCGGTAAGAACGATTCTAAGATGTCTGGCCATTTTAGGTCGGTTTTCGAAAAAGGATACAAGCTTCGCCATGACACCAAAATACAGATAATTTGATGCATGGCTCTTTGCATCGAGAGAAAGGAAATTAATCTAGCTTATCAATGGCCCTACGGTAGTGAGAGTCAGAATTGATAGACTTACAAGCTGCACGATAGGCCTCCCGCATGCTGCTGTCGCTGTGGTCCATTTTTGAGGATAAGGCCAACAATGCTTCCGTTTTGTGGTAATCGGAATCTATGCCCGTTGCGGTGTCAAAAAGCGTAACCAATTCTTCTCCATCCAAATCAAGGCGGCTCGCATATTTCAATACTTCAGACTTGTGGTGGTCGGAGCGCAATCGGTCCAATACCTCGGAAAAGGTGTTGAGATTCTCTTTCGAAAAAGATTGGTTTCTCACCATACGCTTTAGCACATGCGCTCTATGGCTGTCGGAATCCATTTTGTTCACGTTTTTCAGCACATGGTCCAGTGTAGCGTTGTCCAAAGATGTGTTCAGCATCTTGCTTAGCACATCATCTCTGTGATGGTCAGAGGTCATGCCATCCATCGCAGATAACATTGTGTGGTAGCTGCTGGATGTAACCCCCGCTCGAGTGAGTGCATTTTTGATGACCGAGGCCCGATGATGGTCAGAATCAATACTACGCGCGGTGCTCATCAAAGTTTTCAAAGCCTCGGCATTCATATCCGGATTACGAAGTGCGTTGGAAAGCACACTTGCTTTATGATAATCTGAATCAATATCCTTGGCAGCCAAACACAGCGATTTAAACTGATTGTCTTGGAGTTGACTTCCCTTTAGAGACGTTTTCAACACTTCTGCTTTATGATGGTCCGAGTCAATACTTGAAGCTGCCTGAATGTAACTGGCGGCAGTAGATGAAGAACCTAAAAATTGGTTTGCATTGCGTTTCAATAAAGTGGCCTTGTGATAATCCGAATCGATTCCTTCACGAATCACATTAAGAATGGAAAGAAGGTTTTCCTCTTTCGGGGATTTGTCCAAAAGGTGCTTAATATAAACCGTTTTTACCCGGTCATTTTCAATATTGCCTACTTCTTTTAGTACGCCGTAGGTACCTGACTTTTTATAAATACGGTCTACTCGCTCTTTAGAACCTAAAGTGGTATGCCGAACTACCTCTAAAAGCACTTCGGCCAGCCATTTTTTGCCTTCGCCGTCAAAGCTTTTTTCTGAACCGCCCACATAATATTTGCGAGTCAAGTTTCCAGATTCACTGGACTCAATGTAAATGCGTCGTTTACTCCCGAAAGCGGTTTTTCGGAGGTCCATATACCCTCCCGGGGATATTGCAGCCACATCTGCATCGTCATCGGTTAGTTTAATATCTCCTTGAAACTCTACTTTAAAGCGATTTCCAAATCCATTATTGACTGAAATGGAAGTGACGCCTTTTCTCTCGATACGTACCGAGGTGGTTTTTCGTTGTGCATTCGCATGGTCTGCGCCCAGTAGAAGAATAAGGAGCAGCAACTTGGTCAGTAGGGACAATAACAGTTTAGCTAAGAAATTCATGATTGTTCGTTTTTTGATTGATGAATGAAATGATTTTTGATTGATTGATGGTCCAAAGATGTTTCGACCATTTTAAATGCCCAAACCCAATGTAACGAACTGGACCAAAAATGTATTGAATTGTACAAAACCTCAGAAAGACGGAAACGACTACTTCTTGAAGCGCGCAAACAAAGCCAGCTTTTTTCTGGAATTGATGAAGTACACGCCGCTAAGCAAAACAATGGCAGCCACAATGGATTGTAGTGAGATGGATTCATTTAAAAAATACCAGCCTAACAACATGGCGACAATTGGGTTGACATAGGTTGAAGTCGCTACTTTTTCTGGAGACACCATCTTTAAAAGGTAATTGAAGGATGTGAACGCCAAAATACTTCCAAAAACCACCAACAATACCATGACCCAAATCACATCGGTTTGCCATTCCATTGGTGAAATCCAAGTTTCTTGAAACCCAAAACTCATGAACACCAAAAAGATTCCTGCAAAAAACATTTGATAGCCTGTATTCACGAAGTAGTTCTTAGGCAGGTCCGCTTTCCCTACAAAAAGGCTTCCATAGCCCCAACTCAACATACATCCAAAAATCATCAAAATTCCGATGATGGCGTTTTCTTTGGTGACAATTTCCTTTTGGCTTATCAATAAATAAATGCCGACCATACCCAAGACTACGCCAAAGGCAGACATGGGCTGAATTTTTTTTCCTTGAAAAATCCGCATCATTATCAAAATAATAAGCGGTTGCGCTGAAATCTCAAGGGCGGCAAAACCACTATCGACATATTTTAGAGCCCATACGGCGAATCCATTTCCGAGACTGAGAAACAGAAATCCAGCAAACATGGTATTTAAAAGTTGCTTTTTAGTGATATGCAGTGTCTGCCCGGAAAGCTTTGCAATAATAAAAATCAAGAGACCCGCTATGGTAAAGCGCACCGCGGCCAGCATAAAAGGTGCTAGTTGGGCAACGGCGATTTTATTGAGTAGATAGGTTGAACCCCATATCACATATATCGCGAAGAAGGCCAAAAGAATCAAATAGGGTTTGGATATGCGCATCGCCTTCCAGATTTTGAAAGTTGAAAGATACGACGCTTAAAAAAGTTTGGGATGCTTTGGATGAATTTTTAAGAAGGACTTTTAATGCTTATAAAGGTTACCTTACACGTACTTATTCGTGTCCAAAAGATAGGCCGCCATGTCTTGCTCCAACTTTCGAAACATTTCGGTATGTCGCTTGAGTTCAGCTTCCAAACTGCCGATTTCACTTTTCCCTGCAGATTTTAGTTGGTTAACAAGCTGCTTCTGCTTACCCGTGAAATTTTGAAACCCTTGCTTTAATTCGTAAAACTTCTCAAAACAGGAATAATTGTTCGGTTCACAAGTGTAGGAATTTAATTTTCTGGAAAGCCTTTGGATAGTATTGTGGTTTCTTTCCAACCGGATGAGTAGCTCAGGAATCGGAATATTGACCTTAGAAGTAGCGATTTCCATCGTTTTGTTTATTTATTTGGGTTTTCAAAAAGTCTCCTTAAATTACAAATAATCCTACAAGGTTCTACAAAATTAACTTCGTTTTCTAATTTTTAACAGTATCACAATTTAGAACCTAAAAAATTACAGTACAATGATTTTCAACAATTTAAAAATTGTTTTTTCGTAAAAAAATGATTTTCTAACATATTCTTTTTGAAAAGATGATGTAAGGGTAAACTTGAAAAAACCCAAAAATGAATTTCCAAAAACGTTAAACAAAATGTAAGTGTAGGATTTTAAATGTCTGAAGTGTTCTGATGTATTGGTTTTCTGTAACAAATGGAGAAACGTACCCTCTCTATTAAAATCAATCAGAAATATGTTGGGCAAAAGCGAAATTTTAGCATTTTGGTTCATATTGGGGTACTGTGGCATCGGTCTTTCCCAGAATCTTCCTAGTCTTCTTTTAGAAAAAAACATCAACGCGACCTTTTCTATAATTGCTTATGATGCGGAGCAAGGGGAATGGGGTATTGCCGTAGCTACCAATAATATCTATGTTGGCAATAGTACAGTCCATATTGAACCTGGGGTGGGAGCTTTTTCAATTATTGCGGAAACAGAACCTCAATATGCCATTGATGGTTTTGAACACTTGAGTGCCGGTGCGTCCATCGAAAAAGCAATTTCTTCCACACGCGATACCGATAAGAATGCCCACTATCGGCAAGTTGCAGGGATAGATAAGCTCGGAAATACGTTTGCTTTTACCGGTGAGGCCTTAAAATATTGGAAGGGTACTGCCAAACATATTATGGGTGAACATTATGTGGTACTAGGAAACCAGCTCCATACAGCAGTATAGCCAGAGATGTCAAAAACTTTTGAGAGTGCCAAGGGCACATTAGCGGAAAGACTTCTGGATAGCCTATTGGCAGGACAAAAAGCAGGAGGTCAAATC
>ERZ1740062.946-NODE-946-length-12946-cov-8.851679_pt1 | contig 12946 bp, 5 predicted proteins | sample MGYA00581741_ERZ1740062 | MGnify/ENA primary metagenome ERZ1740062 (study PRJEB43018, sample SAMN04849747) | marine metagenome | isolation source: floating plastic debris | place: Pacific Ocean | collected 2008-09-01 | study: EMG produced TPA metagenomics assembly...
ATATTTAATGATCATAGGATGTATGCTTTCAGAGCTATAAAATACCAAGTTATCATGTGCAAATTCTGCAAAAACTCCGCTCTCATGATTGGTTGACAGGCTAAAGGTTCAACCAATCAAAAACAATACTGACTATTGGAATATGCTATCATGGGAGTGGAGTCTTTTGCCTATATCCCATGATAGCGTATATAAAAACAGCTGTTTATAACTCCAAAAGTTTACGACATGAAATTTTTTGTGCATGGTAGAATAAAACATACTACCAGCTCGTTTGAATACTCTCGTAAGTTTTGGAGGTATGGGTGATTGAAATCTCAGGGTTTTGGTGGAAGTGGCTAATACAATGCTTATTCTTGTATTTGGGATTATCTGTGGAATTAAATGGCAAGGCAAGCCAAAACAAATTTATTATCACAAAAAAAACACAGCACACAGACAAGCCCCAGCTGAACGTCAAATTTTCGTTTGATTTGATAATTTATGCTTAAGAGTTCCTGACATGAGCGTCAATTTAATGGAGTTTGCCTGACTGGAAATAGGATTTCCCGGGACTCCCAATATTTAAACGAAATTAAAACCATGAATAACTTTCTGAATATCTAGAGCCACGAGGTAAGGGGTTTAATACCATCCCAACGCACCCCAAATATTACTTTAAGAAGCAAAGAAATTTCAGCGTTTGCACTGGTCAATGTGTCATAATAATCAAAGAGTCTGCAGTTTTTAAGAATCTGCGCTACGAACCGAACACTAAAGTCTACTGACTTTCCTTGCTCTTCCAATCTACCAATTCAAGTTAAAATATTTGGCCTTCATAAAAACACAACACAAACCATTCAGAGAAAGACTTACCCTCAGCAGCCGGAGCATCACCACCGCTGGCACCACCAGCAGCAGGGGCAGCAGCACCACCACCACCACCAGCTCCTGATCCTACATTACTACATATCTCCTTAATATCTACTCCCTCTAGAGCCTTGGCAAACAGTCCAGGCCAGTAAGCCTCAACATTCACTTTAGCTGCCTTAAGCATAGCCTGGATCTTCTCAGCCTGTCAACACACAGAGTCCGCAAATATGAACAAACATCTCAAATATGAGCAAATAGTACTCTACTTCTGTGTGGTGAGCACATCAATTCTGTTGATTGAAAGTTAATATTTAGGTATCATGTCGTCTTGAGTTGAGATAGCTACTGTAGTGTGTAATTATAATGTGTGTTTTGCTAGGATTAAGGTGATAAGTAAGGAATCCATTTATAGTTTTCAACCCTTTAATAATAATATAAACAATACACATGAAATTTGTGCACTTGGGCACTCATAGGAGCCAACTACTTAGGCCCTGTGATAACAGTCACTCGTGGGTTCGGCGTGAGCTGAAGGAACAATTCTATTCATAAAAGACACTTACTGTGACTGCTACACCATCATCAGCCAGGGCAAGTGCAGCGTATGAGCAAGCTAATTCATCATTGGATGCCATTATGTAGGATTAACCAGTGGATGTCAGATATAACAAGTGCACGTCGTCGATTTCGACCTTAGCTCCGAGGAGAACAGCACACCTTGATCAGTCTCAACCGGAAAAGGACTTGCTACATATCCGCATTTATATTATTCGAGATGTTGCTCCATTGAGAACTCAGACATTTGAGGCTGATGTATTGCTGTAATAGGACTAAATGTAGTCCATTATTTCAAGCGCTATATTTCACACTTTGGTATACTTTATGGCGACAAGAATGTACTGTAACTCTAATGCTGTATTCGGATTATAGTAAAACTCAAAGTCAAAGAATAAAGTTTTCTTGAATGGTTATCAAACAGAGACAGGACAACTAACAAAACAGAGTTATACCCTTGTTATTCACTAATCTACCACCTAGTGAAAATTCTCATTGCTGTGACCACAGGCGTATTTAAGGGTCCCTACCACTCTACTTGTAGGGTGTTGGACTTTTGACTCCCTACAGAAGCACTCAACAGGTTTGTCAAGACAGGCTAAGCCACCATATTATTTACATTAAGAATATGTTGCACCCTCTTCAGCTATGAGGGCTAGGCAGCGACCAGGTCAGTCACTATAAGTTGAAGCAGCAGTCACGTGAAGCCACATGGTATCTGATCTGAGTATCTAGCTGAGACTCATATTAGGAAGCAAGCTTGTCTCCACATGGTAAATATGGTATTCCCACAATTTTATAAATAGGAGAATACCTGAGGCTCATTGATTGCAAAAAATTAAAACTGAATTTAGGCAGAGTAAATTGAATGCTTGCTGATTGCGTTACGCAGTGTTATCTTGCAATGAGCCTTTGGCACCCATGGCTGAAGATGATTCTATTAAAAAGTCTGAAAGTTTCAATTAAAGTTCAAAATTTTCCATGCATGCAAAAAACGTGACTGGCTTGTGCAACTGACAGTTTCATTTGACAGCTTCAAACCTCTTCTCTCACCTCCCGTAAGTATTGCATATGAATATCAGATGAAGACACCACCCGAAGAGATGTCAGTATTACCCCATCAGACTTGCAATTCCAAGTTTTCTAACAGCTCAATTCATGCCAACTCTACCTTGTTACAGAGAGCCAGGTTGCTTCAATTCGACTGATGTGAAAAAAAGCTAGGACATAATATTTTCTACCAGTAAGACATGTGCATTAATTGATGTATAATAATTTTTATTCAAAACTTATCCAAATGTTGTTCAAAAAGAGTGAAGTCACTTCATACAGGAAGAAAAGAACATTAATAGAAACAGATAGTTTAGTATGTGGTATTGCATAGATATTACACAATACTTATACAGACATCATTAATTCATCATACATAGCTGCTGCTATAGTCAACGTGTGATTCGTTTCATGCTATAAGTCAGTGTATCATCATCAGTCTATCATCACATTTGGAGGATAGCGCATACTGTGAATTAAATTGTAATGTATAACAGTTTATGACTCATAATACTGGAGAAATAAATACGTGTATTATGAATACTTTTTGAGAACTACAAGTGACATCAATTTTCAGCTGTTATGGCATTCAATTGATTTCTATCAGCTAAATTGATCATTCACGTCCAGGTGTCTCAGCGAGAAAGTTATAAATAAAATAACTGTACAAGAGTACTGAAAACCTGTATTCATAGCATATATGGAGTAGGACAGACCCGTAACACTGCATGGTTAGGAGCCTTTTGTTTTACATAAACCATCATCAGAAACATTGAACAGACATGCAACATAGGTATTTAAGCTACTGGTGGGCAATAATATTTAAGTAAAATAATAATGGTAGGCCTTGCAATGGCAGGTAATTGGAAGAGTTACCTTCCCATACCAAAAGAGGCGACTACTCTTATAACTTGATCATACTCCTATAACTAGATAAATGTACCACCAGTATAGAAAGTAGCCAGAGAATGACCCAGTTTCGAAGTTGCTATTTGTTTATCAGTGTACCGGTATAGGATATTAACTGCTTTAGACCAAAAGCTCATTATTTTATTTGTATCTGGTTTAATTACAGCTAATCTAGGCTTTTTATGAGTGCCACAGAACTGATTGATAAAGGAGTTGTTGCCCATATTCACAAACAACTGAATAAATTATCAATCAAACATCTGAATCGATGACCTCTCGTATCATTGATCTCAGTTCTTTAAATCTGCCCCAGATGTGCAGTACATGAGCTTTAGAGTTCTCATATGATTCCGCCAGCTTACATAACAGATTCTTGATTATCTGGTTCCTGGATTTGTACTGAAAAATCTCGCGTTCCAGTCTTGTACATTCAGCGTACAGCTCTCTCGTTGCCGGGTCTACAAAAAACAAAATCGTAAGATAAGTTGAGGGTGAGCAGAGCTCATGTAAATCTAAGAAAATACATTCGCTGGTACCGTCTGAGGCTAATTTGCATATCAGAACTACATCAACATAACAGCCTTGCTGTTCGAATCCTGAGATTCGACCAGATCTTCACTACTGTTTCAATACAAACCTGCGTGTATACTATGTAATGGATGAAGGCCATTTCCGCACCTCCATACTAATTAGTTGTATCAAATCCACCTCAATGCTACATTTCCTACTGTTACCCTACTAGCCTTGCCCAGCTTCCCCCTTAAAATTAAAAAGAGCTGAACTCAATGTCTAGCTAGAAATTACAATTTTTATGTATTTTAAATTTAAAAACTTCATAACTAACTCCTGGGAAAAATATTATTTAAGGGTAACAGCAACACAGTCGCAAATATGAAGCAAAATCTAACTCAACCTCGTGTGAGGTATCAATAACCATCCATAGCATTTATATTTATGAGGTTTTGATTTCTTATATCAATATTCGTCTGCAACAAATTCCTAACCCAGCGGCTACTTCCATTAGACAAAGGGGCATATGACGTAACGAGCAGCACGACTTCGTCAGAGGCAGCAGAACATAGCGTCAGAATAGCATGTAACGTAACAACATCTCTTCAAAAGTCTAATTATGACCCGTTGTTCAGGTACAATTCATGCAAAGCAATGCAATACATATTCAGGCAACAGAGCACTTTTTCTTGTGATAACGCCCTTTTCAAGCAATCAATAAATTGTTTCATAGGCAATAGAAAGAAGTCTGCGTGAATAATTCTGGGGTCCCCCAATGCTATCTTAGATATTGTGCTGGAAGCTGTTTATCCCATCAATTGTTTTGAGATAATTTTTTTAAGGTGTAAAGTGTATTGGTAGTCAGTATTTAATCTATATCATCTGCTATGATGTACATGTGAGAAGCACACTTACTGTGCTGAGCTTTGAGACGAGCATCGAGATTGTTAGTGAAGCTTCCCCCCTCATCTATAGAGGCTAGAGAAGTAGTGTTACCCCCACCACCTCCTCGGGGCTGCAGAGCACCACGGGGGAGAGAGCTGCTCAGTGCCATGTAGTTATTATTACTCGTCTTCCTTGACATGGCCAGTGTGCTTCTCTTCTCCACAGAGCGCCACTGTCGTAGTGAGTTTTTAATCATGCGTCGAAACTCTTTATATCGACTATAGAAGAGTAGGTTTTTGGAGTTATTGTAATCCTCTCTAAGCTTGTCGACGATCTCGTAAAGTCTGTCGTACTCATCAGTAACAAAGTCATAGTTCTGATAGAGTTTAGCGATAGAAGATTTGAGTTCTCTCTCCATTAGAGCCACAGAATGCGCTGAGGACGATCTAGCTCCGATACTCGGTGACAAATCCATACCCTACAGCAGTAAAATAGCCTTAATCTACCGTGGTGTTTTGTGCTAGATGCTCAAATGGTATCCCTGGGTTGAAATAATAATACATGTATTAAGAACACCAAAATTTAAGCAGATTTTGATACGCGTTCACTGCATTGATATGCCTGATGATGATATCGGGATGATATAAGGGAAAACTGATGGCCATCTATCTCTTAGCCATTCCAATGTAAATCTGTTTTGTATAAAATGTTCGCTTGATCTTTTACTGTAGTCGAAATTCTTGCAAAGCCATTTCATAGGCAGCCAGGCCTGTTTTTCATAGACAAGTAAAGACAACACACCTGTTCTGTTTACAGAACCACAAATAATACATGATGAAGTTTAAACGTAAGAAGTAAGTGGTGAATAATTTGTGAACTTGCGACGCCATAAAAATGTTGCTTGTATTGTACCCTAATTTACCTGCGGTGTAACTGTAAATCACCGGTGGACGGCAGCCAAACAGACAATCAACTTAATGTTTACTACTCTCAACCAAACAGTTTCAAGATATAGCATGTAAGATTTTTTTTCATCCTCTTGAAGTAACATGTGTGAAACTATTGCCAAACCAGCTATTTATATATTAACTGCAGGTTTGACCTGAGAATTTGGCGTGTTATTGTTGATGTTTTGTAGATGCCAATTCTTTAATTGAGTGGAACATAACATGAAGGAATTTTCACCCCCATGACCTCAAAGCCACACCATCTTATTTCCTGACACCCATTAACAACTTCATACACAGTCAACGGGCCGGGTCTGAACCACATTTATAAACAAGGTCTGTATTTCAACAGGTCTTTAGATAGGCATGCTGTTTTGCAGTCCATGAGAAAAATGAAATGAGCTATGAAGATGTCAGAATTAGTTTGGGTTTTTAGTTGAATGAAACCTTTTCGGCCAAGCAAAGAACATGAATTACGAAGATCGCCCATTCTCATCAAATGTTGCCAAGGGTTTGGATTTACCACAACTATCGTTTTGACTGTCTATCATTTTTAAACCGCGTAATAACAGGATGGATAATCATACACATGCAGAAAAACTAAACCGGCCCAATATGAGCTCTTAGACTGGGAGTGCTTGGCTATTTTTTGACAATAGAACACTCCTTGATAAAACCACATTGTTGAAATGGACACTCAACTTATCCTCTCTGATTTACATAAAACGTGAAAACTAATGAGAATGAGAAGCGCTGTCAAAATTTGATTGCCAATATGTCATCAACCATGGGAGTCTACAAAATACCCTTTAGAATGAAAATCCTCGTTAAGTTTAAATTTTCTATTTTTCTAGTGGTTTACGCACTAAATTCAAATCCTACTGCTCGAAATAAGATTTTGATAAATCTTTTAATAATACCGGTACATGTAGCTTCAAACTGACACTGAAATTCGCTAAATTCTTATCTAGTCCTGTGAACAGAACGTAAATGAGCTTCTGCTGCGTAAGGTTTTATTCTGTAGGGCAAATCAATAAGTAGTAAGAGAGCTATCTATACAAGAGGGTGCTATAGGTTAGGCAATACCACGTCTCACCTATGCTAATCGCTATTTTTTTTAGAATTCCGGCCCGCCATACATCTTCCCAACTACTGAACTCAAGAAATCTAGGTTTTCAACCATCTGGATTCTGAAGTCAGTTGCATGAAAACACAGAATAGATCATCTTACCCATTACCCAATTCTATTTGAGGCCATATAGTTATATTATTACAGCTCTCACCCCAAAGATGATAGTGTGTACTATATCAAGAAAATATTTCCTTGACCAGTACTGGACATACCTGTTCCAGGATGAATTCTCCAGAATGGCGGTTGGTGATAAAATCTCCGCCAGCGAAAGGACTGCCTCCTCCACCTCCGTTAAGCCTCACTCTCGGTACCGCTCCGCGACCGTTCTTCTTCAGATTATTGTGAGCTATGTCAGCGAATGTTAACTCAGAGCTTCCCCCGCTCGCTGTCGAGCCATTCAAATCTCCATTACTGTGTAAAAACATAGTCGCCACCTGCCCTCTGCTGCTCGTAGTATATGTAGATAATAATGAGGATGATGAGAGCTTTATGATGAGCAAAGCTAGGGTGGATCTGAATGTATCTGTTTTTTTCTGTACAGTGGAGATTTACAGAAGCGAAAAATAATATAGATGATGATTGTATAATAATCTTAAGATTTGTATTATTTTATACTCCACATCAAATGTTGTACATGAGCAGAATGTCTGCTGCTGAGATTTAGAAGCCTCTAGCTTTTTATGATGTTATTATTCTTCGTCAGTATCATGCTATGATCAAGATTTAGAAGTTCATTGCTTGCTTTGTCTAAATCATAGTGATATCTTAACCTTACATCCGAAAGATGTGTGAAGATAGCAACTTCAAAATGCTGTCGACCTTCTATAAACAAGTCTCATGTAGGATTAATGTTTGGCAGCAGTGGATGAGATGTTACCTTGCTGCTGATATAGAACAGTAGATGTGGCAGTAGCTGCAGGGTTTATATTATTATAACACACCTGCATATAATAACCTGATCTGATTTATTCATCTTGTCTGTATCTATCTGTTTGCAAGGCATTCAGCTTATTAATGAACACAAATCCGACCGCCGCGTGGATATGATGAGAAAATCGGTTTATGATTTCGGCACAATTATGCAGTAAATACTGCACTTTACATCTAATATGAAATATGTTTACAGCGCGTCAATCCGATTCATACAGTAGATTGAATTATTAGACCAAAGCGTGGATTGCGGCGGATTATTAGATATACATGAGCATGTAACTGTGAACTGCTGGTCCTGTTGGAGAGGATATTGATAACTGTGATGTGAAGTATTGCTTGTACCAATCATTCAGTGTGAATGATGATTGACTTGTGATGCAAACAGCCGTTTATATGTGAAACGCATAAAACACCCAAACGTACATGATTTTGGAGTTATTTTCCCATTCTACTAATGCATGTTTACATTCAATACCAACACTGATTGACATGGGGTAATAAGGGGATAATAGTCACGTGTTACAGTTATTGACATTTATATAATATGGGCTAAGCAGGCTTAAAAGGTATAAAATAATTGAACAAAATGAAACCACCATCTATGCTCATTGCTCGCGGCACTTGGCAGCATTTGAAAGAGCGTCAAAGAAATACTATTGTTACGAGCAAAGTCAGTTGTGAGAGTTGAACTAACCGTCGATACTTTAACATTTCAGGTAGGACATCTATATTGAGTCGAGTTGCATCTGCCTCGCAGCAGTGATGAGTTCGAATCATAACAAACTTTGGTACTTGTGGCTAATAACTACAAACAATAAAGTAATGGCACTAATTAGCCAAGGTATTAATTATACACTGCGTAAGCCTAAGGCCAGAGTTGTAGAAAATACTGCTGCTGTATCTAATTCAGATTTGCAGATACATACACATACAACAAAAATACTATAATTATAAACGGCAAGATTCAACACAATCAACTTCAACTTCAACTTCAACAATCAGCTTTACTAAAAGTATTCAACAATCCTGATTTTTCACACTGCAGCCTTAACAGGTTCCAATTTAAAGATTTTCTTCCGCTCACAATCTAATTATGTATATCAAGTATGTAGTCTAGCCCGGTTTTGCTGCATTGTGTGTACCCAAACTACACCTTGTATACAGCAATTTTGGTCTCAATTAATTTTTGACCGTTAACAACTTTGATCCTTCAGTCATTGGCATCTGGCTGTTTCTGGGGGTGCAGGTTTTGTGTTCTTAGCAATAAAAAGTTCAGGCTCAGTGGGATTAACCTCATCAAGATATTCTAATACACCCAACAAATATTGGTCACGTTACATAAAGCTGTAAATACAAGCAGACTGTAGAGAAGTATCTATGAGAATTGTTGGGTATAATGTATTTTTCTGTATTGAGATTAAGATAAATTTATCATTGTCGTAAAGGCTATCTGTACATGATTCTCAATTTTACCCATTACTATTCTGCCACAGAAAGGAGTTGTCATACACTCCCTTGGTTTAACAAACAAAACAAAAAAGTATAATGAAATCATATACCAAAAATCTGAAAGTACCAAAAAGTTTGTGGGTTTTGCAGAGCACATACATACATGCGCCCACTCCACATTTAGATTTTGATGCAAAATTATAATGATTGGCTCTTTCATGAGGACACAAAGAAGTTGTGTGTTAGTTAATGGAAATCTATTCAGTTTAAGTGTAAGAGATATCAAAACTAGTGTGATGCAAAATCCCATTCGTTCACCAAAAAGCCAAACTCTGTGGGCCAGTGGGGGGCAGCCTCCCTTGCGAACTCCCTAATACTCATTTCTGATGTCCATCGATAAAAAATATCCATCATAAAAATATGAAATTGATTACATGCACATATTACCATTCGATCATATAGTCAATCAGTCAGAAAGATAACTTTGAGCATCGTGTAACAGGTTCATGGTGTGCATCATTAAAGGATGGGCATGGTAGGTCTACAATCATTATCATTCATTCCACATATTTTCTACATTACAAACCTACACCTACCCCGTCCTCACGAGAGGGGTTAGGTGAATATGTCAGAGGTCTGTTAACTGCTTTCTGTTTGACAAGGATAGGTTTAGGGGTGGCTGCTAGTGGTATAGATTTAGGGGCCTGGGTAATGATCTCAGGTGTAGGACTATCAGGAGGAGCGATCTCCAGTTGTGAGTCAGCAGACTGTATCAGGGGAACTCTCACTGGATGTGATTCTATAACTGACAGCTCATCAGGAGAATTCGGACTGGGCTCTATCACCCTCTGAGCTGACTCAGGTTTATGAGCAGGCTGGAACCACGAGGTGCTGGCTGCAGCATTAGATGAGGTATATGACGCTATCGTCGGATGATTCAGACGATTGATGACATCATTAAGGGAGCTCTTCCGTTGTAATATAGGCTGAGGGCTTTGACTGTGACCCTCGACATTTAGCGGTGGTATCTTTGGTGTAGGAAGAAGAGGAAGCTTTTTGGGCATTCCATCAGATGCGGAGGTCTGGCCAGTGTGAGGGAGTTTACCTCTATTTATTGAGAGAAATGTCTGGTCATCAGTAGAGGCAGACGCAGAGCTCTTAACTGATGGGGCAGATCTGTTGGGTATTGGTGAAGCTTTCTGCCACTCAGTTGGTACTGGTGACTTCTGTGTTATTGGAGGCGGTGTCTCAGAGGTTGGACTGGATTGGTTATCTCCTGGTTTTCTCTTTGGAATCTTAGGCAGCGATTTCAAACTAGCGCTGTGAGCACCATAGAATCCTAGCTTCAACAAATCTTGTGCTGCTGGCTTCACATGCCCTTTAGCAGAAGGCTCACCAGCACTCGGTGATTTTGGAGTTTTCTTTTTCTTTTCTTTTTCAGATGACTGTTTCTTTACTTTCTCTTTCGGTGAAGCGCGATCCTCCATTGTTTTCAAGCTAAGCGAGGGCATAGATTCATTTTTAATTTGTAGCTTTACTTTAGGCTTATCACCAGTAGATTTGCTCAGGAAGCTTGCAGCATCCATTGACTTGCTTTCCTTGCTTTTCAAAGAATCAGAGGACTCCGTCTTCTTCAGCTTTTTAGGCTTTGATGAGCCATCAGAGGATGCTGAATGCTTAACTTTCTTCTCATCTACACTTTTACGTGGTCTGCCAAATTTTCCAGTGGTCACAATGTTTTTTGTCTCAGCCTCCTGTTTCATTTGTGTTGGCGAATCAAAGAGATCAGCCACGGTGACCACTTCAGTTTTGATGGTTGGTTTACGGTCAGTGCTTACATCAGTGAGCAGCTGAACCAGTGCTGAGTCCTGGCTGCTTGTGAGTGAAGACTGTTTTGTCACAGGAGGCCTACTCAGAGTCTGCCCTCCAGAGCTGATTACACTCGCGGACAAGTCAGCCTTAATTCTGACCACTGGTGATATATTACCGGATAGCTGTTTGAGTGAGGCTGAGCCGAGCTGCTGCAGATGTTGTTGCTGCTGCTCGCTCACCTCAGACTTTACTTTAGAGGTCAGCTCTCTGACAATCTCCTCGTTGTCACTCTTCTTACGCTTCCTGGCAGCACTGACAGCAGTAGTAGTAGGTGTACTACCAGCTGAACCAGGGGAGGTCGAAGTCTCGGAGGTCGTCCTCCTTTTCTGGCGCGCCTGTATCTTCTTTAGCCGCTTTTCAGCGTTTGCCCCCTCAGGACCCTCCAGCAGTTCCACTAGTAGTGGCGCATCCTGTTGCTGAGGGGTTTCGCCCTGAGTGGGCTCTAACGCTAAAGGGTGACCAGGTTGTGATAATTTAGAAGACTTGCTATCCGCCAATCCTTGATCATCAAGGAGGCGAGAAAGAACAGGGGCACTGCTTATCAGTGATTTATCTGCAGCTTGATGAGGTATAGACTTAATATTGACTACAGTTGCACCCTCAAATATTGACTGGGGCTTGGTTGGACTGGTGGATGTGAGGGAGTTGACGGGTGAAAGAGTGGAAAAACACGAACGCTTGTAGCCAGAGAATCTACGCATGCACAAGGGATATTTGTTTGTTTGAATATTCTTAGTACAACTTGTGGAGGCAGTATTAACTGAGCCATAAGCTACATAGTGTCCTCTAGAAGTGTAATGGTCCGTGATTTTCTGCATTATCTCACCATGATCAGCTTTCACTTTCTTAGCCGGAGGTGGTAGGTTCTCTTCCTGGTGTCCAGCCTGTCTCAATATCGCTCTCATTGTGATAGGAATAGAGAAACACCTAAAATGAAATTAACAGTGCACATAGATTTACATGGTAATATCAGAGGCAAACATTTGCAATGCAGTATTTCAATACAGCTCCTCCTCTATTTGTATCATGTATGGATATGGTATATAACCAAGGAGTTTGATATAACTATGTGGAAACCCTAATGATTTTTGTAGTAAATGTTCAAATTCATGCTTAGTATGGCTTAGAGGCTTTGTAGGCTATATGATATTACTACTGATCATGGTAAGCATTGAGCTATAGCTGGGCCTCAGCTTGACCACAGATGAAAGTGAATTCTTTTTTTAAATTAGGAACACACAGGCTTACTGGTATTGATTAGTAAAATATCATGGATAACTAATTAAAAAATGATCATGATTAATTTCATTTTATGACTTCGATCAAGATGGCTCCATGGGAAAATAGATTCATTGCAGAATCATCAGAACTAAGTATGTTGAAATTTATAACACTTACTGTCATGTTGGAAAATGACAAACTACAAGTCATTATTTTTAACTTAAAGGGATAATCTGATTTCAAAAAAGATGCTTTCAAAGTGTACGTTTTTTGGACTCAACATATCCAACATAATCTTTGACCACCTGAGAATGCACATCCCGAATATTGGCTTTCTTGCACATTCTCAAACAGAGATAAATGCTGCTGAACATAAACCAGGTCAATAACATTTATGATGCTATGCTTTGTAATAAAATATGCTTTTCAAAACAGGAAGTTGATTATTATCACAGGGCCTAATGCAGAACATTGCTCAAAGCGTGACGCCGCACCACAGCATCAGAAGATAAACATATGCAAAGAGTATAATAAGGGTAAGGCTGAGAGATTTTGTGAGATTGGGAGTTACCCTCCCATTCGGGGCAAGTTTTGATTGGACTGAGAGGAGTTTATTAAAATAGATTCTATA
>ERZ1740062.947-NODE-947-length-12945-cov-6.348953_pt1 | contig 12945 bp, 11 predicted proteins | sample MGYA00581741_ERZ1740062 | MGnify/ENA primary metagenome ERZ1740062 (study PRJEB43018, sample SAMN04849747) | marine metagenome | isolation source: floating plastic debris | place: Pacific Ocean | collected 2008-09-01 | study: EMG produced TPA metagenomics assembly...
GACAGCAACCACCATTCTCCGCGCCCGCAAGATCATCACAATGAACGCGTACCGGCCCGCGGCGACGCATGTCGCCATCCGCGACGGGCGCGTATTGGGCGTCGGCACAGCCGAAGACCTGTCCGGCTGGGGGTCTGCAACGAACGACGATCGCTTCGCCGAGCACATATTGATGCCGGGGTTCGTGGAAGGTCACTGCCACGCCAAGGAAGGCGGCATGTGGGATTATCCGTTCGTCGGATACCTCGATCGTCGCGACCCGGATGGCGGCTTGTGGGAAGGCGCCGACAGCATGGCGAAGGTGGTCGATCGCCTTTCCTCGATCGAGCGCGATATGCCCGAAGGCAAGACCCTGTTCGCCTGGGGTTTCGATCCGATCTATTTCGACGGTGCCCGCATGTCGCTGGCCGACATCGACAGCGTTTCGAAGAGCCGGGAAATCGTTATCCTCCACTCCAACGGCCACGTCATCAACGTGAATTCCGCGGTGCTTGAGAAGGCCGGGATCTCTCGCGAAACCAACGTCGATGGCGTCGTCAAGGATGCCCGGGGCAACCCGACCGGAGAACTCGCTGAACAGGCCGCCAAGTACATGGCCTACCGCGTTACCGGCGATCCGTTCTTCAAAGGCATCTCCGAACATGACCTGATCCGCTTCGGTCAGGCTTGTGCCAATTGCGGGGTGACCACGGCGACGGATCTGTTCGCAACCTTCACGGACGAGGCGCTGACGGCTTATTCCTCGGCCAGTAAGCGCGCTGGGTATCCGATCCGGGTCATGCCGGCGATGAACACGCTGGACCGCCCGCCCGCCGAAGGGATCGACCTGCTCAACGCCGCGAAAAAGTACAACAATCCGAAGCTGATCTATCAGCTTGTGAAGGTCATGACGGACGGCTCGATCCAGGGCATGTCCGCGCGGATGAAGTGGCCTGGCTACTACAATGGCATCCCGAATGGCGTCTGGAACGCGGCGCCGGAGCAACTGGTTGAGACCGTGCGCGCCTACCACCAGGGCGGTGCCCACATCCACATGCACGTCAATGGCGATGAAGCCTCGGAACTGATGATCGATGCGCTGGAAGATGCATTGACGCAGCATCCGCGCCGCGACCACCGCCACACTTTGCAGCACTGCCAGATGGCTGACGAATCTCAGTTCCGGCGGATGGCGGCACTCGGGATCTGCTCGAACCTCTTTGCCAACCACATCTATTACTGGGGCGATCAGCACCGGGATATCACAATGGGGCCGGATCGCGCGGCGCGGATGGACGCTTGCGCGACCGCGCTGCGGCTGGGCGTGCACTTCGCCATCCACTCGGATGCGCCGGTAACCCCGCTTGCACCGCTGTTTACCGCCTGGTGTGCCGTGAACCGGCTGACGGCTTCGGGCAAGGTGCTGGGGCCGCGTGAGAGAATCTCGGTCCAGGATGCGCTCTACGCCATCACGCTAGGCGCGGCCTACACCCTCAAGATGGACCACCTCGTCGGATCGATCGAGCCGGGGAAATGGGCCGACTTCGCGGTGTTGGAGCAGGACCCGACGGACGTCGCGCCCGAAGAGTTAAAGGATATCCCCGTCTGGGGCACGATCACTGCGGGGCAGGCCACGCCCGCGGCGGGTCGTGGATGAAGAACGATGAGATGTCCGAGCCAGCAGCGATCTCTCGGGGTGCGGTGCCAAGCAAGTCATTTATCCCCCGGCAGGCACAGCCGGGCGTCGCCCGATATCGAGGCTTTGAACTCCCCAAAAACAGGCCTCGCGGCCACCCTCTCAGGCTCGGGCGTCCCCCAAGCGCGTTTGAGCGTTCTATGTGGCTTCCGCTAGAAACACAGAGGTTCCTTCGGGTACCGTCTGAACTCTATTCTGTGACCAAAAACGTCAACGCTAAGAAACGACGTTTGTGGGTGCTTTGCAGCGATGCGTGAAACACCTGATCCCCGCCCCTTCACGGTCATCGCCGGGTTCCTGGGCGCGGGCAAGACGACCTTAGTCAACCGCATCCTCACCGGATCCTCGGGCACTCGTTTTGCCGTCATGGTCAACGACTTCGGCGCCATCAACATCGATGCGGGGTTGATTGCCTCGCATGACGGGCAGACCATTGCCCTGACGAACGGTTGCGTCTGCTGCACGATGTCCGATGGTTTCATCCAGGCCATGCTGCGGCTGATGGCGACGCCGCAGGCATTTGACCATGTCGTCGTTGAAGCCTCTGGCGTGGCCGAGCCGTCCAAGATCATGGACTTCGCGCGCCTGGACCCGCTGCTGGATCCGGACGCGATTGTCACGCTGGTCGATGCTGATACGCTTACCGATCGCCTTGCCGACCCCAAGATAAGCGCCATCGTCACGGCACAGATTCGTCAGGCTGACATTCTGCTCCTCACCAAATCAGACCTTGCCGATCCCGACGCGGCCGAGGCGCAGCTGGCGCGGATACACCCGCTAGCCAAGGAGATCCGCGCCAGCCATGGCAACGTGCCGCTCGAACTGGTGCTCGGCACGGGTCTGTGGACTCCGAAACCATGCGCGGACGATCCTGCGCTCGACCTTCCGTTCCACACCCTCACGCTGCGCTGCGACCGTCCCATCGCGCATCGGAGATTCGCCGACTGGGAGGCTGCGCTTCCACAACATATCCTCCGCGGAAAGGGTGTTGCCGTTTTTGATGATCAGCGCACGATGCTCTGGCAGCGCGTTGGCACACGCAACACGCTGACCCCGGCAGCGTCTTCGGCCAATCTGTCCGAAATCGTTCTGATCGGGACGGAACCGATCGACATTGCACCGCTCGCGTAGTGTGTCCGCCCTGCGTCCTGAGCTGTTCCAAACCGAAACAAGTCGAGTCCGCGTTGTTACCAATGCGGTATCAAAGGACGACGTTTGCACTACCTCTGCGGTATCAAATCGGTATGGCTGAGAAGTCAGCGCCGAAGATCGCTAAGCCAGTGGAGAAATCGCGTCGTCTCCAACCAAATGGCAGGCTACACGCTGGCCGGATCCGACCGTGCGCAGCGGTGGCGGAGCATCGCGGCACCGTTCTTCTGCGACGGGACAACGCGACACGAACCGACACCCTTTTGGCGGGTTGATTGGGTCTGGCGGATCACCGTCGATCACGATGCGCTTCGAACGTGTCTTCTGGACCGAGGGCACGGCTGACAGCAGCGCGCGCGTGTAGGGATGCAGCGGATTGTTGAACAATTCCAACCGACTGGAGTGCTCGATCACCTGGCCCAGGTACATGACCGCGATGTGATCGCACATGTGCTGGACGACACCCAGATCATGGCTGATGAACAGATAGGTCAGCCCGCGCTCGGCTTGCAACTGTCTGAGGAGGTTCAGAATCTGCGCCTGCACTGCGACATCCAGGGCCGAGACCGGCTCGTCGCAGATGATCAGGTCGGGCTCCGGCGCCAAGGCGCGCGCGATCCCGAGGCGCTGGCGCTGCCCACCGGAAAACTGGTGCGGAAACAAACGTTGCTGCTCTTTGCGCAGACCGACCGCCGCGAACAACTCATCGATCAGCGGGGTTTGCTCCGCGGATGTCATATTCTTCAATGATTTCAGAGGCTCAGCGACAACGTCTCCGGCGCGCAACCGCGGATTCAGACTCGAGTACGGGTCCTGGAAGATGAACTGAAACCGGCTGCGGGCGGCACGAAGGCCATCACCATCGAGCGTCAGCATATCTTCGCCGCTCAACGAGACCGTGCCGGAATAGCTCTCGACCAGCCGCGCGATGGCAAGCGCTGTCGTTGTCTTGCCAGAGCCGGATTCTCCTACGATCGCAAGCGTTTCACCGCGTTTCACGTCGAAGGACACACCATCCACGGCGTAAAGATACCGGCGCGTATCGAACACCGAAGCCCGCTTCACCGGGAAGCGGACTTTCAGATCCCGCACGCTCAGCAGCGTGTCACTCATGCGATCGTCTCCGCATGCCAACACGCCACCCGCTGCGTGCCCATCACGACGTCCTGTGGCCGTCCGGATTGACACTGATCCGAGGCATGAGCACAGCGTTCGGCAAACAGGCAATTGTCCTGGCCGAACGTCTTCAACGATGGGACAATTCCGGGAATCTCAGTCAGTTGTGGGCGTTCGTCGGTTAGTGTTTCAGTCAGATGCGGGACGCACGAAATCAGCCCGCGCGTATAGGGATGGCGCGGTGTCGCGATCACGTCGGCGACGGGACCATCCTCGACCCGGCGGCCCGCGTACATCACGATCATCCGTTCGGCCATTTCGGCGACGACGCCCATGTCATGGGTGATCAGGATCATTGCCGTCCCGGTCTGCTCGCGAAGCTCGTGCAACAGATCGAAAATCTGCGCCTGAACCGTGACATCCAGCGCTGTGGTCGGCTCGTCCGCGATCAGGATCTTTGGGCGGCAGGCAAGTGCTATCGCGATCATCACGCGCTGACGCTGGCCGCCTGACATCTGGTGTGGGTAGGCCTCGGCCCGTGTCCGTGCATTCGGAATTCCAACGGCGTCGAGCAAGTCAACCGCCTGCGCCCACGCCGCCTTGTCGCCAAGGCCCTGGTGGCGGCGCAGCACCTCGGCGATCTGCTCGCCGACCGTGTAGACCGGGTTCAGCGAGGTCATTGGCTCCTGAAAGATCATCGAAATCTCGTTGCCGCGCAGAGACCGCATCCGCGTCTCGTTGGCTTGCGCAAGGTCCTCATCCGCAAAGAGAATTTGCCCGGCGGCGAGGCGCCCAACAGGGTGTGGAACCAATCCCATCAGCGCGAGCGCAGTCATGGACTTCCCGCAGCCGGATTCGCCGACAATGGCGAGGTTCTCACCTTCATCGAGAGTGAACGAGACATCGTCGATCACCGGGAAGATCCCATCCCGGGTCTTCAACTCGACGCGCAGGTTCTGGACGCTCAGAAGCGGCATCACCTTTGCCTCAGCTTCGGGTTCAACGCATCGTTCAACCCATCTCCGACCAGAGAGATCGCCAGTACGGTGACGAAGATCGCAAGCCCGGGAATGGTCACGGTCCACTGTGCGTCGAGAATGTATTGCCGGTTCGAGCCGATGATCTGACCCCAACTCACGACGTTGGGATCTGTCAGGCCGAGGAAGCTCAGCCCAGCCTCGAACAGGATCGCGGTCCCCACCATCAGCGCCGCCTGAACGATGATCGGCGGCGCGGCGTTTGGCAGGATAACACCGAACATCAGCTTCAGATTTCCAGCACCTGCCGATCGCGAGGCCATGACATATTCAAGTTCGCGGATGCGCAGGAATTCGGCCCGCGTGATGCGCGCCACGGCCGTCCACGACACGGCGCCAATTGCGATGGTCACGGTGACCAACGAGGCCCCGAACAACGCCACGATGACCATCGAAAACAGCAGCGTCGGCAGCACCTGGAAGAATTCGGTGAAGCGCATCAGCACTTCCTCGACCCAGCCACGATAGAACCCCGCCAGCGCACCGATCGTGATGCCGATGAAGACCGACATGAATGCAGCAGCCAGCCCGATAGTCAGCGAGACCTGCGCGCCGTGCACGATCATCGCGGCGAGGTCGCGGCCCAGATAATCCGTGCCGAAGATGTAGCCTTCCTCGCCCGGCGGCGAGAACGGCGCCCAAACCATGTCGAACGGATCATTCGGATAGACGAATGGCCCAACGACAGCACCGATCACGATGCAGGTCAGAACCACGAGTGCCACAACGGCGGCGTGGTTCTTCAGGAACATCTGCACTGTCTCGGCCAGCGGAGAGGAGGCGCGTTCCGCCGGTTGTGTCTGGTCGCTCATGCGGCTCCTCTCATGCCGAGCCCGTTCGGATGCGCGGATCGATCGTCCTGAGCACCAAGTCGGTGATCAGGTTCACCATGATCACCACCAGGGCCGAGAAGAACAGGATACCCAGTATCACCGGCGTATCCCGCGCGATGATCGCCTGCAGTGCCAGGGTGCCGAGGCCGGGCCATGAGAACACCGTCTCGACCAGCACCGCCCCGGACACCACCGCCGAGAACTGCAACCCCGCCAGAGTCACCACCGGTGATAGCGCGTTCTTCAGCCCGTGCTTGTAGACGATCTGCCGGTCCGACAGCCCCTTTGCCTTCGCCGTGCGAATGTAGTCAGACCCCAGCACCTCGAGCATGGCGGCACGACAAAGCCGCGAATACAGCGCCAGGAAGATCGACGCGAGCGTGAAGGCAGGCAATACCAGATGGTGCAGCACATCGACGACTTGTGTGAAGAAACTTGGGTCTTCCAGCGTCACGTCCCGCATCCCGGCGACCGGGAAAAGCGGGACCAACAGAGAGAACGCAATCAACAGAAGAATGCCAGTCCAGAACACCGGTGCTGAATAGCCAAACAGCGCGAACAGAGTGACAAAGTGGCTCGAGATCCCGTTCGGGTTCCGCGCCGAGATCACACCCAGCAGAACGCCGACGATCAACGCCACGATCTGCGCGGTCAGCACCAGCAGCAGTGTCGCTGGCAGCCGGTCCAGCATCAGTTGCATCACCGGCTGATTGTAGAAGAACGAGTAGCCCAGATCGAGTTGCAGGACCTTTCCGACATAGGTGCCAAGCTGAATGATGAACGGCTGATCCAGACCGTACTCGCGCCGGATTGCCTCCATCACTTCAGGGTCGGCACCGCCGGAGGCTTGGGCGATCGTGTCTGCCACGTCGCCCGGTGCCAGATACATCATGGTGAAGTTCAGCACGATCACCGCGATCAACAGTGCGACCGCATAAGCAATACGGATCAGGATCGAGCGGAGGAGGTTCACCGGCGCGCCCTCAGGGCTGTTCGGGCACGGCAGCGGACCGCAGTGCCCGGACCGGTCACGGTTTCAGGTACATGTTGTCGATCGGAGACGACGTTGCCCAGATGCCGAGCGGCGGATTGCCGATCTTGTCGGAGTAAACCGTGTGATAGGGCAGCGCATTGGTCCAGTAGACAGGCAGTTCCTCGGCAACGATCTTCTGGAACTCGGAATACAGCGCCTTGCGTTTCTCCGGGTCTCCTTCCTTGCCGGCGGCGGCCAGAATCTCGTCGACCTTCGGGTTGGCATACCCTTGCGTGTTCGACCAGACACCCTTCGCGATGTTGTCCGACACATAGGTTCGGTGCACGCCAATCACCGGGTCGCCCCAGTTGAACACCGTGTCCCAGGACATGTCGAAGTCCATCTTGCCCATCTTGCCGGCCCAGGTTGGGAAATCGGCTGAGGCGACGACCTCGACATCGATGTTGACCTTCTTCAGCGCGGCTTTCACGTATTCGACCTGAGGCTTCACGCCGGGCCAGCCAAAATCGATTGTCAGGCTCATGCGACTGCCGTCCGTCACGGGATAGCCAGCTTCGTCCAGCAGGGCAGCAGCCTTGTCCAGATCCAGCGGATAATCCGGTACGTCGGCCTCGTAGAACGGGCTGTCCGGGTGAATCCCGGTTTTCGCATCCGCCGCGGTGCCCAGCATCAGCGCCTTGTGGATGAAGTTCTTGTCGACCGCATGGGCGATGGCCTGACGGACGCGAACATCTGCGAGCGGTCCCTTGGTCGTGTTGAAAGCCAGCCAGTCAAGCGGCCCGATCGCGCCATAGCCTTCTGGGGTGACCGTCAGACCATCGACATTCTTCAACCGGTTTATGATGCGCGGCAGGCTTTCGAAGGCGCCGAAGGCGACCTCGCCGTTTTCATAGGCGATGGCCCGCGCGGTCGGGTCGGTGATGATCCGCATCACGATCCGGTCAAGATGCGGAAGTCCTTCCATGAAGTAGTCGTCATGGCGCTCGAGGATCACGTGCTCGCCGTTCTTGAACTCGACCAGTTTGAACGGGCCGGATCCCACGACATCGGTATTGTTGCGTGGGTGCTGCTTGGGGTTCTGACCGTCGCCGTAGATGTGCTGCGGGATGATCGCCATCAGTTGCGAGGACATCGCCAGCATCAGCGCAGGGTGTGGTTGGCTCAGCTTCAGGATCGCGGTGTGATCATCGGGCGTCTCGACGCTTTCGACCGGAGCAAACATGCCTTTGAAGGGGTGGTGTTCCTTGATCACGTCGACCGAGAACGCGACGTCCTTGGAGGTGATTGGTGCGCCGTCATGGAAAACCGCATTCTTGCGCAAGTTCAGTGTGACGCTCAGCCCGTCTTCCGAGACTTCCCAGCTTTCCGCCAGATAGGGCTGCGGCGTCCAGTCTTCGTCATAGCGGAGGGGCGCCGCAAAGAGTTGCGCCCCCGGAAAACCGGTGACGATGCCGGACTGCACCGCCGGGTTCAGGTTGCGCGGGTTCGAGCCCATCACGGTGACCAGCGTGCCACCCTTCACGGGCTCCTCGGCCAAGGCGATGGTGCCTGTTGCCAGCATTGTACCGGCAGCCAGCATCGCGAGACCTGACTTGAAGATTGCGTTCATGTTGAGTGCTCCCTGTCGGCGGATGGGGCTGTCGGCCCTCGTTTCAGGGGGTTTCTGATTTTCCCTGATATCATTCATGCAAGCGTGGCTATGCCTGTCAAAGGATTTCGGGCGGATCTGGATCAGACCACGAATTCCGGATCAGTCGGCACCTGCAACGCTGTTGCCAGTGCGTTGGTCTGCGACGCCAGCATGATGATCGACACCAGTTCGGCGTGCTGCGCCTCGGTCATGCCTTTGGCGCGCGCCATCGCCGTGTGTGAGTGCACGCAATACTCGCACCCATTGGCCGTCGAGACGGCGATGTAGATCATCTCGCGCACCACTGGATCGAGTTCGCCCGGCGTCGCCATGACGGCCTTCAATCCCTCCCATGTCCGCTTGAGCAATGGCGGGTCATAGGCAAGTGCCCGCCAGACATTGTTGATGAAATCGCTGCCGCGCGTGGCGCGGATGTCATCGAACACCGCCTGCGCCTCGGGCGACAGTTCCTCGTCGCTCAACAGTTTCACCGTGGCCATTCTGGTTCCTCCCGCAATCAGGTGTCGTATTGATACCGCTCGAAGTCGTCTCGGAATGCGTCGTTCAGTGTCGCGAGCGCCGAGCGCCCCAATTGCCCGCGCCAGTCGGGATACCGGTTGGCGTTGAACCGCCCGAGCGGCAGATCGATGCTGAGTGTCCCGCAGATATGGCGCCATCCCTCTTCCATCGCCTCGACCCGCGCGACGTAGTCCACCAAGACGGCGCCGTCTGCGCACAGCCACTGTTCAAAGGGCGCAAACATCAGGGTTTCATCCAGGAATGCCGGGTCTCGCCGCTGGAACACAGCCTCGATCCAGGCATCCAGCGTCGGCGGATCGGCACCCAGCGCGTCCTGCGCCGCACGATAGTGATAGATAGAGACGACGCGGTCGATGGGATGCCTGACCACAGAGAACGTGAACATCCGATCCCATGCATCGGCTCCGACATGATTGCGCACGTCAGCGGCGGTGACATGCGTTTTCTGCAAACCCAGCGCGATCTCGATGCTTGAACCGGCGCATTTGTTGATGTGAATGAAGCGGAACGGCACCCGGGTCGCAACCTGCTGGGTGATTGGCCTGGCTCGAAGCTCGGGATAGTCGGCTTGCGTCATGCGGCGGCTCCGGGCGCAGGGCGTTGGGCTGTGAGCATCTCCCGCTTGGTCCCGAAACCGGGGCGGCGCATCACGTCAAACCCCGTTGCCTGCAATGCTCGACGAACCGCGCCCGCTGCCGAGTAGGTCGCGATCGTTCCACCCGGTTTCGTACGCGCAAATACCTGAGATATCAGCGTTTCTCCCCAAAGCTCAGGGTTCCGCGCCGGGGCGAAGCCGTCCAGAAACCAAGCTTCTGCCATGCCATCCCAGGCTGGAATCTGGGTATTTGCATCGCCGTTGATCACGTCCAGGTTGCAGTCACGCGCATCCATCGACAGATCGTCTCCGCACTCGGACCACTCTGCGATCAAGACGTCCAGTTCCGGCCAATTCGCCAGGGCGCGGATGCGCTCGGTCCACGTCATCGGATACAACTCGAACGAGGTAAACGTCAGCTTGCCCGGTGCACCGCTGCGGCGCCAGAGATCCCAGGTCGCCAGGAAGTTCAGCCCGGTGCCAAACCCGATCTCGGCAATCGAGAAGTCTTCAACCCTCTGGAATCGCTCGACTAATTCATTTCCATCGAGAAACACATGGCGGCTTTCGGCCAACCCGTCGGACCGCGCATAGTAGGGATCGTCGAACCGTGTCGAGACTGGCAGGTTCCCGTCCTCCCATCGCAGCTTGGCGTCTGATCGATCTGATGGCATGACGCCAGAATGAGCTGCACACGCGCTGCCCCGCAAGGGGAATTGAAGAGAATGACATGACGCAACCCGACGTTCTGGTGATCGGCGCCGGGATCTTTGGCCTGTCGGTTGCGTGGGTCGCAAAACGCGCCGGGCTGTCCGTGCGGGTGCTCGAAGCTGTGGCGCCGGGTCATGGCGCGAGCGGCGGCCTGGTCGGGGCGTTGACGCCCCATGCGCCGTCCCGCTGGCGCGACATGATGCGGTTTCAGTTTGAGGCACTACTAGATTTGCCCGAACATATCGCGCGCTTGGAGGAAGAGACGGGCTTGCGCACGGGCTATCACCGCTCTGGCAGGCTCACGCCGCTGCCGACCGAGAAGGCCCGCGCAGGCGCGGAACGGGATGCCGAGGCGGCGCCGGATGTGTGGGGCGACAGGGCCCGGTTCGAACTGCTGGAGCGTGTCCCGTATGAGGCTGAAGGCTGGATCCGGCCCGAGGCAGCCCCCTTTGGCCTGGTTCGGGACACGATCTCGGCGCGGGTTGATCCGAGGGCTTATGTCGGCGCGCTGGCCCATGCACTGGGGACGGATGTGGTGACTGGCGTTGAGGCTCATAGCATTGATTTTGAAAGAAAATCCGTGACGTGGGGTGTAGGCGAGATCTTTGCCGGAGCAATCGTGCTGGCCGCCGGATGGCAGGTCTGGGACCTTCTGGGCAAGGCCGCACCGGGTTTGCGCGGGCAACCGGTCAAGGGGCAGTCGGCGCTGTTCGCGGCCCCTGCCGAGGGTTTGCCGGTTATCTATCAGGACGGGCTCTACATCGTGCCGCATTCTGGCGGGCGGGTCGCTGTTGGCTCGACCTCGGAAAAGCAGTTTGACGATCCCTTTGCCACGGACGCGAAACTGGATGAAGTGATTGAAAAAGCACGTACAATCTGTCCGGCGCTGAAAGACGCGCGGGTGTTGGAGCGTTGGGCCGGGCTGCGCCCCAAGCCGCCGGGCCGAGAGCCCGTCGTTGGATCTTTGCCGAACCATCCAGGGATCTGGTTGGCCGCAGGCGGTTTCAAGATCAGCTTCGGGATTGCCCACGCCGTGGCAGATGTTGTGGTGGATGGTCTGCTCGGCACAACGGCGAAACGGCAGTTGCCGGAGAGCTTCGACCCATCCAGCAGAGCCTCGCCGACGTGATTTGGGCCAGGATTAACCTCGTGATTTTCTTCACGCAATTTTCCGTTAACCGGATATTCCTCGTGTTGTTGCACCACCTGCATCGAGGCGATCGGGAACATCCGTGATCCCCGCGCAGATCGGGATCTTGTGGTCGTGCGCAAACAGATCCCGACCTTCGCCGGGAGGGCAGAGTGATCGCCAGGCTTGACCTGCCCGCCGCACCGGGCCCCAATCCGGCGCGCGTTTTCGGGCAAGGGTGCGCGCGACGAGTGAGAAGCGAGAGTTCAGCGAGGCCGACCGCACCGCCGCCTTTGAACACGCCCAACAGAAGATCGCACAGGCGAAGGTGGAGCATAGCCAGCTTCTGAATCTCAACTCAGTCGGTCCAGATAGCAAACCCCGTGCGCTGATCACCTTGTCGCCGGTGAACCCGGTTCGGTGAGCCGCGGCGCCAGACCCAGAGAGCCGGCCACAACGCAGACGCGATGCGAAGGCGGGGCGGTTCTTGCCGTCGACCCCCGATGCCTTGGGGCATGATGTGCGGATGCCGGGTGGACTGGAAAATTTGTTAGATTTCTGGTAGCATCGGCCCTGCGGGAGACAAGCACGCCGCAGGGTTTATCCCGCGCAATAACTGGCTTCTCCGGATCGAGGCACCCTGCTGCGAGGCAGGAGGTTTGCCATGAAGGTCAGAGACATCCTGAGAAAGAAGGGCGGTGCCGTTGAGACGGTGCGACCGGGCGAGACGGTCTCGGCGCTGTGCAAGCGTCTGCGCAATGCGCGGATCGGGGCTTTGATCGTCGGCCAGGACGGTACGCACATGGAGGGCATCGTCTCGGAGCGCGACGTGGTCGCCTGCATCGCTGAACACGGTGCTCGTGCGACGACAATGAAGCTGGCGGACATCATGACGACCCGGGTCACGACGTGTTCGGAAGACGACAATCTTTCATCGATCGCCCGGAAGATGACGCAACAGCGGTTTCGCCACATCCCGGTGATGAAGGGCGGTCGCCTCACCGGCGTCGTCAGCATCGGCGACATCGTTCAGAACCGCCTGGAGGAAGTCGAGCTGGAAGCCGGTGTCCTGCGCGATATCGCGCTGGTCAGCCACTGACACCACAGAGACCACAGACACAGGAGGCAGACATGCCTGTAATTGCCATGACGCGTGAGATGGGAAGCCGCGGCAAGGATGTCGCGTTGGGTGTCGCGGAGCGCCTGGGGCTCGAGATTGTCCACCACGAGATCGTCGAGCAATCGGTTGCACGCAAGATGCGGCTGACCGAAGGCTCGGTGCATCGGTTCCTGGAAGGCGAGGCGTCACTCTGGGAGCGTTGGAAGATCGATGGGCACCGGCTGTCGCGCTACACGACCGAGGAGATCCTCGAAATCGCGTTGGGTGGGAACGTGATCATTCGTGGCTGGGGTGCCGCCCAGCTTCTGGCCTCGGTTCCGCATGTGGTGCGCGTGCGGGTCTGTGCGCCGATGAGTGCCCGTGTGCCGAGATGGTGCGCAGGCTGGACGACGTTTCATCCGATGCCGCGCGGGACG
>ERZ1740062.948-NODE-948-length-12924-cov-4.560261_pt1 | contig 12924 bp, 6 predicted proteins | sample MGYA00581741_ERZ1740062 | MGnify/ENA primary metagenome ERZ1740062 (study PRJEB43018, sample SAMN04849747) | marine metagenome | isolation source: floating plastic debris | place: Pacific Ocean | collected 2008-09-01 | study: EMG produced TPA metagenomics assembly...
CTAAGATGATAGATTGCTAAATGTACCAGTGCTGGATGTCCGCCAACCATTGCCATTAATTGTTTGGTTTCTTTCCCGTTTTCCCAATCGAGTCCGTAGCGTTGGGCTAACTTCTGCACTTCAACAGGACTGAAGCTATCTAAATGAATCGGTAAACCCACATTGAAAGGAGACTGATTAAGCTCAAGAGGAACATAAATTACCGTTGAGTGAATCAAGAGCAAGCGAAGATATTGCCATCGCGGCTCTCTTTTGGCTAAATCGTACCAAGAGCGCAACAAACTTAAAAAATCCTTTGCTACTTGGGGATGCTCAAAAATCTGGTTTACCTCATCGAGCGCTAGTACTAAAGGATTATTAATTGACTTTAATATATACTTTTGCAAGTACAGAGTACAGCTAATTTTACTTCCCAAATCTTCGTCCCAATACTCTTCTAGCATCGGTTTAAGCTGAAGCTGGTGAGCTATGTTGGCGCAGAACCAGCGCAAAAATTGATTGAAATCGCTCAAAGTAGTCTGCTCGACCTGTTCTAGGTTCAAGCTGACGGTGTTGTAGCCCAGGCGATTTCCATAGTCAATAGTTCTCAGCAGCATTGAGGTTTTGCCCATTTCTCTGGGAGCCTTAATCCTTATTAATGCCCCTGGTTTCTCGATTTCTTGATAAACTCGATCTTCAATGGGAGAGCGCTTGATGTAAAAAGGTGAGTCCAGGGGAACTGAACCACTGGGGTAGCAGGGAGATTTATGCTGGCGATACTCCGGAAGAGTCGCTACGCGATCGCAGTTGACGGGAATTTCTGCCAAATTTTGTAAATTTCTTATCTCTGATGTTGCTTGGTTGGTGCCATAAGACTCCAGTACCATCCGACAGTTTTTCTTCGTTACCCGCTCACCAATTACTTGGGAGAGTCGCTGATACAACTCTGGAGCAACGACATTGCTAAAGTATCCAGGACTATAACCAGCCTTGATGGCTATTTCATTGTAAGTTTTATACTCCCAAATTCCATGTAGTATGATAATTTCTGTAGCACTAAGGAACCGTTTTTGGCTCTCAATTAGCTGCCGGTTAACAATCTCAAGGAGACAATCAAGGTGCATAGAGATTATAAGCTTGCCGTGCAATTGTTATTTATATTACATAATAACCACCCTGTTCGCAATTTACCTACTTACTTAGTCACAATTATTAATATTGTTGAATAAAAAATAAAGATATACACTTAGATGCTCATCAAGTTAAAGTACCGAAGCTAGCTTGGCATACTTAGCTTTAAAACGGATGTTGAAGGAAGAGGGAAGAAGGAAGAAGGCTGGAATTAAGATGAGGATTTGACCCCAAGTTAATTCTTGCACCTTTGAGCGGTGGGGAATTTAACCCACATTTAGGACTTAAAAATCCTAAGCTTAAGGTTCCCGGTTGAGTGTAGCAAAGTTTTCATATGAACTTTTATATGAACTTTTATATGAACTTTTACATGAACTTTATCAAATGAAGACACCATTATTAAACTAAAATCGACACGGGTATAAAAAATATGAGAGCAACCAAGCCGGTTTTAAAGATTTCATATCCACCTATAATTGCTAATTTCTGTTGGTTTTATTGAGAATTTATTCAAATTATTGACAACCAAAATCAGATTTTACTTGAGCAATTGCACGCAACCAACACAAATGCTAAACGGATATTCAATTATTGATGCTGATTCCCACGTTATTGAGCCTCCTAGTATGTGGGCTAAGTATCTCGAACCAGAATTTCAGCAGTTTTCCCCTTCAGCACAAATGAAAGTTAAAGGGGAAGAAATTACCGAAAATGTGTCCGAACAAGTACGTGATTTCGGAAATAAGCAGATGATGTCAGCCCACCCCAATGCTTATTTCAAAGGCTATAATGTCGAATCCCATCTCCAAGAGATGGTAGGAATGGGAGTTGATATAGCATTTGTTTATCCGACTTATGGATTGTGGCTTTGGGCGATTGACAATATGGAAGCACAAGTAGCAGGAGCTTTCACTCGTGCTTACAACAATTGGTTAAAGGACTTTTGCAATTACGATCCAAATCGGTTAAAAGGGGTAGGAGCGATTAATTTTCACTCACCAGAATCAATGGTGGATGAATTGTATCGGATTGCGGATTTTGGTTGGAAAGCAGTGTTTTTGCGCCCTAATCCCGTAAAAGGAAGATTGTTGAGCGACTCTGCTTACGAGCCATTTTGGAGAGAATGCGAACAGTTAGGAATAGCCATAGGAATTCACGAAGGAACTCATAGTCGTTTACGCACTATAGGTGCACAACGATTCAATACTCGTTTTGCTCTCCATGCTTGCTCTCATCCCATGGAACAGATGATGGCTTTATTGGCTTTGATTGAAGGAGGAGTATTAGAGCGTCATCCCAATCTGAAGGTGGCATTCCTTGAATCAGGTTGTAGCTGGCTTCCTTACTGGTTATGGCGATTGGATGAAGAGTATGAAAATCTGTATTGGGAAGTCAAAGATAATATCAAAATTAAACCTTCTGAATATTTTCGTCGTCAATGTTTTATTTCCATTGAGCCATCCGAACCATTACTGGCTCAGGTGATTGAATTTATTGGCACGGATAACTTAATCTTTGGCTCGGATTATCCGCATATGGATCACAATCCAAAGATTATTAAGGATTTAGTAGAGCTTGAAGAAAGTTTATCTAAAGAAACTTTGCAAAAGATTCTTTGGGATAATCCTTGTCGTTTTTACGGCTTGTTTTGAATTGTAAATTATATTGGAGGAAAAGGATAATGACGGACACAGCAAATCCAAATAAAGAAATAGCAGTTAATAGTAGCGGAGATTCATTCACACCAAAGCAGTGTTATCAACCCGATACTTATTATCAGATATTAGAAGTACGTCCACCAATTGAAAAAGAGAAGAGAGTAGGGAAAAATATAGCTACAACGATAGTAGCGAAACAAAGAGGTAAAGGAGATATCAATGAATCAATAGAAGGTACTTTCGACGATTATAAAATTGATTCAAATACGAAGAAAAAATTAAAAGATTATTATCCCGACATAAAGAGCGATAAAGATAAATTATCTTCATATTTACCCTCTCCAGGAATCATTTTCCCAGATGGTTTTATCAAATCATTAAAAGGTGATGTTACGAATCAAACTGAGCTAAATAATTTTCATGACTCATTACGCAATATATTAATTACTCGCAAACTATCTCAATTAATTGCTAAAACTTGGTGGGCTTATTTGCAAGCGAAAGAAACTGATAACTTGTGGAAGAAATTTACTGATGGTAAATGGGAGGATTTTAAACCCAATCAGACTGATATTTTGGATGGTCTCATCGCCAGAGAAATTTTTCTTTTAGCTGGACAAGAATCTCCGGACCATCCCGATTCTGACGATCCTAGCATCTACATTCCACTCAAAGGTGTCGATAGAGATAAAAATGCAAGATTTTTGATTTTGCCTAGCAGTAAATCTTGGCAAGGAATTAACATGTCGCTTTTGCTTTCGGGACAAGCTTATCGCAAAATAGGAGAAGAATGGCACCAAATTTCCCAACCTATTATGAGTACAGGTGAAATAGTATTTAACTATAGTTTCGAGTCAGATTGGACTAAATTTAACGGTGAAATTAAAGAGCTTTCTACAAACCAAGAATCACCTTGGGTTGTATCTCAAGTTGTCATGCCTTATCCTCCCATACCTTCTAATAACGAGCTAGAACCAAATGATATTGAAAAATGGGCATTCGCAAAAGATGATGATGATAGTAAAGGCCTTCCTTTTTATAAAAAGAACAAAGACAATGAGTACTTGATGGATGTGGACTATTTTAAGCCTCCCTATCCCTATATTCCCCTAAGTTCAACTTAGCACTCTTGTGTCACTTGCCGACGAGTAGGACACAGAATTAGGTTGGGTTGAACAAGGTGAAGCCCAACACTGCGTGTAAGCGGAGCAATCTCTAGGAGTAACCCAACCTACAAATATCTGGCTTACGGTAGGTAAAAAATGATGCACAATGATAAAATTCTGGAATATTTGTTGAATAAATATTTCAGGATTTTAGGAAACTTGATATGCATCGTCAGCTAGGTAGTATTCAAGCAGATTACGAGATTATTCAAAAAATTTATGAAAGTGCGAATTCAATAGTTCATCGAGCAATTCTTAAAGCTGACAACCAACCAATTATTCTCAAGATTCTCAAAGAAAATTATCCTACTCCCTCAGAATTAACTCGATACAAGCAAGAATATGAAATTACTCGCTCCTTAAATTCCGATGGAATTATTAAAGCATATGATTTGCAGCGATATGAAAATAGTTTAGTGATGTTTTTAGAGGATTTTGGAGGTGAATCTTTAACATTATTAATGGGCAATAAACGCCAATTTACTCTCAAAGAATTTCTCTATATTGCTATCAAAATTACTGAGAGTTTGGCTGCAATTCATGCTGCGAATATTATTCACAAAGACATTAACCCTTCTAATATTATATATAACCCAGAAACTGAACGACTCAAAATAATCGACTTTGGCATTTCTACTAGTTTATCTTGGGAAATTCAAACAGTTGGCAATATCGAGCGATTAGAAGGAACTTTAGCATATATTGCTCCAGAGCAAACTGGAAGAATGAACCGAGGCATAGATTACCGCAGCGATTTTTATTCCTTGGGTGCTACCTTCTACAAATTACTGACTAATCAACTGCCTTTTGCAACCACTGACCCTGTAGAATTAGTTCATTGTCATATTGCTCAACAACCTATTCCCCCAGATGAAGTTGTAGAAAGGTTAAATTTAACCTCAGAAGCAATACCTAAAACCGTTTCAGACATTGTGATGAAATTGTTGGCAAAAACCCCAGAGGAGCGATACCAAAGTGCTTGGGGAATAGCAGCCGATTTGGAAACATGTCTCGATAACTTACAGAATTTAGGACAAATTTACCAGTTTTCTTTAGCAACTCAAGATATTGGCGATCGCTTTCATATTCCCGAAAAACTTTATGGTAGAGATTTTGAAGTTACTCAACTTTTAAATACTTTTGAACGAGTTAGTCAAAGCAGCAGTGAGATAATATTGGTTTCTGGTTATTCAGGAATTGGTAAATCGGCCTTAGTTAATGAAGTTCATAAACCAATATTACGCCAGCGAGGATACTTTATTCGTGGTAAATTCGACCAGTTGCAGCGAGATATTCCCTACGGGGCAATTACTTTAGCCTTTCAAGACTTAATACGACAATTAGTTACCGAATCTGAAGCAGCACTACAAACTTGGAAAAGGGAACTTTTAGAAGTGTTGGAGCCAAATGCACAGGTTATTATTGATGTGATTCCTGAATTAGAACAAATTATTGGCAAACAACAGCCAGTAGAGGAATTAGGAGCAACTGAAGCTCAAAATCGATTTAACTTATTCTTCCAAAGATTTATTAGCGTTTTTACTAAAAAAGAACACCCCTTAGTTATCTTTCTCGACGATTTACAGTGGACAGATTTAGCATCTCTGAAGTTAATTGAGCTATTAATAACCAATGCTGACAACCAATATTTATTGATAATTGGAGCTTACCGAGACTCGGAAGTTGATGCGACTCATCCTTTAACCCAAACATTAGAGCAAATTGAAAAAGAAGGTAGTAGGGTTAATAATATATTGTTACTACCATAGTCAATAAAATACATCAATCAATTAATTGCCGATACTTTAAATTGCTCCATAGAAAAGTCAACATCACTAGCACAGTTAGTAAATAATAAAACTCAAGGTAATCCTTTTTTCTTAACTCAATTACTCGAATATCTTTACAAAGAAAAGCTTTTAGCATTTGACCATAATAAAAATCATTGGCAGTGGGATATTGAAGAAATTGAAAGAGTCGGAATAACTGATAATGTAGTTGAATTAACTATCGACAAGATTACCAAACTAGATGAAAAAACTCAAAATATTTTGCAATTAGCTGCCTGTATTGGTAACCAATTTAATTTACAAGTTCTCTCCGTTGTCAATGAGAAATTTCAAATAACTACAGCTAGAGAACTTCAGCCAGCATTAGAGTCAGGTTTGATCTTACCCCTGAGTAATGACTATAAAATACCTCTACTTTGGAATGCTGTTGAAATTTCAACAGATACTTCAGAAATATCAGATGCTTTTATTCCAAAAATTCCTTCAAATATCACCTATAAATTTTTGCACGATAGAGTTCAGCAAGCAGCCTATGCTTTGATTCCACAAAAAGAGAAAAAAGCAATTCATCTGCAAGTAGGTCGTCTTCTACTGAAAAATACATCATATAATGAATTGGAGGACAATATTTTTGATATTGCCAACCAACTAAACGAAGGATATGAACTAATTACTGAGCAATCGGAAAGAGATGAGTTAGCGAAATTAAATCTTCGAGCTGGTAAAAAAGCAAAAGCATCAACAGCTTTTCAACTTGCTCTAAGATATTTAGAAACTGGGTTGAAGCTATCATCTTCAAAAAGTTGGGAATATCAATATCAATTCACTTTAGAAATCCACGAACAAGCTTTAGAATTGCTCTATCTGAATAACCAGTTCGATGGAGTCGAAGAACTATCGAAAATTATTCTGGGAAAAGCTCAGAGTAAACTAGATAAAGTTAAAACTTATGAGGTTAAAAATGTATCCTATTTTGCTCAATTGCAGCAAGATAAATCAATAAAAAATTCCTTAGAATTTTTAGCAGAACTTGGAATAGTTCTGCCTCTTAATTTAGATGATATAGAAAAACAAATTAAGAAAGAAGAAGAAGAACTGCAAGTAAGTTTAAAAAAAAAATCTATTGAAGATTTAGCCGAGCTTGTCAATATGTCTGCTCCAGAGAAGCTTGCAATTATATCAATATTACAGCAAATCACTACTTCTATATCAACTACAAATTTCCCCTTATTTGTTCTAATTATACTAATCCAAATTAATCTTTCTATCAAATACGGTAATCCTCCGCAAGCTCCTATTATTTATGGTTTTTATGGAATGCTTCTATGTGGGAAAAAACAGGATATTAGTTTGGGATATAAATTTGGTAAAATTGCCATAGATTTACAGAATAAATTAAAGATATCACAATTAGAACCATCAATTCTTCATTTGTACTATGCAATGTCATGGCATTGGAAAGAATTTTTAAAAAATAAAGTTGTAGAACAAAAATTAGTACAAGGCATTCAAAAAGGTATAAATACAGGAAATAATGAGTATGTTGGTTATTTAGCTATCAACTATTGTGTATTCAAATTCTTTCAAGGCGAACCTTTACAAGAAAATCATGCAAATTACCAAAAATATATTCAACTACTAAAAAAAGTAAAACAAGATTATTCTATTAATTATATAAACATATGTAACGCTATTTCTGTTAATTTACTAAACAACAATAATTCTTGTCTTATTGGCCATAATATTCAAGAAGAGAAAAAATATTTAGAAGCTTTTACAAGAACCAATAACGAATGGCTACTGTTTATTTTTTACTTTGCAAAAACGATTTTATGCTTTTTCGTAAAAGATTATCAAAAGAGTATAGATTTTAGTAAAAAGGCAGAAAAATATATTAATGCTTGTGCTGCATTGTTAACTACTCCACAGCATAATTTCTACTCTTCTCTTTCCTTCCTCGCTCATTACCATAATTGTAATATAGAGCAACAAAACGAAATATTAGAAAAAATAGAAAAAAATCAAGAAGATATGAAACTATGGGCTAGTCATTGCCCAGAAAATTTTCAAAATAAATACGATTTAGTAGAAGCAGAGAAAGCGCAAATTTTAGGAAAAAATTGGCAAGCACAAGAATTTTACGATAAAGCAATTCAAGGTGCGAAAAAATCGGAATTTATCCACGAAGAAGCCATAGCTTACGAACGCGCATCTGAATTTTATTTTGCACTGGGTAGAGAAGAATTCGGTAAATTGTATCTGAGAAATGCCCATCATTGTTACAGCCGTTGGGGAGCAAAAGCTAAGGTAAAACAGTTAGAAGAAGAATATCCCCAGAATTTATTAGGATTAACAAATAAAAACAAAGATAAAAGTATAAATATAACTACATCTACCAGTGAAACAGATGGAGAAATGCTCGACTTAAGCACAGTTATTAAAGCATCTCAAGCAATTTCTGGTGAAATTAAGCTAGAAAAACTCCTGCAAAATTTAATGAAAATTGTAATTGAAAATGCAGGGGCACAAAAATGTTTTTTAATTCTCAATCGTCAAGGTAATTGGGTTATCGAAGCTCAAGGAACAGTAGATAGCGATAAAGTTACTATTTTACAATCAATAAGCATAGAATCTATAAATCCTGAAACATCAACCTTTATCTTACCTACTACAATTATAAATTATGTCGCCCGCACTCAAGAATATATTGTTTTAAATGATGCAGTCCATGAAGGACAATTTATTAACGATGCTTATATTATTGCTACAGAAAGTAAATCAATTCTCTGTATTCCTTTACTTAATCAAGGTCAATTAAAAGGAATTGTTTATTTAGAAAATAATTTAACCACAGGTGCGTTTACTTCAGAACGAGTTGAACTTTTAAATATACTATCTGCTCAAGCTGCTATCTCCATTGAGAATTCAAAACTTTATCAAAACTTAGAACAAAGAGTAGAAGAGCGCACTGATGAACTTTCACAAACCATTAAAATTCTCAAAGCTACTCAAGCCGAATTGCTTTTTGAAAACGACTTACTCAGAAGTAACGAACAACCTTCCAACTTTGAGTATCAAGTCGGCGGAAGTTTACCTATAGATGCTCCCACTTATGTAGTGCGCTCGGCAGATCGTTATCTCTACAAAGCATTGAAACGTGGCGAGATTTGCCATATTCTCAATCCTAGACAAATGGGTAAATCTAGCCTCATGGTGCGTATGATGCACCACCTGAGACGTGAGGGGGTTAGATGTGTCGCAATTGACATGAGTCGTATTGGTAGCGAAAACACCACTGCCGAGCAATGGTATAAGGGATTTACCGTAGAGCTATGGCGAAGTTTTGATTTGCTAGTTAATCTTAAAACTTGGTGGAACGAAAGACAAGATATTTCTCCCGTTCAACGGTTGAGTCAATTTATTGAAGAAGTTCTATTAGTTGAGATTGGCAAGGAAGATGAAACTTCGTGCGACAAAATAGTTATTTTTATCGATGAAATTGACATCATCTTAAGCTTGAATTTTCCCATTGATGATTTTTTCGGTTTGATTCGCTCTTGCTACAATCAGCGCAGTATAAATCCAGAATATAAACGTTTAACGTGGGTTTTCTTTGGAGTTGCTACTCCTAACGACTTAATTGTAAACCACAAAAGAACCCCCTTTAACATCGGTCAAGGGATTCATCTCGAAGGTTTTAAAGAGCATGAAGCCCAACCTTTACTTCAAGGATTGAGTGAGAAAGTGAGCAATCCTCAAACAGTACTCAAGGAAGTGTTATTCTGGACTAATGGTCAACCTTTTTTGACTCAAAAGCTTTGCCAACTCATCCGCGATTCTTTATCGCCTATTTCTAATAATAAAGAAGCCGAATGGATTGAAAATTTGGTGCAAACCAAGATAATCGAAAATTGGGAATCACAAGATGAGCCAGAACATTTACGAACTATTCGCGATCGCCTTTTCAAGAACGAGCAATCCGGTAAAATATTAGAACTCTATCGGCAAATTTTGCATCAAGGAGAAGTTGTTGCAGTCGATAGTTGGGAAGAAAGGGAATTGCTTTTGTCGGGAATTGTCGTCAAGCAACAAGGTAATTTAAAAATTCAGAACCGTATTTATAAATCTATCTTTGTATAAGATGAAACCTAATCCCCATCCCTTCTCCTTATTAAGAAGAGGGGTGCTTCAACGGCAGAGTGAGGTTTTATATTTAATTGAATATGTCGTATTGCTCCCTCTCCTTGGTAAGGAGAGGGTTGGGGTGAGGTAAAGCAGGATGTATAAGATTAAGTAGATTTGATATTATATCAATTCCGGTTGCACCGGAATAATAAAAAAAACCGCAGAGACACAGAGGACACAGAGGAAGAAAAAAATAAAGAGGAAATTTCAATAATTCCGATACAAGTGGAAAGGATATTGCTTAGTAGGAATTTTGATTCGATAAAATTGCAAAACCACAAGCAATAAATAATTAGACCCCTCTTTTACTCACAAATGGATTTGTGGGTAAATTTAAAACCGTAAATGTTTTTCAGAGATATTTAATCGGTAAACAATGCTTTTAAAACACCCTCTTAGTCGCAGATATTATTATTTTGATAATTAATTACAGGGCTATAATCCTTCAGTATATAGGAAAAAACTTACATAATGTTCATATTAACCTAATCAAAAAAACATATTTTCATCGAGAATATTTATGAACTTGATATGAATTTGAAGCCGGGGAAAATCGATTATTGTAGTTTAGACAACAAATCAAAAAGATTTTAGTATTTGCTGGGTATTATCGTTGTTTCAGTAAAATACTGTTTTTTTGGTTGTCGTGTATTCAGCAGTAACTCCGAATTTAGAGAAATGCAGGTATCTACCAACGAAATTGGCTTAGTTTCCGCTTCGAGGCTGCAAACACCGAAAAAGTTAGAAGAAAAGCTATTATTAGAGCGTTTTTCCAGCGGTGAGATAAGTGCTTTTTGGCAATTATGGCAGCAGCACCGAGATTACCTATATTCTCGTTGTTTGGGTTGGATGGGAAATAATTATTATGATGCGGAAGATGCTCTTAGTCTAGCGAGTTTGAAAGCTTGGAATAAGTTACCGGAATATGCGGGAAAAATAACTAATTTGCGTAGTTGGTTCACCCGTTTAACTCATAATCTTTGTGTAGATATTCATCGAGAGCGTTACCGCAAGAGAATGACAAATATGCAGGAAATCGCCGGAGGAGAGAATGAGGCGATTATTGCTAATGTTGACTCTCCTGAATCAGCAATTTTACGTAATGAGTTAAAGTTATATATTCACGATGCTGTAAGCGCTCTTTCTGACAGACTGCGCCCCGTTTTTATTTTGCACTATTTTTACCAATATTCCTATCAAGATATTGCTCAACAGCTAAAGTTGAGTTTAGATAACGTTTATAAACGCATTCAACAAGCACGGAACTTTTTAGCAAGGCGTTTGAGCAGGTATTTATCGGGGTTGGATGATTCAAAGTTAGATTCTTGCCAAGATGTAAATAATTTAATTGAAAAATCAATTTTTTTTGATGAAAGAATTACATCTGGCTCAAAAAAAGCAATGACTACTAAACGTGTGAATGATACAGAAATTAGTTACCAAGTGAGCGCCACATGTCTAGAAACAATATCTCAAAGTTGGTATCATTCACCCAGTCTTCTGGGGTGGAGCTAAATATTAATCTAATATTGTCAGAAAAGTTAACCCGACAAGAGCAAAAGCTGCAAACATTAACCCAATACGTGGAAAAATATCCCTCTGGCTGGAAGAAGCAGTTAGAGTTAGCTGATTTACTGTACGCAATGGGTAGGTTGGAGCAAGCAGTTGAACAATATTACAAGGTGTTGGTAAAACAACCCCAGTTAATTGAAGTGCGCTTGAAGTTGGGGAAAATTTTGCAATTGATGGGGAAAACTGCTGAATCTATAGAAATTTATGAAAGTGCCTTATGTATGGGAATCTCTCCCCCTTCCCCTCTCCTTGCTAAAATTAGCGAAGCGACTCGCCAGCATATTCTAGGATTAATCGCTGTTTGCCAAGGTGAAACCGAAGCGGCAATAATGGCTTTTGAATCTGCGACTAGCCTGGAGGCTAGTAACCCCTCGCACTGGCTGGCTTTGGGGAAAGTGCAGATGGAGAGGGAAGATGTTGTTGCTGCTAAGTGCGCCTTTGATGCTATTTTGTCCCTGAAACCAGACGATTTGGTAGCGTTACTGGCTAGCTATGATGCACTGTTAGCAATGGGTAATTTGGCAGAAGCACAGAGTTACTTGGTTAAAGCCGAAGATAATTGTGCAGATGATTTCCGGGTACTCAAACGACTGGCTGATCATCGTTGTCGTAGGAGATTGGTAAAGGAAAATGCTGGCAAGCAGACTAAACAAATAATTACTGCTGCCTTGAAACTGGCTCCTAATGCGCCGGATGCCCATGTTGCGCTGGCGTATTATCACATTTTCCGGGGAGAGTGGAAGAAAGGAGTAACAGTATTGCAGCAGTTTACAGAGTCACACCCCAATAATCCCAACGGTTGGTATTACTATGGGCGGTATTTGTTCCACACGGGTGATTATGAGAAAGCAATGGATGGGATGTTGTCGGCTCATCGTCTGTATCCTGATGATTGCGAGATTTATCGGGGATTGTGCGAGATTTTGCATCATTCCAGAAAATGTAGAGATATGAAATTTCATTGGGGAGAGTCTCAAATATCATTCCCTTCCCTGCTGGAAGAGATGTTGGAAAAATTTCCTCAACGCTGGAATGTTTGGGCTAACGTAGGGCGATCGCTAGTGGAATGTATGGCGTAAATTGAGCGGGGGTGTCAGGTTTCGGAGCAAGAAGCGAGACTTAAACCGGCCAGTCCAGTGGCGTCAGACGAATGCCGCCCAGTTACCAGATGCTTGGTTCCATCACGGGCGCGTGTTGGCATTGGCGCACAAGCATCGGGAAGCGGTGGAGGCTTTGGAGAAAGGATGGGAGTTATTAAGTTCTCAAGTGAAAGGAGAGAAGGTGATGGGATATGTGCAATCTGTTTCTGTTGCGGTGTGGTTGGGGGAGAATTATCAAGCTTTAGGAGATGATGGGATAAGTCGGAAGTGGGGGGAGAAAGCTTGGGATTTGGCTGATGAATTACGGTATTTTGACCCGGTAATGGCTGATTATTGGCTGGGG